>Ga0209287_10001634_pt1 | contig 10938 bp, 10 predicted proteins | sample PPLLak3cmMay2015_2_FD_187255 | JGI IMG/M metagenome (GOLD analysis project Ga0209287, IMG submission 187255) | Freshwater sediment microbial communities from Prairie Pothole Lake near Jamestown, North Dakota, USA - PPLs Lake P8 Core (1) Depth... | ecosystem: Environmental > Aquatic > Freshwater... | reverse complement strand
GGTCCTGCCGTTCTCTTCTATGGTATCGGCTTCGGCGAGCAGCCGTTGGATATACTGCGCAATTTGTACGGATTCATCCGGGGTAAACACAACGGTAATCTCTTCGCCCGGTTCTTCTCCCTCCGGATTTGCCTCGTGTGCGGAGAAGGAGCGGAGGCGTTCTTTTGTATCCGAGTATCGGGGTACATATTGGCTGTTTGAAACGTGGAAAATGGCGCCGATGCATGCCGTCGCTTTTTCAAAGAGGCTTTGCGGCACACGGATCGTATACAATTTACTTGCCTCGGTTTCAAGAGGGATGGCGGAGGATGATGAAGAAGCGGTAATAATAACGGGAATTTTTTCTTCGACCAGCAGTGACCGGGCAAGCATGATATTCACCTGGTTGAAAGCGTGCTCGAATGGTATCAACTCCTCATCGAGGTGCTTTTCTTCATCCCCCGCAGTTGTCTCTTCCTGCAGGAAAGTGTCTTTGTATTTCTCCCTTAAATGGCGTACGGCGATCTCTTCTTCAAGGAACGAAACGGCTTCCGGTGTGTATTCATGCTGTTTTGTCAAAAATTGTTCAATGAGGAATTCGTCGGTGAATTCCTTGATTTTTTTACGAATATCTGACATTACGCGTCCTTTTTGTATGATGTAGTAAGATTGTATGCCTCTTAAATATAAAAAATAGTTCAATCAGGTACTATTAAAAAAGCGTGTATTATTTATGTTGAAATATGTAATTTCCAATTGGTATAATAGTACTGCACTGATTTTTTGTGTACATAATGAAAACAGGGAAGGGTGCGAATGAAATATTATACACGACAGATCAAAAAATATAAGCAGGGTGATATTATATTCTCTGAAAACAGCAGTTGTGACGGCATGTACATCATTGATTCAGGCCATGTTCGAGTTTTTAAAACCACCAAGGTCGGGGATTCGATAAAAGAGGTTGAACTGTGCAAACTCGGGCCGAAAGCGATGTTTGGCGAGATGGCCATGATCGACGAAAACAGGAGATCCGCGAGCGTACAGGCTGTCGAACCGACCGCGTGTACCTTGATAACAAAAAAGATATTTGAAGACCAGCTTTCACGAATCCCTCCGTGGATGGTGAATATGATTAAAATCCTGGTTTCGCGGCTCAGGGATACCAACGAAAAACTGCGGCACATGGTCGAGGGCCAGCCTTCGGTGCAGGCGCACGATATGGGTATTTTGACGGTCGGTGAAGATGAAAGCAAGGGAAAGGCCGATGTTTCCGGCGACAGGCCCAAAGGCGCACAATACCAGTCGGAAGAGATTATCGACGACCTGTTTAAAAAGGAAAAAGATTCGTAACCGTTCACGCCCCCAAAATCCCCCACGAACAGCGGGAGTGTTATACTTCGGATCCTGGCAACGCAATTATTTCATTGTCCAGGACCTTTACAATATTTTCGTCAAGCTGGCGAAGGTCAAACGCGTTGTACATGCGTGAGATGGTTTTTGCCTCTGCGCCCGAAAGCGGAGAGCCTTTCCGTAAAAATACCAGAACCGGGGCGAAGGAAGGTTGCTGCGATGGGTCATTCTCCTGAACCGGTTTTTGTATAATTCGCGTGAGCGGGGTTATTGCGTCAAGAGCAGTCTCCTGATCGGCCCATACGCAAATCATGTCGCACTTCCGATCAAACGATTTGCAGGATGCGGCTGCCGGTATTCTTTCCACCAGGTGACCCAGCGCCCTGAGGTATTCTTCTACCGGCACGAAGAGGGTTTTTGAAGGGGTGAAGATACCGAAGGTTTTCTTCTCCTTCGGAGGTTCCCGCATCTCACCTTCTATCTGCAGAAATTTCCTGAAGGTATCCAGTTCCTTGCTGATGCGTTCATAAAAATCCTTTCCGATGCCGTTGGGCATTTTTATCGCTTCAAACAGGGGGTTTTCGAGGGGCGCGACGTATTCGTCGCACACATTGCCGAAACTATAGATTTTAGTCAAGGTATTGCCCACATGCAGGCATAGCGCCGCTTTCTGAACGGGTGTTGCGGTTTTCAGGTCGCCGGTGTTAATGGCCGAATAGGCGGCGATTGTTTCGGTAATGGTCGAGGGCATTTTCCAGGTGGTAAACAGTTCCCTGATAAGGTCATTATGGGTGATTTTCAGTATTTTATTTTCATTATCGATAAAGTGGGAGCCGTTATTGGTGGTAGCCTCAAGGATTGTTGAGAAGATTGTTGGAAAATATTCATGCAGCAGCAGAATGCCGAAATCGTGCAGCAGGCCGGCTAAAAACGCCTCGTCGGTATCGATATCCCCCATGCGCCTGGCTATCTGTTCTGAAATAAGCGCGGTGGCAAGGGAGTGGTGCCAGAAGTCCATTTTATTGAATCCGAAACCGTTCTCCTTGTTTGCAAAGAGCTGCATGACGGACATGGCCATGACGAGCCTCTTGGTTTCCTTGAAGCCAACGCGCACGATGGCGTCTTTTACGGTGCCGATTCTGCGGTTGAGGCTGGCAAAGAAAACGGTGTTCGAAACCTTGAGAATGTTGGCGCTGATGACGGGGTCCGCTTCAATAACCTTGGCAAGGTCGCCGGCTCCGGCCTTCGAGCTCTCGGTTATACGCAAAACCTTCGCTACGGTAAAGGGGAACGCCATAAGGTTGGAAATGTGTTTTACCATAAGCTCGATTTTTTTTGTCGCCAGCGTGTTCGCATCAAGAATCAGTGCGATGTCGGCGTCTTTCTCGGCGATTTTGCTGGAGGCCACGGAATCGATTGATTTGTTAAACCTTTTCAGGTAATCCTGAATGAGTTGCAGGAGCCGGGAAAATTTCAGGGGGCGCTCGATGAATTCGGTCATCCCTTTCTGGGTCAGAAAGCGCTTCTCCATATCGCTTTTTTTATCCCCATACGCGATGATGGGTATTTTCCTCGTTTTTCTGTTTTTACGGATCAGGCTTGAAAAATTGACCTGTTCGTTGCTCATGCGCGGGACTTCCAGCAGGATAATATCAGGCTGGTACTGCAATACCTTTATATAATTTGAATAGCTGGGCGCCGAAGCAGTGGTGTTGATATTGTGCTGGCTGAACGCCATGCTCAGAATCTGCTGTTCGCGCTGGTTTTCCGTTACAATCATCAGGCCGATCATAAAGAATCATTCCGACGGTTTTGTGAATAGGATCGCATACAAAGGAAGAGATGGTGCTTTTTGCCACACAGTAGATTATATCGTATCCGCAAGAGGACGTCTATTCATATAATGTCAATGCTCTCACGCGCGGCTGGTTTTGCCCGGGCTGTCTGGCCGGGGGCGGAAATGCGGCGCTACGCATCGTCTCTTTTGAATAAAAACCGCAGCAATAGTATGATGGCGGTTATGGATATAAGCGACGCTGCGCAGGCGGCAATACATTTCCAGGCAGGTACAGACATGGATGTGCAGCACGTTTCTTTTTTATATCCGGGGGATTCTGCAGCCGATGGTTTTTTGCTGTTTCGTCTCGTATGGGTAATTATTTTTTTCGCCAATATATCGTCGATATTCCCTTCGAATACCGGTGTTCCTTTATCGTTAATCATATACCGACCCTCATGTTATGGTTGTGTCTGGTATCGCTGATGCGCCTGGCGTTTCATGAGTCTGGCCCGCGCCTCCTCACCTAATCGCTGGTTACGTTTCAGGAGCATCGTCTCCCATACTTCATCCTCGTTTAAATTGAACAGCTCGTGCATGATTTTCAGATAATATGCGGCGCCTTTTGAATAGAGCCGGTGTAAAAAAAGGATTTTTTCTTCGGTTATCAATTCATCAAAAACCGGGTCGTTGGGGATGGCGGTTGCCGTCACTTTTCCCGGAAAAAGGTCATTCAGCGCGGCGATAAAGGTGTTCTGGCGTTTGGTGTTTCTGTAAAAATTGGGGATTATACGGGAAATGCCGCAACTGCCCGGCATACGGGTTTTCAGGATTTTGTCCATTTCAACGATGCCGTCTACGGCAAATTGCTTCAGTTCCGTGGGCACAAAAAGTTCATCCGATGCGCCGATCGAAACAGCCTGAAGTTTATCCATGCCCGGAGCATTGTCAATAATCAGGTAATCATAAAAACGTTCGAGCCTGCAGGCTGCGATACAGGTTTTAAGGCAGAGCCGGTCCTTGATGTCGGACTCGACGAGCTCGGGTGATGAGGTTATGATATGCAGGTCGTTGATTTCGGTTTTCCGTATCGACTTGAGAAATATCGCAGGCATACCGGGGGCCGGAGAGCGGTAGACATCCTGTATATTCGGGTTACATAAACCGCAGCCGAACATGGCCGAGAGATTGTGCTGGCTGTCGTTGTCGATAATCAATACGCGGAACCCGCTTAACGCAAGCGCCTGGGCTATGCAGCCGGTAAACGTCGTTTTGCCGACGCCGCCTTTATGATTGATCACGGAAACCGTCTTCATATACTTAATTTACTTCTTTGTTGCCCGATACTCAATCCCCGTGTATCGTTTTGCATATTTTATCCAGGCCCAGTTTTTTACCCAGCAGTGAAAGTTGACTCAGATCGTCGGCATTTTTTATGACGCCATAGGAATCAGGAGATACGGAAAGCACCGCCGGGTTTTGTGCAAACGAGATCATGTCGGTTGCTGCAAAGCCGATTTTTGGCGACTTCGGCAGATCGGGCACAATCTCCTTGGGCGGCGTGGCGTAATCAGGGAGATCATTGTTTTGTATGAGCCTGATATCAAAAACATAGAACCCGGTGTTAAAGGGCAGGTAGCGGCTGCCGGTCGGATCCTTCAGTGACATGGTTGCGCTGTTTCTGACCTCCTTTTCGGCAATGAGAAGCCGTTTCCGGTTATTCTGCTGCGCTAAAACGAACGTGCCGTAGGGGTCGTCCGGCGTAAACAGTTCCCGGACGATCCCGACCCCGAGCCCGTCGAATTTTTTACCTGCCGCGGCAATGGCGGGAATAAGTTCCGGAGCGTAAAGCGCCGTGGCCTGCAGCACGATAACCTTGTCACACCCCTGGTGCAGGAGCCATTCAATCGCAGTATCCGTTTCGGCGGGCAGCCGCTGCTTCAGCTTCATGAGAGGCCCGCCGGTTTCGTCCGGGTTGGTAATGACACGGGGATGGCCGTTTATCAGCGTCCAAGCGATTTTTTCTTCCTGCGTGAAATGAATCCGTTCGTCCTGCCGGATGATTTTCAGGCTCTTCAGCCCGAACGCATTGTAATCGCTGATGATGGACGGTATGATCTGCGCGGTAATGGACTCGTCGGGCCCGGTAGTGACGATGACGGGAATCTCGATGCCGTATTCCCGGCTGATCGCCGCAATCAGGGTAAGGTTGACGTGCAGCGAGCCGAAATCGGAATAAAAATCCGGCAGCGGAAACGTGACTTTGGTGAAATTAACGAGCCGCTGGTGATCCATGCCGCGCGCGACCAGGCTGTGGTACAACCGTTCGCCTTCCCCGCCCGCGGTCAGCACAATCGCGTATCCGGCAAGGTTTTTTGCAGAAGCGGCAAGCGCGTCTGCCGCAAGACACTCCGGATAGAGTTGCGTTCCGTGTGACAGTTTGTTTTTATTCAACGCCAGGTTGTCCAGCGCTTTTTTGCGGCGCAGGAGCTGGTCTCCAACCTTTTCGGCCGGAAACCGCTGATCCAGAACATCAAGCAGGTTTCTTCTGTTTTCAGGCGACAAATGATCAAACCGGAATACGGCGTCACGCGCCCGGTCTTCGGTCCATGCAGTCACGTTTATCCCCCGAGATAAGTGGTAACTACCGGTGAAACTTCAGTTTGAAATAAAAGACATAAAATATATTGTTCTCACGGACTCTAACCCGGCAAAGCCGCATCGTCCCCTTTATGGGGGGAAACTTTTGTAAGATATTGTATGGCTTTGGGGCTTTAGTTCTTTAACCTTTTATGCCAAACAGCAGAATATGTGCCCTGCTAATCGCAGGATTAAAATCTGTACGCTGACTTATCTACGCAAAAAAAGTAGATAAGTCAGCTACAGACTCTAAAATAGTGTCACGAGCCATTCCAGTAAAGTAAAAAAAATGAATTATTTATACCATCAGCACAGCCATAATACTATCATATATTTATTATTGGCAGCTACGATCCATGCATAACTTTAATGGTTATAAAAGAGGTACCACATACCCATGCAGGAACCCACGCAGCCGCCGCAGGGCGGCAAACAGACGCCACCGGCGTCTTTGCACATTATAAATATCATTCACGAAGAGTCTGAACTGGTTTTACCGTTTATCCACGCACTTGGTCTGGTGTACGCCTCGAAAGGGGAGATTGAAGTCGTGGATGTCAGAAGAGGCGGGAGGAACAATGATTCCGTCAGTATCAGGCAGGTGCTTGAGAAATGGGGCGCCTTGCCTCCGGGATCGGCGCGTGAGGATGTGGGAAAGCTTGGTATACGGGTCAAGAAAATAATCAAAGAGGGGAATTTCAAAAAGGAGGTCGGCAAGCGGCTCTCCAAGGGGTATCATGATATCTGTGTTATCGGCGTGCGGAAGCATCGCGGCTTGGGCCGGTTCTTCGGCCAGGATCTGAACGATTTTCTCATTCAGTCTTTCAGGCAGACGACCCTGTACATACCGTCCGATACAAAATCATTTATCGAAGAAAGCACCGGAGCGATACGGCTGAAAAAGATTCTTGTGCCGGTTTCCGTCGATCCGCCGCCGGATTCCTCGTTCCATACACTCCAGAAAATAGCACGATTAATCCCTCAACAGCCCCCCGAGGTAATCGGCCTGCATGTGGGAGAGATTTTCCCCTATATTTCACCGGCATTGCTCGAAGGATTGCCGTGGCGGGAGATTATATGCGCGGAAGATGTTGTCCGCTCTATTATTGCTGTCGCCGGTAAAGAGGCGGCAGACCTGATTGTCATGACCACCAACGGCCGCAGCACATTTTCGGAGAAGTTTATCGGCAGCATCACCGAACAGGTGCTCGCCGGCGCCCCGTGCCCCGTGCTTGCGGTTGCATCGGTATAATACGCTATATGCACCGTGACCGTTTTTGAGCGTTACACCCTTACCCAGACAAGCTGGACTTTAGTCCTTTAACCTTTTACACAGAACAACAGGATAAGAACCCTGCTGGTGCGGTTTTAATCCTTTAACCTTTTACACAGAACAAAAGGAGACTAAAGCCTTCACGAAATAATTTTCTGCCTCGAAGTACCCTTCAGGGTGAAAAACGTCAGAAAATTATTTCTAAGGTTCTAACAATCCCCCTCGAAACGCAGGAATAAACCGCTGATACGATGCCTGCTGCATCGAAATCGAGTTTGTGCCGTACAAGAAAGAAACGGCGCATCCTCATGACGCGCCGTTTCTTTCAAAGTCTCCTGTTGTGACAGACGCAGGTGTTATCTGCCGGATACCAGGGACAGGACGGATGACGGTATCATATTGGACTGGGCCAGCATTGCCGTGGCCGACTGCATCAGGATGTTGTTTTTAGTAAATTCGGCCGTCTCTTTGGCGAAATCCACGTCACGGATATTCGATTCCGCAGCCTGCTGGTTGGTTTCGCTGACCATCAGGTTGTTCACCGCATGTTCCAGACGGTTGACAAGCGCACCGATATTCGCCCGTGTGGTGTTTACCGAGCCGATCGCATCGTCGAGATCGGATATGGCGTCCACCGCATCAGACTGCGAATCGATAGTCAGTGCGCTGATATTCAGCCCGCTCGAGTTGGTCGTCAGCGCGTCGATAGTAATGGTAATACTGTCTTCGCCGACCGTATCATTCGCGTCAACCCACAGAACCGACCCCGCGGCAACGCCGAAACGCTCGCCGGCGACCGTGCTATCCGAAATAAGATCCATCCGGTTATAGTTGGTTACCGCGGCAATACGGTCAATTTCGCTGGTGAGCTGATCGAACTCCTGGTTCGTATACGCCCGCTCGGTGCTGGTAAGCGTATCGTTTGCAGACTGGATCGCCAGCTCGCGCATTCTCTGAAGAATCCCGGAAATCTCGTTGGCCGCACCTTCCGCGATATTCAAAGCGGCAACGCCGTCAAGCGCATTGCGCTGAGCCTGAGCAGCCCCGCGCACCTGCGTTCGTAAATTTTCAGAGATCGCAAGCCCCGCGGCATCGTCCGAAGCGCGGTTTACACGCAATCCGGTAGACAGTTTTTCGAGGGATTTATTAAGGCTTCTATCAGTTCTGAAGATAGCGCCCTGAGTAACCATTGAAGAGATATTGTGGTTAATACGCATACATAACCTCCCTGTAATTTGTTAGAGATTAACAATCCCTTGTTAACCTTGGTTGTTTGTTCGCACAAAAGCCGTTTTTTGTTTTACAGCTCCTTTCTGTAATAAGGGTACCTGTTGTTACAGGGAGGCTTATCAGGAGATTCTCGTTCCCGATAAGAAGAAAATGTGCCGTTTCTCCCTGTGTTTATAATTTCTCCTATTTAATATATCGGAGTAAAAACTTTTGACTTTAATTTTTTTTTCTGATATTTTGAAAAAAAGATTGAATCAGACCCTTGCACTCTTCTTCCATGATACCGGTTACAATTTTTGGGAAACGGTGATATGCCTGTTCTGCCAAAGGCTGGTAACTCCTTGATTCTATTGCGCCGAACCTGCTGTCGCTGGCGCCGTACACTATTGTATCGATGCGGCACTGGAGCAGAGCCCCCAGGCACATCAGACACGGTTCGAGGGTTATATATATAGTACACTCATTCAATCGCCAGGTTGAAAGCGAAGAGGAGGCTGCGCCGATGGCAACAATCTCCGCATGCGCAGTTGCGTCATTAAGCGCTTCCATGCGGTTGTACCCCCGGCCAAGTATTATGCCATCCTTTATAATAACAGCGCCCACCGGCACTTCGCCTTCATCAAGAGCCTTCAAAGCCTCCTGATAAGCCAGTTTCATGTAGTTTTCGTGATTCATGGGTTACTTCTTCTGCTATGGTTTAACAGGTGATATCTATGCACGTGCGTATGCACTAAAATAATTGTTTTCAGGATTGAAAATCATACCTTAAGCCGAAAAAATTCCGGTAAAAACACAGCCGCGGCAACAGCGAACACCTTTACGCATGCAGCGCACAAAATTTTCTTACACTATCCGATTGACTCTGGCGGTCGCCAATTGCATAATATGCCTGACGGAGTTTCTTATGGTAAACAAAAATCAGGTGTGTGATACCGGAATGGAGACGCTGCAAAGAGAAAATGCCAAACTGCTTGATATTTTTGAATTTCTGCCCGACGCGGCATTTGTCATCGATGAAAAGAAACGGGTGACGCACTGGAACAAGGCCTGTGAAATCATGACCGGCGTCGCAAAGGAATCTCTTATAGGAACGGATGACTACTCGATACCGTTTTATAACCGACGTCGCCCGATTCTTGTGGATTTGCTTGACGAGGAACCAGCCGGACTGGCCGATGAGTATCACTTTATCAGGCGAAACGGCGCTGTTATCAATTACATTACGATCAGCATCCCCCTGCTGCGAAAAGCCTGGGAATGCGTATTTTTGGAACTGGAGCTGCATAACTTTGGAGACGAAAAGCGTTTTATGGGCGGTATGCGTTATAAAGAGTTTGCAGCTAATGTGTGCCGCACCCGCCCGAAGTGCCCGCCAACAAATTCGCCGGAATGCAAGCGAAGTGAAGACTTGCAGGCGCTACCCCTTGTCCAAGCGGGCATTTTGGGCTGCGGCTGATGTGCGAATGTAAACCAGGCATGCTACCATATTTCAACTTTCCGCACGCGCGTCTTCCGGTTTTCGTCTTCTTTCTTTTCTCTTTGGCGGCGCATTAGTCTTTGTTATTTCTCTTCTGTATTTTCTTGGGGGAGGGGGTGCCTTCTTCTGCTTTTACGATTTTATATCTTGCCGCGCCCCTCTTGCCGCAGGATTCATGACGGCGTAGGCAGTATTCGAATGCAATTGGTTATGGAGATTGAAAATGAAAATAGTATTTTTGACGGGAGTAGCTTCTTGAAAATTTCTTCAAGCAAAAGCCGGTTTCAATGATATATTTTTGTATTAAACAGGATGATAAGACATGATTAAATATACTCGGGGCGAAGCAGAAGTACAGGTAACTGAGGCGATCGTCAAGTTCGAGCGCGAATACATGGGACGAGGGCCAGAAGAAGCAAAAACCTTTATTATTGAAGACAACATTTTTGTCAGGTTAAGAGGAGTATTGACTCCTGGAGAGAAGCAACTGGCAAAAGCAGACGACTCGGCAACTGGACGCAAACTCATCAAGCAGGTGCGCCAGGAGTTGATCGAGAAAGCACGATTCCTTCTCGAGACCATTATGTTCGACATAACTAGGATAAAAATGGTTTCTCTCCATACGGACATTAGTTCCATCACTGGAGAAAGGATCATCGTTTTCACGCTTGAACGATCTCCGAAATTCAAGGACGACGATAAAGTTGAGGGGTAAGACCCCTGATCGATATTTCGTGCAAATATAGCAAATCTTTAGAAAAAAAATTGACTTGTTCTTGAAAAGATAATATATTTGAGTTATAAATAAATGGCACGTTAAGGAAAACGGCGAAAGAACGCCGGGTTTTTAGGCAGGCCGTTAGTGAGAAGATGAAAACTTCCCACTATCGGCCTGTTTTGTTTTGGTTTGAAATTGTGCAGAGGAGCGTTTCCGAAAGCTATTTGCGGGCAGGCTCCACTGGACAAGGGTTGGTAGCCGCTATTCCAATTACATGGCGGTTACTGACTTTTTTTTTGGAAAAAAACATGGTTTCGTTGGGCGAAATCGGAGGTTCATGAGCATGGAAAATTCGGATGCTCGAGCAAAAATCTCGGAAATTGTCCGAGAATACGGTAACGAACAGATGGGCATTAGACCCAAAGCAATTTCCGTGGATATCCACAGCCAATCAGTGATCGTGATTCTTGAAGGGGTTTCGCATCCGGCGG
>Ga0209287_10001633_pt1 | contig 10941 bp, 8 predicted proteins | sample PPLLak3cmMay2015_2_FD_187255 | JGI IMG/M metagenome (GOLD analysis project Ga0209287, IMG submission 187255) | Freshwater sediment microbial communities from Prairie Pothole Lake near Jamestown, North Dakota, USA - PPLs Lake P8 Core (1) Depth... | ecosystem: Environmental > Aquatic > Freshwater... | reverse complement strand
AGCTGGGGATGCCAGAGGCGGTCTGGATCCTTGAGGTACAAGAGTTTGGTCCGTTGGTTGTTGCCATGGATTCGTTGGGACAATCGCTGTATCGACGGCCTTAAGATTTTTTTTTAAAAAAAAAAGAGAAAGATAAGGGGAGATAGGAATCTCTATTGTGTGTAGGTGGTGGATATTAACTCCCATTCATAGTGTGCGTAAGGTTTTCCAGAATTATCGTTATCAATATCGGCATACTGTTTTCCGAAAAAACCGACTTCGGGTACGTAATACCGCCAACTGTGAGAATGCCCAGCACCATATTGTAAATCTACTGAAATGTTATAGGCGTCATAGGTTCCTGCCGGAACTGTGATATTTGCCATCTCACAGTGGTACTGTTGTTGGGTAGCAGTAAAAGAATCTACAGGATTGTTAATGAGTTTGATGAGCCAATAGAGTGAACACGTTTCTTCATACGTATAAGAATATCCCGGAAGTGTGCCTTGAGTTCCTGCAGTCAATGGAAACGGTAGGATTATCGCTCCCGGCGTGTAGACAGATCCCCAAGTCCTCTTGTACGCCGCGGGAATGGGAATACCGATGTTCCCAATTAACCAGAACACTAATCCTTTTTCCTGGAAAAATTGACTACAATCAGCGAGATCTGTTTTTCGGAAAATCATATCCCAGGTGAACTTGGTGAAGGGAGTAAATTTCAATCGAAATGAACCTAAAGTGATCATCCCCTCAATATTTTTTGAGGTCATCTTCATCGTATAGTTATCTCCGGTATCATCTATAACTTCAATTGTCGCTGTACAATTATTATACCATACTCCCCATAAAGTACCATTCTGTGTGTAGCTATATTCATTTGAACGTATATTATATGTCCATGAATCTCCTATCTCCCACATGGGAACATCAACTGATGGTATATCTTGTTTTGTGAACATGTACGCTGAACCAGAATTTGCTCCCTTGTCATCATCATACCACGCTCCAATGAATGCGGTGGAGCCATTAAGAGCAACACCAACGCCAAACATATCTACCGCTGCGCCATCTGAGGCGAGGAGCTTTTGTTGCTGTGTCCAGGTGGTACCAGTGCGTGTGAACATATACGCTGAACCAGAATTTACTCCATTGTCATCATCCTGCCATGCTCCGATGAGTGCGGTGTCGCCATCAAGACAGACAGCCCAGCAACTAAATTGATCCCCCGCTGCACCGTCCGATGCGAGGAGTTTTGCTTGTTGTGTCCAGGTGGTGCCAGAGCGGGTGAACACGTACGCAGATCCGGAATCGTCTCCTTTATCATCATCCAATTCTGCTCCGATGAGGGCTGTGTCTCCAGAAAGAAAAACGCCCCCTCCACTAAAATCGTCTCCTGCTGCGCCGTCTGAAGCAGTAAGTTTCGCTTGCTGTGCCCAGGTTGTACCAGTGCGAGTGAACACATACGCTGAGCCAGAATTGTTTCCATTGTCGTCATCGTAGTCTGCTCCGATAAGTGCAGTATCACCCTCAAGAGAAACCATAAAACCAAAACAGTCCCCTGCTGCAGCGTCTGAAGCAAACAGTTGTTGCTGCAGTGTCCAGGTGGTGCCAGTGCGGGTGAACACATATGCTGACCCAGTATCGCCTGCGGTAGGATCGCCTTGTGCTCCAATGAGGGCGGTATCACCATCAAGCGAAATAGATAATCCAAACCAGTCATTTGCTGTGCCGTCTGGAGCAGTGAGCTTTTGCTGTTGGGTCCAGGTGGTTCCAGTGCGAGTGAACACGTATGCAGAACCAGAATTTACGCCATTGTCATCATCTTGAAATGCTCCGATGAGCGCGGTATCACCATCAAGGGAAACATAAATACCAAAATTATCATCTTCTGCGCCATCTGATGCAACAAGCTTTTGCTGCTCTATCCAGGTGGTTCCGGTGCGGGTGAACACATATGCCGAGCCATTACCAATAATCCATCCTTGTGCTCCGATGAGAGCAGTATCTCCATCAATGGAAAAAGCATTGCCAAAATTGTTCCCTGCTACGCCATCTGAGGCAAGAAGCTTTTGTTGCTGAATCCATGTCCCACTCATGCTTGCTTGGGCGATGCGTGGAATCGTTACATTTATCGCACTATTTTTTACAGATATGACTGCGGGAACTGCAGTAGCTATCAACAGCATACAAATACATATTCCTACGATTTTTCTTTTCATGTTTTTCTTTTTCCTCCGTTCCTTTCCTTCCTACCTTTTTTTTATCCTCTGATAGTCTTGAGAGTGGGGGGTGGCAGAATTTTGGAGATATACTAAAGAGATAATATGAAGAAATCCTACCAGCTTCCCTTCCTATTTCAGGTTTTATTTTCCTCCTCTCAAAGACATATTTTGTTCAAGGTAATGACTTGAACACTGAAGTCATCTCCTATTTCTTCACCATCGAGAAGATGATGAACTGGAACCCTGTCGCTGTCTGTTCTTCGTCAGCAACTTTTGCAGTGATCGAGATAGGACCAAAACCAAACAATATTCCTATCCCAACAGAAACTGTCATTCCCAATCCTGCTGGGATGTCGATAGTGCCATTCACTGTTTTATTGATTCGTCCGAGAATGCCGCCTTCCACATGGAGCTGAAATTCTACACCGCTGGCATTTGCTGTTCCGTTGTTTTTGATATTAATCCATACTCCTAGACCTCCGGTGATGCTGAATGTTAAATCTGCACCAGATTTTGTGAACACATACGCAGAACCAGAATCTGTTCCCATGTCATCATCAAACATAGCTCCGATTATAGCGGTGTCGCCAGAAAGAGATAGAGCATACCAGCTAAGCGAGTCCCCTTGTGCGCCGTCTGAGGCAAGGAGCTTCTGCTGCTCAGTCCAAGTTGTGTCCGTACGAGTGAACACATAGACTGATCCAGAAGCGGACCCCATATCATCATCCGAGTACGCTCCGATCATAGCGGTGTCACCATCCAGCGCGATAGCAAAATCGCTAAAACGGTCCCCGGCTGCACCGTCTGAGGCATTCAGTTTTTGTTGTTCTGTCCATATTGTTCCAGTGCGGGTGAATATGTACGCTGAACCAGAATTTGTTCCTTTATCATCATCCTGAGATGCTGCGAAGAGAGCGGTGTCGCCATCAAGAGCGATACAAAAGCCAAACCAGTCTACTGCTGCACCGTCTGAGGCTAACAGCTTCTGCTGTTCCGTCCAGTTCGTTCCTATGCGCGTGAATACGTATACCGATCCGGAATAATCTCCATTGTCCGGTGTCTCTGAACCAATCATGGCCGTGTCCCCTTCAAGAGCAACATCAATACCGAACCGTTCTTCTTCTGCGCCGTCTGAGGCGATAAGTTTGGCTTGTTGGGTCCAGGTGGTACCAGAGCGAGTGTATACATATGCCGAACCTGATCGGTTCCCATTATCGTCATCACGATTTGCTCCTATAAGTACAGTATTATCATCAAGATCTACTGAAATACCAAACTGCATATCGACAACACCGTCTGCAGGAAGAAGTTTTTGTTGCTCTGTCCATGTGGTACCAGTTCGAGTAAAGACATACGCTGACCCAGAATGGAGTCCGTTGTCATCATCATAGAATGCTCCGACGAGGGCAGTATCGCCATCAAGAGCGACATTTTGGCCAAACTGTTCTTCTGCTTCTCCATCGGAAGGAAGAAGCTTGGCTTGCTGTGTCCAGGTGGTTCCTGTACGGATGAACACATAGGCTGATCCTGAATAATGTCCGTTGTCATCATCGCAACATCCAATGATAACAGTGTCACCGTCAAGATCGAGAGAGAAACCAAAACCGGTATCTGCTACGCCATCTCCGGGGAGAAGCTTTTGCGTCTCAATCCAGTCCCCTGTTATACATGCTTGAGGTGTGATTGGAACCGGTGTATTTATCGTACTATTTTTTACAGATGTGACTGCGGGTATCGCAGTAGCTATCAACAGCATACATACCAATATTCCTACGATTTTGTTTTTCATGTTCCCTTTTCCTCCGTTCCTTTCCTTACTACTTTTTTTTATTTTTGATTGTCTTGAGAGTGGGGAGTGGCAGAAAATTTGGAAGTATCTTCAAAGGGGAAAATATGAAGTAAAAGATATTCTGCCAGCTTCCCTTGCTTTTTCAGTTTTTTTTTTCCTCCCTCTCAAAAACATAGTGTTCAAAACATGCACATTTTATTTCTAGGACTTTCCTTTTTTTTTTTGTTGTTCTGCCTCCCTTGGAATATAATAGATATGATAAATAATAACATATGAGTTTATAAATGTATAATATTGGAAATTATCTGCAACAATGGTAACAAAAAAAACCTCACAACTGTTCTAGTCACGAGTCATACGTTAATGAAAATCATATGCCCTATGAAAATCACTAGTATTTCTTATATCATCGTCATCCAAAGAGTGTCATAACCCTCTGAAAATTCAATGAAAAACATCTTTTGAGAAACAAAAACAACCACTTGGTTTACAGGCTCACGTGGTGTGTGAGAACTATTTATTTATAAAAAAAAGGTGAGGGAGAAAGGATTTTTTTTATCGTCAATCCTTCATTGTTGATATCCCATACGGTCAACGAACTTCTTTTATAGAGGCTAATATTCCCTTATGATGGGAGCATGAAGAAAAAACTGTGTATCCTTGGATTGAACATTCTCTGTATTGTTCTTCTCACCGGATGTACCCAACAACATCCTGCCTCTCGGTCGTATACCAATAGCATGTATGGGTTTTCGTTTGATCCTCCATCCGGTTGGCAGCAGATGGAAAACCAAGATGCCGATATCGCGGTTCGGTTCACCCCTGGAAACGCAACCAATGTCTCGTTGATCGTCGCTGTGCCCTTTACCCTAAGCGAAGGTCTTGCTCTGAGCATATTTGCTGATCAGACGGAGGAGAACTTAATCGAAAGCGGAGTGGAGTATTCGATAGTGCACAGGGATTGGCGATCTATTTCGCAGCTGCAAGCATATGAAGTTGCGTATACGTATGAGCAGGATGGGATAACGAAGTATGTCAAACAAGTAGCGGTGCTCAGGACCAGAACGGTATTTTTGATAACGTTTACCGCACTAGATGCATTAGCTGAACAGTATTTGACTGTTGTCGATCAGAGTATTGAGACGTTCATGTAGACATTTTTAGTCTTCGTATCGGCTGATGAAAAAAAAAAGTTGATACTGATAGAGATGGATTAGGAGAATACTCCTGGAAAATTGTTGTTTTTAGTTTGTCATTTTGTCACGGTAAGTATATAAACAAAGACAGAGAAAGTATATCATGATAGATAATATCAATGAAGGATGGTGAGAAAGATATGGAAATAATTGTCATAGGCGCAATAGCGGGAGCAGCCGCAGTAATATCAAGTATTTGCCCAAGCATTTGTCCCAAATAAAATCAAATCATAAAAAATCAATTACGGGGAAGGATATTACAAAAAAAAATTTAATTATATTCAAATAATTTTAAGAATTTTCCCCTATATTTTTTAATAATTCATAATATCAATTAAAGAAAATACTTAAGTTAAAACTCGGGTAGCCACCGTTCTTTATGAACTTTATCAAAAATCCAAAATCCTTGTTTTTTTATTGTATTTGGAAATTTTGAATCAATCTCGTCAATAACCTGTCCTAATTTTTGAACGTTTTCTACTATTATCTCAAATTCTAAATCACTCCAACCAACAGCAACATTTAGTGTATCACAATACTGTTTTTCTTTCAAATAATTCCAAATAGCATTTCTTTGTTTATGATCTTTTAAATAGATTTCCAATTTATAATGTTGAAGTCCTAATTTTAATAAATCAACATTTACTCGAAAAGCATTAATTACTCCATTTCGTATCAAGTTCTTTAATCGATAATTGACTGCTTGCGATGAGCATCCGAGTTTTTCAGTTAGGTCTATCAACGGCATACGAGCATTTATTGCGATTTCATCTAATAATTTATAGTCCATCTCATCAATTTTTACTGGTTTTCCACTGCAGGTTGTTCTATAAAAAAGTCTATCTTCTTTTCTAGTTTCATTAGGTAACAAATACGATTTTTTATAGTTGAAAGCTTCAACATATACAGATAAAGTGTACTTCGCAAAATAATCTTCAAACTCATCGAGAGTTTTATTCCAGAATTGAAAAAATTCATAAATATCTTTCACCCATACAACAACATCAAAATCAATTTCAGCTTTTAAAGAAATAACAGCCCAAACATTTCTATAGTCGATAAAATGTTGAATAATTCTTTCTTTAATTTGTGAATTCACATATTGAAAATTTATATAAATTCTATAGACATGATATCCTAATTTAAATGTGTTAATAGCTGTCCAAAAATTCTGTATAGTCCCTTCATCCTGCATTCGCTTTATTCTATAGGATACGACATCTTTTTTCAGACCGACTTTTTTACCTATCTGAGTGTTCGATTGTCGACAGTCTAAATCAAGTTCGTAGAGGATTTTTCTATCCTTGAGATCTATGTCGACCATGGAACCCCCCTGTTTTTCACAAAAGTAAAACAACAACGGGTATTTTAGAATTTTGTGAAAAAAAACGGAAATGGGATTTTATCTCTATATGTTACATATTATCATCTGAGGTAGACGAAAATGAACCAAATAAAGGGGCATTGGTTTGAACCTGACGGAAATCAATTGTTTCCTATAGGAGAAGTTGGTAAAGTTAGGGAACAGAAATTATTCGCAAATAATAAACTTCTATTACATGATCAATTTATCCAAAAAAATTTTCCATTGAAAAATGAAGATTGTACTTATTACTTACATTGTATTGAACCCTACATATCAGAAGAGTTTATATCGGTTCAAAATTATTTTGAAATAAAAAAACTTGCTCATTATTTTAACAGTGGCATTTCCAGTTTCTTTGGTTTTGAATCGCATCTGAATTCTCCTGATGCAAGATCTGATTATCTCTTCGCGGTTTCCTCTAAAAGAGGAGAACGAGAAATACTTGCAGACTTCCTGCAAAATGGAAAAGAAGCAAAGTACCTTTTACAGAAACAAGAATGGCAACACCTCAAGAATTTTACAACTACATGGATAGATCCGAAATCTGATTTATTTCTAAATGTTCTTGGACTTTGGTTGGAATTTGATAGTGCAGAGTTGTCTCAGCACATTCCAATTCCGTGTGTGTTCATTCATACAATTCCACTGAGAATCGGATCGAGTGAAGAAGAAAGTAAGTATGACTGGGTGTTCAACACTGCAGTGTCCTTACTCCTTGGTCATCCGTTATCTTACGAATTACATCAAAGACTGCTGCATGCTCTTCATCTTATTCCAGAGGGAGCGTCAGTCATGGACATCGGCTTTATGCTCTCTAGGTCAACTTCTGGAGTACGTCTCGTGTTCAAACATTTACATCCGGTACAAATTATTCCCTACCTTAAATCTCTTGGATGGTCTGACACCAATGATGAACTAACAGATTTAATCGAGGAATTGCAGACACAGGTTACTCGTTTGATTCTACATATCACCATCACAGAATTTGGAGTAGCTCCAAAAATCGGGTTGGAATGTTCGTTTACACCTGACCAATACCATCAGGAGACTCGATGGGAATCATTCTTCGAGTACCTACATCAGAAAGGTGTCTGCTGTCTACAAAAAAAGACAGAGATCCTTAGTTTCCTCGGGATAACTCAAGAAGATGATTCCCGTCCATTTGACTTAACCTCATACAAAATTGCAGTGTTACTCCCATCAGATGCTCCGATTAATGCATTGGTTCGCTATATTAGTCATGTGAAGCTGTGTTACACCCCAAGTCAACCTCTACAAGCAAAAGCATATCCTGGTGTTCGACTATTTGGAAATACATTGATGCAATATGACTATATTGCGTAGGACTTTTTTAAAAAAAACATCCAAGGTGCGAAGAGATGGACATGAAAAAAACTAAAAAAGAAGTTGCTGAAAACTTTGAAATAAAGGAAAATATCACGATAGTATATACCGATGGAATGGAAGAGCATTTCAAAGTAATACGAATAATTGATAATGGTATCATTATAGGGCAGATGATAGAAAAGGAATTTTCACCCACAGGGTTTATACCAAAACAGAGTTATAAAAAAATAGACAAAGGTGGTAAAAGGAAAACAAAAGGTTAAAAACTTATTTCCGGGAGCCAACATTCCTTATGATATTGTTGAGCCATAATAAACGTATGTTTCCTGATGGCTCCTGGAAATTTAGAATTTATCTCATCTATGATTCGAAGGAGATGGTTCATGTTTTCGACGATTAACTCAAATTGTATATCAGCCCATCCAATAGCTTCGTCGATATACTCTAGACAAGGATTATCTTTGAGATACTCCTGAATTACTCTCTTTTTTGAATGATCTTTAAGGTAAATACTGATTCCGAATTTCTGAAGTTCTAGCTTTGAAATATCAATACCCACCCGAAATGCCTTGATGATATTCTTTTTTTGAAGGTTATTTATTCTATAACTTGCTGTTTGTGATGAACAACGAAATTTCATCGCGAGATCTACCAAGGGGATACGGGCATTCACCGCCAAAATATTTAACAATTGGTAATCTGTCTTATCAATATTAAACATCTCCCCGCCACTGGATAGATTGTAATATTCTCTCTTAGCATTCTTGTTTTCATCAGGTAACAAGTATGATTTTTTGTATGCGATAACATTATTTAATGTTGAAATCGTTTGATGCCCGAAATAGTTACCAAAACGTTCAAGGGTACTATTCCAGAATCGATAGAATTCATTGAAATCATTCACCCATAGGACGATATCAAGATCGAATTCCCCCATAAATGAAATCACCGCCCAAGTGTTTTTACAGTGGGTGAAATAGTTAATAATCTCTTCTTTAATGATTGCGTTCACGTCTAAAAAACTGATGTAAATCCTGATAACCTCAAATCCTAATTTATATGTATTTATCGCAGTCCAAAACGAGGTAATGATATCGTTATCTTGCAGTCGTTTAATCCGATATTTTACAACTTCTTTAGATAATCCAACTTTTTTTCCTATCTGCGAATTAGATTGCCGACAGTTCAAATCAAGTTCATAGAGGATTTTTCTATCCTTGAGATCTATGTCGACCATGGTCTCCCCAAATTCTTTTTACAAAATGAGAACAACATCAGGTATTTTAGAATTATGTACACTCGATTAGCTGCTCAATGGTTTTCTCATAGGATTCCAGTCGACGTTCATCCAGGAAAACTCTCTTTTTCCTATGGATCCTTGGATGACTACGGGGAAGAACAACACCTGGTCATCCCAGTAGTTCCTCTTCCAGGTGGTTAAAAAGGAATTATAAAAAGTAGCGTGTTGGAGGTTGCCGATGAAATTGTTCTTACTGATTACGTTTCTGTTGGACTCAGAGATTTTCATACCGACAGCATTGTCTTGAATCGAGTTTCCCCCTGTGATGGTATTCTGGTTTGATTCACCTCGTAAGTAGATACCATACCCGCCATTATCACTGATGATGTTTCCGGTGATCAGCGAATTCTTGCTGCATTCCATCTCAATGCCGTTTTCATCATTCTGAACAATGGTGTTCCCTGTGATGTCACCGTTGTTCGCCCAATGCGTATAAATCCCTTTCACATTGTTTTCGATAGTGTTGTTGCGGACAATATTCCAGGTCGGTGCATAGCCGTAGTTCAGGAAAACTCCGATCGAATTGTGTTGAACAATGTTGTTTTCAATCGTCGCATTCGAATCTAAAGAAAGCGTCTTAATACCAGCGTTCAGTAGTTGTGTCCCACTGTTTTGAACAGTAAACCCAGTGATTTTCACATCAGGAACTGATATCGTCACGACATCATCGACTCCATCTCCATCAAGGATCGTCGTGTTCTTATCTTCTCCATATAATGTGATCCTTTTATCGATGATGATATGTTCCTTATACGTCCCACTCATCACATAGATCGTATACCCATCAAACACAGCGCTCATGGCATCCTGAATTGTACGATAGGGGTACTCCTTGGTCCCATCCCAGGGACCATCGATGTTATCATCATCAACATACACAATAGGGAATTTGCCATACACCCCAGTCAAAAGGAAATTGATCGTACCAATGCCGCATTCTCCGTATTTAATATTCACCCATCCAGCTTCCTGGAAGTTTGTGCCCCAGCTGTTCTTCACAATCCAGTACCCAGGATCGTCGTTGTATCCGACGATCGCCATATAGTGAGCGCCCCTGGTATTGCCCCATCGATGTTGATAGATCCCTTTCTTGAAATAGACGAAATCATCATACACCAGGAAGTAACTCGGGACAGGTCCGTTCGTCAGTAACGCAGTTTTAATCGCGACAGAATCAGCGGGAATATAGGACCAATCTGTTATCTTCGCGGTCCTGTTTTGCCAATCAGGCGAGGTTGTGTTCAACGGATATTGATATTTATCCTTGGGGTACGGCCAGCAGGCTTCATCAGGGACACCATAGTCTTTGAGGAATTTTGTGTCGTTTTCTGGATACGATCCCCAGATAATGTTTCCTCCGCTGAAGAAGAACAGATGCGCCTCTGACAAATCACAATTAAAGGGAAAACCGACCTGATACTGAACCATGGTTTCAACTGCTGCGACGAGTGCAAAGCTTTCACAACTCGGATAGGGATTCTGATTCCGTATAGGGGTCGTAAAATCCACGCCGTTGATATCACGCCAGCTAAACGAAGAAGGCAGAACCAAGGTTTCCTCAGCTGTGTGTTTCTCTTGTGCGTAAGCTGACAACTCTGGTTCTAAGTCAAGAAACGTCCCTTGTACGAAAGGAAAAAGAGCATTCCCAAAGAACAAAAGTGCACACAGAACAAGAATCACCCTATTTCTTTTCATCATTTCATCATCCAATATTGATATTATCTATAACGTATGATATATTT
>Ga0209287_10001629_pt1 | contig 10951 bp, 12 predicted proteins | sample PPLLak3cmMay2015_2_FD_187255 | JGI IMG/M metagenome (GOLD analysis project Ga0209287, IMG submission 187255) | Freshwater sediment microbial communities from Prairie Pothole Lake near Jamestown, North Dakota, USA - PPLs Lake P8 Core (1) Depth... | ecosystem: Environmental > Aquatic > Freshwater... | reverse complement strand
CTCGCGTCACCGGGACGAACCGCAGTTCACGGCCAGGAGCCGGCATTTGGGGTGGTTCGCGTGGCCGTCCAAGGTTCGGCCTGAATGCCGCACTGGATGCCGGTGCCGACGACGTCAGCCGCAACGAGGACGGCTCGATCGAAGTGCTGACCTCGACCGATGCAAGGGCACAGACTGACCGTCCGGATATGGGCCCCCTCGTTCGCCAGCACTCTGTTCATTGGCTTTGAGGCACGACTGCTCACGTATACGCATCGGGGGTCTCTCAACACCCTCTCGAAATCAGAGGTTATTCGCATAAAATTGCCGTCGTCACTGACGACCGCATGGGGCGCAATATGGGTAAGCTCAAGATTGCAACATGGATACGCAGCCTCGTGAGGGACAGGCCATGAACCGCCCCGCGTCCCCAAGGGCACTCCTGGAAGCGGTCACCGGCGCAACGGATGTCATGCTGGTCTACCTCGATCTGGAGTTCAACTTCATTTGGGTCAACGAGCCCTATGCCCGCACCTGCCGCATGCGGCCGGAGGAGATGATCGGGCGCAACCACTTCGAGCTCTACCCCGATGCGGAAAACGAGGCCATCTTCCGCCGGGTGCGGGACACCGGGGAGGCCGTGTTCTACAAGGACAGGCCGTTCGAATTCCCGGACCAACCCGAGCGGGGCGTGACCTACTGGGATTGGAGCCTTGCCCCGCTCAAAGACGCTGCCGGCTGGGTAGAGGGGCTGGTGTTCTCCCTCCGCGAGACCACCGAGTACAAGCGGGCGGAATTGCGCCTCGGCCAGCATCAGCGGGAGCGCTACCTGTTCATCGAGCAGGCCCCCATCAGCATGGCCATGTTCGACCGCAGCCTGAACTACCTCGCCTATTCCCAGCGCTGGCTGGTGGACTATGGACGCGGCTATCCGGCCCTGCACGGTCGCAATCACTACGAGATCCACCCCGACCTTCCAGAGGAGTGGAAGGCAGTGCACCGCCGGGCCCTGGCCGGCGAGACCGTCACAAATGACGCGGACCACTGGCGCCAGGCCGATGGCCGGGAGCACTGGCTGCGCTGGGCCGTCGTGCCCTGGCGGGATGAGCGGGGCGAGATCGGTGGCATCATCATGTCCGCCGAGGACATCACCGAGCGCAAGCGTGCGGAGGAGGCCCTGCGGGAGGCAGATCGGCACAAGGACGAATTCCTGGCCATGCTCGCCCACGAGCTGCGCAACCCCCTCGTTCCCATCCGCAACGCCGCATACGTGCTGGGCCGCCCTGACCTCAGCGAGTCGCGTCTGAAGTGGTGCCGCAGCATGATCGAAGGCCAGTTGACCCATCTCACCCGCCTGGTGGACGACCTGCTGGACGTCTCGCGCATCGCCAGCGGCAAGATCGCGCTCAGGAAAGAGCGAGTGGATCTGGCCGAACTCGTACGCCAGGCTCAGGCGTGCGTCGAGGCCGAGATGACGGCCAAGGGCCACCGACTCGAGATTCTTGTGCCGGAGGAGCGTGTCGGCCTGGACGGCGACCCTATACGTCTGCTCCAAGTGCTACAGAATCTGCTCACCAACGCCGCCAAGTACACCCCGGACGGTGGCCGCATCGTGCTGACGGCGAAGACTTCAGGGGACGAGGTCGTGGTCGAAGTCCGTGATAACGGTGTGGGGATTGGCGCCGACCTGCTGCCGCAAGTCTTCGAACCATTCCGCCAAGGGGAACGCAGCCTCGGCCATTCCCAGGGGGGGCTGGGGATCGGGTTGACCCTGGTCAAGCGCTTGGCGGAGCTGCACGGCGGCCGGGTGGAAGCCGAGAGTGCGGGCGTCGGTCAAGGCTCGTGCTTCAGAGTGCACCTGCCTTTAGCACAGGAGGCTCACGAGGCTCAATCACCCGACGAGGTGACGCCGCAGGCCCCAACCAGCCTGCGGGTGCTGGTCGTGGATGACGACCCGGAAGTGAACGAGAGCATGTGCGTGCTCCTGGAGCTCGAAGGGCACCAAGTGCGCAGCGCTTCCTCGGGGGATGCAGGCATACAGCTCCTGAAGACACTCAGGCCCGAGGTGGTGCTGCTCGATATTGGCTTGCCGGGGGAGGATGGCTACTCTATCGCCCGGAGGATGAGAGCGCTCCCTGAGGGACGGGGCATACTGCTCCTCGCGGTGAGCGGCTATGGCCATGAAGAGGCTGTCGCGCGCAGTGTCGAAGCGGGTTTCGACCGGCATCTGGTGAAGCCGGTGGACCCTGACCAGCTGCGCGCTTTGCTTGCTCGGTTCACCATGGAGCGCCAGAAGGAGACCGACGCTTCCCTATCAACGATCAACGTTTCGGATGTGAGATGCTGAAGAAGGGCCGTATGCTGTCCCTTGCCGCTGATGAAAACGGCCATCCACGCAGGTACTGGGTCAAGGTCGGCAACCTGCGCGACACCGGTCATTCAACTTAGCCAACGCCACCGGCAGCAATGGCCGATGAGTAGCCATCCAAGGTCAACCAACTAACCGCCTGCTCGGCGCCCAGAATGGGGATCGCATCGCCACTTTCCGGCACACCCGTCGATGTCATCAGCGACGTCTCGCCGCTTCCTCCCTCGATAGCAGGCGGCATTCCCCAAGCACTGCACCCTGCCTGGCATTGCCGACGGCCGACCTGCGGGTTCCTGCGACGCCCGAAATATACTTGACAATGACTTGACGATTTACACCATAAGTCATTGATGTAACTATATATTCACCATAAAGTTCGGCGCTTGGCCGGTCGTAGATGGCTCCGTCATTTTTGAAAACGGAGTTGTCGGATGGCAAGGCTCAAGACCGCGACCCGCGTGATTCACAACGCGGGCATCCATCGGGTGGTGGGACATTCCCCCAGCCCAAAGAACGGCTGCAAGGTGGTATGGGAATCCCTGATCGAGAGGGACTACTTCCTGCTGCTGGAACATGACCCGCAGGTCGTGCGCTTCATTCCCCAGCCCGAGACCATCGAGATCACACTCGATTCCCGCTGGGAGCGCTACACGCCGGACGTGCTGGTGTTCTACGCAGACGGAACCCTGTGCCGGGTAGAGGTGAAAACCGACGCCGCCCTGCGGCGCCCGGAAGTGGCGGCGCGACTCGAAGTGGTACGCGCCCAATATCTGCTCGACGGCAAGGATTTCCAGGTGGTTAGGGAATCGGAAATCCGGGTTGGCGCCCGGATCGTGAACCTTGGCGCGCTGCGCCGCTACACCCGAATCCCGCTGGATGAGGCGTCGATTGTGGTGGTCCAGTCCGTGCTCGAGACCCACCCCGGTATCCGCCTCGAACAGGCAGCAGGCCTGATCGCGGGCCATGGCGTCGGACAGCCCCTCGCCCTCCTCTACCACCTGATGTTCCGCCAGCGAATCGCCTTCGACCTTGACGGCGCGCTGGTCGGGCCCACGACGTCACTCCGCTGGGGGCAGACATGAAGGCCGTCCGCTTCCATCTGGCAGAAGGCTGCCGCGTCATGCTGAACGATATCCCCATGGTTCTCAAGGAGGTCGCGGCCGAAGATGCGTTGCTGGCCCGGAACGACACTGGGCAGAGCCTGCGCATGAGCCGATGGGAACTCGCCCGCATGGCGAGCGAAGGCGCGCTCGTGTTTGTGGACGGCCTGGCGGCGCAGCCTGTCACGCGCGAATCCCGTCCCGTGCCCTGGGAGCGACTGGACCCAGCCAAGCTTGCCCGTATCCGCTTCCGCATGGCCTACGTCAACGCGCTGAAGCAGCTCGAACACCGCAGCCCGGACAATCCGGTCTTCAGGATGGCCGTGGCCGAGATCGCCCAGCGGCGCGGCGACCAGCCCGCCCCGGCACCCAGGACCGTCTATCGCTGGATCAGCAACTACCGGGCAAGCGGCTATGACAGCGATGCGCTGGCGCGGGAATACGTCACCAAGAAGGGGCGAACCGGCCGCATCGGTCCGGAAGTGCGCGCCCTAATCCAGCAGAAGCTCATGGAAAAAATGGGCAACGCCGGGGCGACATTGAGCGGGGTCTACCCTGCCGTCATCCAGGAGGTGGCCGCGGAGCTGGGCCTCGATGTGTCTGGCAAGCTGAGCCAGGACGCTCGGAAGGCAAGCCGATGAGCGCGCAGAAATCCCGGCATCAACAGCCCAAGGCCTTGTATGTCAGCCGTGAAACGGTGCGCAAGCTGTTCCATGAACTGGACCAGTACGAGCTTGCGAACCGGCGCTGGGGAAGACGGGTCGCCAATCGCACACGTGAACCCCGTGGTGCCGGTGTGCTGGTGCACAGACCGCTCGAGCGAACGGAAATCGACCACTTCAAGCTCGACATCCATCTGGTCGACGAGCATGGCCTGGCGGCCGGTCGCCCCTTCCTGACCATGATCGTGGATTGCCACAGTCGCATGGTGCTGGGTTACACGCTGTCGCTTGCAACGCCCAATGCCACGACGATCCTGGCAACGATCCGCCACGCCATGTCGCTGAAGCCCCCGCTGCGGATTGATCGCCAGGCGCTCGGGCTGTCACTCGAGAGCCTGCCCCTGAATCAGGAGCTGAATTGGGAGGTCGCCGGGATCATGGGCACGGTCGTGATGGACAACGGCGCAGATTTCCAGGGGCTGTCGGTCAGAAGCGGTCTCGATGAGATCGGCGTCGAGGTCCAGTTCTGCCCGCCCAGGGAGCCCTGGTTCAAGGGGATCATCGAGCGCCTCGGCCGCACCATCAACCTCAAGCTAATCCACTGGCTGCCCGGGACCACCTACGGCAAGGTGATGGCGGACAACGAGTATCAGGCCAAGGCCCATGCGAGCCTGACCCTGGACGATCTTCGACAACGGCTCGAGGTCATGATCTGGGTCTACAACCGCACCGCACACCGGGGCATCGGCAAGCGCACGCCGCTGGAAGTCTGGCGCGAGGGCGTGGCGCAGTGGCCCATCCAGCTCCCCCCGGAAAACAACCCGCGGTTCGAGGCAGCGATGTGCCTGACCGACGAGCGCGCCCTGCAAAAGTACGGTATCGAATACAACGGCGAGAAATTCCAAAGCGACGAGCTGGGGGCCTTGTGGAACCGGATGCCGGCCGGTTCCAAGGTCATGATCAAGATCGACCCGACGGACGTCAACTTCATCTACGTCATCGATCCTCGCAGCGATGAGGCCTTCAAGGTGCCCAATACGCGCCCGCGCGACAGCAAGTTGTCATGGGGCGTGCACGAGTCCGCCAAGGCACGTGGCAAGGCGTTGGGCCTCGATCACGCGGAGCATGAACCCCGACTTCTCCGGACCCTGACCGACGCGACCCGCATGCCGCCCGCCGGGAAGCGTGGAAAGTCCGCGAAATCGGCCGCACCGGCACAGGCAGCGCCCCCAGCGCCTGAGGGCGATTCCGGCTTTCGGCTGCGCACCAAGGCTCATGAACCACCACGGAAATTCGATCCCACCACCCTTTTCAAAACCAACAGTAAGGAATGATCATGAAGAAAGACTTCGACCCAATCAGGGCCTATCAACAGTTCGACACCCTGTACGTCAATACGCCGCGCTACGCGCAAGTCAACAACGCGCTGGAGGAAAGCCTCAGCCTGATGCTGCGCTCGACCGGCCTCGACAGGCGCAACCTGCTGATCACCGGCGATCCTGGCATGGGCAAGAGCCTGACGCTGAAACGATTCATGGAGCGCGTGAACGCCGAGGCGAAGAAGCGCAACCCGGGGGGGTTATTCGCCACTTACCGGCCACCGATTCGACGTTCACGCTGAACGGCAGCTTTCCATGACACCGAACTCACACTCCCGACCCGTTGCTGCCGGTCGATCCTTCAGGGGTTCAACGGCAGGTACATGAGTGGAGCAGTCGCTTGGGGCATCCACTCACGGACAGCAGGTCGGCCAAAGGCGACGAAGGGTTTCAGTTTCGCCAAGTCCGCAGTGCCATCAATAGCGGACACTGGCTTGGCTAGAACGGCTGCCGTCATCGGCTACGCCGGGACGTGGTCACAGAGCCGCTCCGAGGAGAATCCAAAGAAGCTTGGAAACCCGCTGGCTCAGGCGGGTTTGCACGGGCATGGCGAGCCGGTGTGGGCTCGCCATGAGCCGCCCTGGAAGCCAGGGTTCTCGCGACGAAACGAAATCTGGTTCGAGACGGTCACGCACTCAGGGGTGACCGGCTTCAGACGTCAGGGTCCGGGCGCGCCGAAAGGTACCGGCGTCGCAGGTGGTGGCACGGCTCCTGCGACGCCGAGATACACGGTGACACTGCGAACCTTGCCGTAACCGTCCATGACCGTCATCGGCAGCACGCCTCCCGACTGCGCGATCGCATTCCGCAGGTCATCGGTCGACCCGGTCGAGAACTGTCCCGCGGTGAGAAGCGTTTCACCAGGCCTGAGTCCGGCGCGCGCGGCCGGTGATCCAGGCGTGACGGCGGTGATCCGCAGCGCCGGACTGGTCGGCCGGGCGGATGGCGGGAATCCCGGGGTCGCCGCGGGGGCCACGCCCGGAAGGTTCACCTGCACCGGCACTGCCATGATCCCGAGCGACATCCCCGGGACAGGTCCGCCTCCAACGCCTCCGCCCGGGGGCGGCAAGTTCGTCCAGCGCGTTTTAATCTGGCCCGTGCGGACATTCACGAAAGTCACTGACGTCTGCGAGTGGTGCTGTTCGAGTTGGAGGGCGCTGGTCAGAGGAACACCGTCGAGATGGGTGATCGTATCTCCGGCTTTGAGATTGATCTGCGGCTGGCTCAGGGGAGAGCCGGGGAAAGGGTCTTGGGTGAGCTGGGCACCGTAGTAGGTTCCGTAAGGCGTCAGGTTGAAATAGATCCCCATCCTCGGTGAATACTGCACCGCGGCCGGCGGGGCGGCGGGGGCAACGCGAGGGGCCGCACGCGGCGCAACCTGGGCCTCGGCAGCGTGTTGCCAGCCTGCGAGCAGAAGCAACGCGGCGGAAGCCAGTATCCAGGCCGTTGTGGGAATTGTCTTCATTGAGATGTTCCTCGATCCACAGTGAGACCGCATGCGGCATCGGATTTCATTCAACATTCACGACCACGTACTGGGTACCCGAGGCCTGATAGTAGGTCCCCCCGCACTGGTGCAAGGTGGTGCCCTCGATCACGACGACCGTACAGGCAGGCGGCAGCGAGGCAACGTAAACATTGGTCGCGTAGATCATGCGTCGTGTGGTTCGCCGGGCCACGCCGGCGTAGCTGACCGGCGTCAGGGGACGGCCGACGATGGCATGGGCCTCCCTGACCATGGACATCCCCTCGATGCCGCTTCCCGGCTGGTAATCAGCAAAGGCCAGCACCAACCCGAGCGCCAGCATTCCAAGTGTCGATTGTTTCATCATTTGCCCTCCTGCTTGATCGCGATCTCACCGGTTTCATCAACCGGGAGCACCTCCACGGCGACCGCCCCCTTGGGCGGAATGAAATTGAACGCGGCGGGACTAATGACCGGATTGGTGTTCCAGTTGCTCAACTGAACGCTGTATTGTGGCGCCCCCGTCATCCACTTGGTGGTAATCACGTATTTCATGGGGAGGGGCTCATCGCCCGCTTTCACCCAGATCTGCCAGTCGACGTCGGGGGTACGGAACGCAAGGTGATGGGTTTCGACCCCGCTCACGAAAGCGCGGCCGTGATAACCGCTGCTGGTAACGCTCGACATGAGGGCCTTGTAAGGGTCGGACAACAACAGGTCGGCGCCCGGCAGGCTGAGACCCGTTCCTTGCTCGACCGCGCGGATGGCGTCGTCGAGAGTGCCCGGCACGTGCTTCTGCACGTAGGCATTCAGCGTCTCGCCATGCAAGGTGAGCTTGGCGCCGTCATAGACCAGCTTGGTGTCGGCAAACTTGCCCTGCCGGCTGATATATAAGCGCGACGGCCGCTTGATCAGCAGCTGCGCGTGGCTGTTCAGCTGAAGCTTCTGTCCCTCGGTCGTGATGACCTCGTTTCCAATGTCGGCCGACACGCTGAAGGCTTTTGTGCCGGCGAGGAACGTGGACATCGACCGCAGAATCTCGTCCGCGTGCGTATTGAGTTCGTCGGCCGCCGTTGCCGCTCCTGCCAGCAGGCTGAAGCAGACCGCGAGTGATGCGGCGAGCAGACCACGCCTGGATAAAGACACATGTTTCATACGATCTCCTTGCCGTTTCGGCAATTGTGGAAGGGGAAATGGGTTTGCGCCGAGACACGCAGCCTCCGCCGGGCTTCCTGCCACCAATGATCGAAGGCGCACCGATCACCTGCATGAAATGGGAGGCAGACAGGTCGTTCTCGATCAGCGATTCTTCCGGAGAGGTGCAGTGCCTGAGGGCAGGCAACTCGTTCGAACGCACGGGATCTTGCCAATGTCTCGACCGGCCCCACCCAGCCTAGGGCGCGCAAATTGCACACCACCACATCTCCTATATAGTCCTTATTGGCATCTGAATATAGCGACAGGCAGATCGAGTGTGGGATACACTTTGTGACAACTTCCAGTTGCATCGAGCCGAAACGAAATGAAGCGAGCCTCGACACAGGCGGTTTCGAATTTTCCGAAGGTCGGCGCGGGCATGCTCCGTGTCGGCATCCTGACCAACGTTCCACCGGTTCTGCGCGAGTTCGGCCACGATCCCGATCGGACACTGGCGGAAATCGGCATGGATACGACCATGCTGGCCGATCCCGATGCGCTCATTCCCTTCCGCAGCCTCGGGAGGCTGATTCAGCACTGCGTGGTGCGCACGGGCTGCGATCACTTCGGCCTCCTCGTCGGGGACCGCGGCAGTGCCGCCGCGACGGGGGTCGTCGGGATCCTCCTGCGCAATGCGCCCGATGTCGGCGCGGCGCTCGCGAGCCTGGTCAAGTATCTTCACCATCATGACCGCGGTGCGGTGGCTTCGCTGGAGGTCGCCGGCGGCCTCGCGACCCTCGGTTACCACATCTACGAAACCGAGGTTCCGGCTGCCGACCAGGTACACGCAGGAAGCATCGTCGTCGCCTTGAGGATCATGCAGGACCTGTGCGGGCCGAACTGGCGCCCCACCGAGGTGCGGCTTCCTTTCAGGAAACCGGTCGACACCGAAGCCTACAGGCGCATCTTCAAGGCGCCGCTGCGTTTCGACGAGGAACAGGCGGCGCTGGTATTTCCCACCCGATGGCTGGCGCAACGACTACAAAATGTCGACCAGGATCTGCAACGAGAGATCAAGTCCCTGCTCGACGCACGCGGCCAGCCGGAACTCGCCGACCACGTGCGCCGCGGGGTGCGGGCAATGCTGGTCAACAGGAAGGTGTCGGAGGAGGCCCTGGCGCAGTCGCTCAACATCAGCCGCAGAACCCTTATCCGCCGTCTCGAGGCGGAGGGCCTCGCCTTCAACTCTCTCGTTCAGGAAGTCCGGCTGGAGATGGCCTGTCAGCAGTTGCGCGACACCGACAGCCCGGTGGCAGAGGTCGCAGCAAGCCTGGGCTACGCCGGTACCAGCCCGTTCCGGCGCGCCTTCAAGCGCTGGACCGGGCAGACGCCGACCGAGTGGCGCGCTCGCCAGACGCCCATCCCCGCCAGCTAGGGCCGACTCGATCGGGCACGCGGCCGAAAGCGAGCAGGCGCCCGAGCGTTTCTTGATCGGCCAATGTAGCCAATAGTCGAAAATCTTGGTCTGTCCGCTGTTGTTTCGCAAGATTGACAGGGGTGTCGAATACTGATGGCATTGACGGACAAGGGGAGAGTCGCTTGCGAAAAAATGCATGAAATGCGAACCATGAAGCGGGTTTTGGCGCGCATGCATCATGCCGGACTTGCTATCGTCATTGCGTTGGCGGCGATCACTGGAGGGAGCACATCCTGCGCGCACACAAACCAGTCCGTCTCGCCCAATGGGATGCCTAAGACCATTCGCGTGCAACTCCCGGCAGGAACCGCCGACGTGGATGTGTACTGGCCTGATGCCACCGCACAGGCCCCTATGGTGATTATCGCCCACGGCTTCTCGCGGCACCGACACAACATGTCCGGCTGGGGGCAACACCTCGCCAGGGAGGGGTTCGTGGCCGTCGTACCCGATCTGCCGACATGGTCGGACCACGCCCGCAACGGCCGTTTCATTTCGGAGTTGCAAGCATATTTTGGCGCCAGCGAGTCCTGGAAGACGCGCATCGACGCTACGCGGGTGGGGCTGCTGGGGTTCTCGGCCGGTGGGCTATCCAGTTTGTTGGCGGCCGCCGAGTCTCCCCGCGTGGCAATATGGGTCGGCCTCGATCCGGTCGACCGGGACGGCATGGGTGCGAGAGCGGCCGCCGTGATTCAGAGCCGTGCTTTTGTGCTCACCGCCGAGCCTTCGGCCTGCAACGCACACGGCAACGCTCGCAGCATTATTGCCGCCTTGCCCCGTCGCGAACATTACAGCGTTCCCGGGGCGTCCCATGTCGATGCCGAGTGGCCCACCAGTTGGATGGCCGAACTTGTTTGCGGTCGCTCCACAGAGGAAAAGCGCGGTGCGTTCCGCGTGCGTGCAACCAAGGCATTGCACGAGGCTTTGTCCGTAACACCTTTGAGCAGAGCCAAAATCCCCACCGATCAGAGCGCGTATCCTTTGCACATGAAGCGACCCGAGAACGGGGAACAAGAGAAGTAGACCTGAGTCGACCCGTTTTCCGCAGGCGTCTTTGATCTTCAAATGGACTACCCCGGGTTCAGTAGGGCTTCCTGATTAGTGACTGCTCAGGGCCGAATAGCGGAAAGAGTTGACTCAGACCACGCCGGCCGCAATGGCCGAGTTGCACTCATCGAGGTTCCGGCAGGTTTCAGAGTAGAGCAGCCCCTCGAACGTCCGGTCTGGAAAACAAGTAAGCGACCGGTTGTGGCCGCGGGCTGCCTCTTGGGATGGGTTCCAGATAGCCGACATTCGCAATCCGCTCATTCTTCCAACGACAGCTTTCTGGCGCCATGCGTGAACTGGTGCTATCGGCCAACTGCCGCCGCTCGATGATTCCGGC
>Ga0209287_10001628_pt1 | contig 10955 bp, 7 predicted proteins | sample PPLLak3cmMay2015_2_FD_187255 | JGI IMG/M metagenome (GOLD analysis project Ga0209287, IMG submission 187255) | Freshwater sediment microbial communities from Prairie Pothole Lake near Jamestown, North Dakota, USA - PPLs Lake P8 Core (1) Depth... | ecosystem: Environmental > Aquatic > Freshwater... | reverse complement strand
GGGGGCGCGATGCTCGCCGTGGCCGACTCGGCGGCACGCATCGTCTTGCTCGCGGCGCACGCATCGAGTGCGAGCTGCGCTTCGTAGGCGAGGTTCTCGGCGATGCGCGCATAAGGTTCGGCGTGCATCCAGCCGGATTCCCATTTCTCGTGGCCGGTCCAGACCAGTTGCACTTCCAGTTCGGCGATCTTGCGGGCGCCGCAGGAAAAATCTGCGTGGCGCTTCATGTTCTCGATCCTTGCCCACAGGTCGGGGCGCACCTTTTCGCTGGCATAGGGATGGGGGGTGGCGCCGGCGTCGAAAACCTGGCCGGCTTCCAGTGCCTTCAGCAGCAGCGCGGCTTCCGCGGCGGCATCCTGGGCGATGCCGCTGCGATCCTTCTCGTGGTATTCGTCGAGCGCAAGATCGAGCCAGGCGCGCACCTTGGACAGTGCGTAGTCATCGGCGCCGAGCGTTCCGAAGCCGAGCCTGTCCACCTGCCGCTGCATTTGTTCGATGCTTGCCAGGTCGGCGGTGCTGGGCGGGCGATTGTCGGCGTGGGCGAGGGACATGAGGCAGCAGCATAGCAGCGGCAACAGGGTCTTTTTCATGGCGTTTCCGATCATGGCTTGGCGCGGGAGAGCTGGCCGCTTTTCCGCTCGTTGAGCTTGAGGGTGTCCTGGTCGACCTTCACGCGGAACGCGATGTAGGGTCCCTGGGCGCGGTATTCGGAACCGGAGAAATCGGCATCGTCGAAGCCGCTGAAATTGTAGCCGGCGGCCAGCCACATGTTGTCCATCAGCTTGTAGCCGACCGACGCGCCGACACCGAATTCCTTGGTTCCCGGCTCCCAGGCATGCAGCATCGAGGCGTGGGCGCCGACGTCCCAGTCGCGGCCGAGGTCGCGCCGGACTTCGGCGCCGATGAGGTCGGTGTAGCCGCTGTAGGACTTGCTGTCGACTTTGTCGAACACATATTTGGAACCGTACTGCAGGGCGACCTGGGTACGGCGGTTGGGCATCCAGTTGGCATTGAAGTTGTTTATCAGCTTGCGCGCATGGCTGCGGTCCGCGGGACCGCTGAGGAGCTCGTCGATATAGTCGAGCCGGTCGAGCCAGACCCATTTGCTGTCCCACGGACGGTGGGCATACGACAGACGGGCCTCGAACAGGCGCGACTGGTCAGTGGCGGACTGCGTGTCGGTATAGCTGAAGCCGGCGGCGAGCACGCGACCGGCATCCAGATTGCGCTGAATACCGAACAGGAAGTTGACCCGGTCGTTGTCGTCGCCTTCACGCCACTCCAGACGGCTGTTGGCGCCCCAGATGGTGTCGTTGTAGTTCGCGCCCATGCTGACGGCGGTGTAGTCGCCGGTCAGCGAGATCGAGGCCGGTGGGACATTCGGGTTGAGCGGCAAGGCGCCGTCATTGTTCAGCGTCTGGGCACGGTCGATGGCGAAGTCGGTCTGCCAGAATTCGTTGATCTGCCAGCGCTGCACCAGTCCAAGGTTGCCGAAGATGCGGCCGCTGTCGAGGGAGGCCTGGTTGCCCAGCGAGGCCGCCATTTCGCCGCCGGTCCAGGGCTGGACGCGGATGCCGACGCGGGTCATGTTGCTGGTGTACTGCTCGCCGCGGGCGAACTCCTGTTCGGCGAACAGCTTGCTCTGTTCGGTGAGCTGGTAGTCCGCGCCGAGCAGGATGCGGTCGGGAAAGTCGACGCTTTCGGCATCGCCGAAGGCGATTTCGGTGGCGGCGCGCAGGACGAGTTTCCGGTCGGGCATCTCATAGGACACGCCCGCCACCCCCTGCTTGCTGTTCTGGCTGACGCCGTAGATATCGACGTCGTGCACCAAGCGGCCGCCATAGTACGTCGTCAGTTGGCCAAAGCGCTGGTTGGCGAGTACCTCCACCAGGTCGCGGCTCGAGTCCGTCACCCCCAGGTCGTTGTCCTGGCGATAGGCCTGGCCTTGTATCTGCAGCGTGTCGGAGAGCTTCATCGTGGCTTCGGCACCGTATTTGCGGGTGCCGACTTCGGTGGTCGACTGCTGGCCGAAGCCGAAGCCGCCTTCCTGTTCACGGATGTAGACCAGGGTGTTCAGTTTTTCGCCCTGATGCAGGGCGCCGATCTTCCATGCGTTGCCATCCAGCTTGAGCCCGGGCAGCTCACGGCTGCTGCGTGCGACTTCCGCCTGGATTTCGGTCTGCTCGCTCAGCTGATAGGTGAAGTCCATGCCGCCGAGGTTGCCGCTGGCGCCGACGTTGCCTTCGCGCACCAGGGTGGCGCCGATCTCGGTACGCGCGTTGAACTTGTAGGCGGCGCGCCCGCCGGCGGTGAGTTTTTCGTCGTCGTCGCTGTCCGATTCGTATTCGGCGACGATGATCACGGGGTTGAAGGCGGAGTCGCGCGCCGGCACCGGCGACTTGAAGAACAGCGTGCCCCTGACGTAATCGATGTCGTAATCCAGAAAGCGGGTCAGGGTCCGGCTGGAGACGACCACCTGCGACTTGAAGCGGTCGCGGGCCTCGATGCGGATCTTGTCGGAGTTCTCGATGATGTTGCTGCGGGAGAGGCGGTACAGGCCCGAGGTGCCGTTGCCGGGAATCTCGTCCCTGATGTAGCCCTGGGAGGTCATCGTGGCGAAGGCGTTGTAGGCGAAACGCTCGCCGCGATACTCGGATTTCAGGCCGTTGACGGTGCGGCTGTAGCGCGCGAACTCGGTGACGGTGAGGCCGGTGTCGAAGTCGCCGAACAGCGCATAGAACTGGCGTCGCTCGATCTTCAGATAGAGCTTGCTCGCGCTGGCGGCGTCGAAGGCAGGCTGGGTGGCATCGGCATACAGGGTATAGAAGCGGTTGGGGTCGATCGCCTGCTTCAGGTTGAGGGTGGAGCCTCCGTCGCCGTTCTTCTTGGCGGTGTCGTAGGCCATGGTCAGCAGGTAGTCGCCACGGATGCTGCCCTTGGCATAGAAGGCGACGCGGCCGTTGTCGAACAACTGGTCGTCGGCGCCGGCTTCCTTCAGCGCGCTCATGTTGCCGGACAGCTTCTTGTGGCCGATGGTGCCTTCGGCAAAGCCGACCAGGATCCAGTCGCGCTGGCCGGCTTCGAGCCAGGTGCGCAGTTCCTGGGGACCGCCCTCGTTGAACCTGAAATTGAGAACGGCCTCGCCCGACTGCGTGGTCGGTTCCAGTTCGATCAGGGCGATCCCGTCCTGGCCGATTTCATAGCGCGGCCGGTTGTTGATCTTGGCCGCGAGCGGGTCGCGCTGGATGGCTTCGAGCTGATTGGCCGACAGGTAGGGGCTGTTCAGCTGGAATTCGCCGTTGACGCCGCGCCGCATCTTGTAGCCGTCCTTGTCGTAGAAGCGCACCGCGATGACCGGACGGGTCTTGCCGTCGGCGATCAGGCGCGAATGGGCGGGCACCAGTTCGACCCGATGCGGGCTCACCGAATAATGGACGCGGCGGCTCTGGCGCAGCACCTCGGCGCCGGTTTCGTCGGTCACCACCAGTTCGAGCTGGTTGCTGCCATCCGCGATGTGAATGCCGCGCCAGGTGGCCAGCGCAACGGTGCTGGTCGCATTGGTCGCGGTGCCATCGAAGTTCAGCGCACTGACCTCCTCGCCATTGAGCTTCAGTACGGCGCGCTGCTTCGGTGCGAGCTTGACCGCCGCCTTGATAGCGGGCAGGGCGGGCAGGAAGCCTTCCTGCGGATGCAGCCATTCGGTGCCGGGCTGCGCGCTCGCCAGCCACTCGGCGTCGTAGGGCAATTGCTCGACCAGGCGGCTGCGGTCGTCTGCACCGACCGGCTGCGGCGTGGCGTCGCCATTCAGGCGCATGGAGCGCTGGCCGCGATCCTGCGCGCCGGGGACGTTGGGGGTTTCGTGGTGCGGCAGCGCAGCCGGGATGAGCGCCTTGTTCTCGACCTCGGCCGGCTTGCCGTTCAGCCTGATCTCGGCGCGCGGCAGGGCGATACCCTGCTGGCCGGCTGCGGCGAAGCGCGTCATCGCCACCAGCTTGAGATCCCCCTTGCCGCTGACTTGGAGATCGAGTTCCAGGGTGCGCGACCATGCGCCCTGCTGCGCCGGCAGCCGCAGCGTGAGGAAGCCGTCGCCGCTCTCCAGCGCATCGCTCGGGGCACCGTCGAGGCGGGCGCTGCCGGCCACCGGGGTGGCGCCCGCCGGCAGCATCAGGGTGGTGGTGGCCTGGTTGACCGGACCGTCGCCGCGCAGGACCAGCTTCAGTTTCGCGCGGTCGCCCTTCTGGCTGGCCGAAACATGCTGGGTCACGTGCAGCTCCCGCGGCGCCTTCTTCTGCACGTGGAAGTCGGCGCGCCACAGGCTGCCGCCGCGCACGTTGACGAACTGCGAAAAGCTGCGGCCGGCGAAGCGCGAGTTCTTCTCGCAGGCCACCACCTCGTAGTCGGCCGGCAGCGAGTCGAGGTCGAGCTGGACGACGTGGGTGCCCGGGCGGATGTTGTCGGCATGCCAGCGCCCCTCCTGGTCGGTGAGGATGAAGGTGCCGTCCTCGAGGACGATGCGGGCGTTCTGCAGGCCGCGTTGGTCGTTGTCGACGCGGTCGTCGCAGGAGCCGATGATGACGCGGCCGATCAGGATGGCGCGCGAGCGCATCAGGTCCTCGCGCACCGTCACCGCGGCTCGCGCCGTGTTCGAGGTGTGCCCCCCGGTCGCCGCGGCGAGGTTCTCCGCCTTGCCGGGGCGCGCGCCGGCGCCGACCAGCGCGACGTACTTGAGGCTGCGGGTCGCCCCGGCGGCCAGGTTGCCGAGGCTGAAGGTGAGGCCGCGGCCGTCGGCGGAAATCGTCGGGTCGGCCAGTACCGCGCCGTCCAGCCGCGCCGATCCCGCCTGGTAGCGGAAGCCCTGCGGCAGGCGGTCGGCGATCTGCACAGCCAGGGCCGGGTTGCTGGTGTCCTGGTTGCGGACGCCGATCGTGTAGGGGACGTACTCGCCTTCGCCGCCACGGTCTTGCCCGCCGCTTTGGTGACCTGCAGGTCGCCGCTGGCGGCGTCGACCGGGATGTCGATATGGATCGCCGGTCCCGGGTTGACGGCGAAGGGCGTGCCGTAGGAAGCGCCGCTGCCGGGCACGCCGACCACGGCGAATCCGGGGGGCAGGCTGGCGGGCGGCACGCTGGAGGCGAAACTGTAGCCAGCCGGCGGCTCGACCCGCAGCACATAGTTGCCGGGGGAGATCAGCGGGAAGCGGTACATGCCCGAGGGCAGGGCGACCGTGCCGCCGCACGCGGCGAAGGTCGAGCCGCTGACGACGGGGTTGGGCGAGAGCCGCGTACCGTCGTCGCAGAACACCCGGGCCGGACGACCGCTGCTGGCGTCGATCAGCGTGACCCGGGCGCCGTCGACCGGCAGGCCGTTGACCGAATCGAACACCACGCCGTAGGGGTCGACCAGCGCGGCGGCAACCACCGTGCTGGACGTGGTGTCGCGCTGGTAGGTGGCGGTGATCGGGGTGTTGATCGACGCCGACAGTTCGCAGTTGTTGTCGGCCGGCGGCAGCGCGGTGGTGCGGATTGCGCCGACGAAGACGCCGGTGTTGGCACCGGTCTCGGTCAGCAGCAGGGTTTCGTGGTCGGCGGGGCTGGTGGCTCCGGTGATGGCCACGCCGAGGGTCTCGACCGTCGCCGGATCGAGGTTCCTGGCTTGGTCGGTAACCTGCACGTAGACAGTCTGGTCGCTGCCGTAGAGCGTCGCCGGCACGAGGTTCGCCGTGGCGGCGGGGATGCCGCCGGCCAGATCGAAGGGCCCGCTGGTGGACCCCGAGGAGGCGCACTGCGCGGCGCCGACCGGGGTCGGCACGCCGCCAGGCATCGCCGCCATGAACTGGATGCCGGCCTCGGTGACCACCGAAGCCGAGGCGCTTTCGCCGTAGGCCGTGCCGGCGATGCGGTAGCTGGCCGCCGCGGTGTTGGTGAGGGTGGTGCCGGACGGGGTGGCGGCGAAGGCACTTTGGGCAAGCAGCAGCAGGCCAAGCGCAAGCGCTTTGTTGTGGATACGAGGCGTATCCACAACAAAGCGTGCTGAACCGGTTGCCCGGTCCAGCACGCGCAAGAAGCCCTCGGCCACGCGGCTGGCCGCGCGGCTGAAGGCTGAGGTTGAGGTCAGCTTGATCATCGACCTCTTAGTTGACGCCAACGTTGAAATACACGGTGATGGTTTCACCGGCTTTCAACTCGCCAGCGGCATACGTTCCGCCGGCAGGCAACGCGGTGGCGAAGTTGACCGTGAGGTCGGTTCCACTCAGCGCGACCCCATCCGCATCAGCAGCACCGGTAAAGTAGCTGGAGGTGACCGTACCGGTATTGCTGCCCACCATCGGACGTGCAGCGCTGTTCTGGATTCGCACACCGTTGCCGTCAGCACTTTCCGGCGTACCGGCACCGCCCGCTGCAAACTCGCAGGTGCCCGCGCCGGTGATCAGGTCCGGGTCGAACGTGGTGCTCGGAGAGGCAAGAGAGTCGGCAATCGTCGACAGATTGGCCGAAGCCGAGCCCGTATTCTCAATTTCGATTGTCCAGCGCACCACGGCACCCGGGATGTTTTTCGGGTTGGTGTTGTTGTTGAACGGATCGCACAGGGTCGACACGGTCTTCGATACCGACAGCGTAGCGGTCTGAATGACATAGGCGCTGCGGTCGGAGTGCTTGGCGTCGCGTGCGGCGTCGACGCCGGTTTCGGTTCCGATGACGTCAGCCGCCACGATCTCCACCCCATCCTTGGTGTTGACCGCGGTCAGCTGGGCGCCAGTGTAGGAAGCGCTCGGCGAACCCACCGACCCTGCCGCATCGACGGCTTCAGCCACCAGCCCGACCACGGCGTCCTGACCATTCGTCGCGCCGATCGGGGTGTCGCAGGAGAGGAACACGGTCCGGGAGGCATCGGCTAAGACATCATCGAGGTAGCCAGCTTCCAGATCGGTGCCGATTTCCAGCGTGCCATTGCCGTTGTTGTCCACGAAGGTGCGGCAATTGGCTGCCGCGAACTCGGTGGTCCCGCCAAATGGCGAGGTGGCGCCGGTGGCCGGGTTGGTGTTGCTGAGGATGAAATCCTGCGTGGTGTTGCCGTTGTTAGTGACGGTGAACGTCAGATAGGCAGGCGGGTTGGGGAGGGGGGTGGCTGCTACCTGGCCAGGAACGACCGCAACGGCAGCGGTATCGACGCGCGCGACGGTCAGGTTGATTTTGTTATCCACCGCGAAGGTTTCGGTGTTGGAGTCGACCGGCGTCTGCGTGACACCGCCCACCGCGAACGAGAGGGTGGCGGTGTTGCTGATAACCGTGGTGGAGGCGGTGCCTGCCGCCATTGCGTTCTGGGCCGCGCCAAAGGCCAGGCCTGCTGCGATGAGGGCCGCGAGCTTGGTCCTGGAGGGACCGCTTCGATTGCTGTATTTCATGTTCATCTCCTTGAAAAACTCGAATTAAGAAACTGCGCTTTACAAACTGCTGAGGGCGGAGCGGGGCCGAAGGGCGGCCCGCGTCCCGCCCGGGGATTTCGAATCCACGGTGGATCGGTCATCGGCTCGGGCAGGACGAAGCGGCGCCTGCGCGCCGGACGGCCTGTGCCGGAATGGAATGGGAAAGACATGGCTTGGCTGGCTGCGGTCGCGGCTTACTTGATCACCGCGCGGAACGACACTTCGCCGGACTTGCCGGCGCCGAGATCGCCCTTGTAGGTCCAGCGGATGTGGGTGTAGTCGGACGCCAGGGCCGGGCGGACCTTGCCGTCCGGGGTCTTGACCGTGAGCTTGTCGGGGGTGGCGTACTGCTTCCCGCCGTCGACCGAATAGGTGATTGTCGTGTTGGCGCCGCGGGCGCTGCCGCCCTGGTACACCATGTCGTTCGGCACCGGGTTGGTGATGGCGATGTTGCCGACCGGCTTGTCGATGTTGTTCCTGAAGGTGGTGGTGTAGACGATTTCGGCACCCGGGACGGCCTTGTCGACCGGCACGCGCTTGATGACTTTCCTGCCCTTCTCGAGCACTTCGATTTCCTGTTCGGCCACGCTTCTGACTTCCACGGCATCGGCCGCGACGGCGTTAAGGTGGAGCGTGGCAGCAAGCAGCGCGGTGCAAAGGGCGGGTATCAGTCGGGAATGGGACATGGTTTATCTCCTGTTAGTTGATGAGTGCACGGAAACTGAACCAGGTCGTCAGCGGGGCGCTGACGTTGCCTGGGGATACGGTGACGGTGTTGGGCTGGGTGATGCCGAAATCGGCCTGGTCGGCGTCGGCGGCGTCGGTGCGGGGGGTGCCGTCGACGACGATGCTGGCCGGGACGTAGCTCATGTTGGCGGGGATCGGGTCGCTGAGGACCAGTTCGTCGAGCGTGCCGCTGCCGCTGGCGACCGCTTCGATGCGGTAGGTGAGGATGGCGCCGGGGACGATGCGACAGCCGCTGGCGGCGTTGCAGCCGAAGGGGTCCTGGACGTTGATCACGCTCTTGCCGAGGGTCAGCAGGGCACCCACCCGGAAGGCATCGCGCGCGGAATGCCGGCCGTCGCGCGCCGCATCGTCGCTGCCGGCGGCGTCGGCAAAAACCACCTGGACGGCCGCCGGGTCATCCGCGCCCGTATCCTGGACGAGCGGCGCGCCCGGCACGCCGGGAGCGCCGCCCTGGAGGGTCGTGGCGGTGAGGCTGACGATGGCGAAGTCGGCGGCAACCAGTCCGGTCGGCACGTTGCAGACGACATAGACGGTCCGGCTCGAGTCGGGAACGAGTTCGTCGATGAAAGCCGCGCTGTCGGTCGGATCGAAACCCGCGGTCAGGCCGCTCTCGACCCGCACGATGCAGGCGCTGGTGTCGAAGTTGTCGATTCCGCCGAACAGGGTGGCGCCGCTGGCGATGTTGGCAGCGGCGAGGGCAAAGTCCTGGACGGCGTTGCCCTGGTTGGTGACGATGAAGGCGGCGACAGCGGTGGTCTGTCCGGCGATCACTGGCGTGGCGGCGCCGTCCGTCTCGGCGACGACGACGTTGACCTTGTTGTCAACGACGAAGGAGGCGACGTTGGATGTGCTGCCGCCAGGTCCGCAAAGATCACACTGAAGTATGACGCTGTTGCTGATCAGTGTTCCGGCGGTCGTGCCGGCTGCCTGGGATGTCCCGGTCCAGAATAAGAAAATGGCCACTAGCAGGGCCGGAAATAGGTTCAATGCTTGCTCCGCACCTTAGAGTTCTTGGTCAGTTATCGGAACTCAGGTTGGTTACTTGATAGCAAGGTGCGTGCCATTCATTTCCGGCTTAAAGAAATCCCCTATTCATGGCCATCGGCCTCCTTCGGAAGTGGTGCGCCTGTTGCATTGCCAGGCCGCATGTCTGCCGTGACGGAGCGCTCCGCATACCTTTCGCGGAGTGTCAGGTTCTCGTCATTCTGCTGTCGGGAACGACTGAAAGCAGGACACATCCACGGGTTGGAAGCCGCAAAAAAAAGCGCCCGTCGAAACGGGCGCAACAGGAGGAGGGGTTGCGAGTCAGGCGCTGAAGCCGGAGGCGGTGATGCCGACGCGGTCCCAGGCGAGACGGATGGGATCGGGTGCAAACTCGACCACCGGTGCGGCGAGGCTGGCGACGGGCAGCGCCTGCGGCTCGGGCTGGGGTGCTTCGTTCGCCCAGCTGCTGGCGGCACTCAGCATCAATACTCCGGCGGCCAGGGCTGCTGTGAGGGAGGAATGATTCTTTCGCATCATCGTGTCCTCCTTAATGGGCGGACTGCGTGGCGTCGAACACGATCCGCGCATTCTCGAAGCTGGCTTCGGTCTTGATCCGGTGCCGGACGTGGTCGTGCCCTTGTACGGCGATCAGTGACTGGGTCAGGCGGAAAGTTTCCTGGGTGTCGAGCGATGCGCGGCAGGCGACTTCCAGCGCGTTCCACAGGTAGGCCGGCTGCTGGTCGCGCTGGAACAGGCGCTCGCAGGCGCGCATCAGGCTCGCGCCCTGGCGCTGGCGGGCTGCGCCGGCCGGCAGGGCGAGCAGATCCTCGAACTGGCTGCCGAGAATCTCGTTTTCGATCGCTGCGGACAGGCGCGTGTCGCCATCGGCCAGGGCGTCCAGTGCTGCCTCGGACAGGCTGCGCGCGCGCGGCGATCCGGGATGGCTGATGCTGTGGGTGAGGCTGGCCCAGTGCAGCAGGCGGGCACGGCCGGTGTCGCCTTCGGGGAGGGTAGAGACCAGATAGTCGGCCAGAGCCTGGGCGCTGTCGTCCTTGCTCGCGCTCATCAGGTCGTACAGCGCCTTGATATAGGGCGGGCAGGGATCGAGCAGGGTGACGTGGGCCTTGATCCAAAGGTCGCGCTCGATGTCGCGCAGGCGTGCCTGGTTGTGCTCGGCGATCGCCTTGGCGCTGCGCGGGTTTTCCCAGTTCTGCACCGTGGTGACCGAAACGTTGGCCATCACCGCCAGTGCTTCCTGCGACACCCGGTAACGGCGCCGCATGCTGTAGATCCAGTCGGCTTCGAATTCACGCTGGTTGGCATAGCGCCGGGCAGGATTTGCCTGTCGCTCGTAATCGGCCCATTTGTTCTGCAGAAAAGACATGTTCGCTCCTTGGCGGCATCGATTGCTGGTTTAAGCGTAGTCGCCCATCGGGGGAATTGACACCAACCCGGTTGGGGTAGGGTCAGGTTCGATGCGCGCTGCGCCAACTGATGCAGCTGATAACGGACGTCAGGGGCGGGGGTTGAGCGTGAACAGCAGAAAAAGGCAGCTGGCCCGGCAGGCGCTCAGGCGTGGCTGCCGCTCGCCGCGAACGAGCGGAGCACGCATGCCGGCGTGGTCTAGCGCCCGATCGGGAAACTCAGTTGCAGGTTGCTGCCTTGCTGGGTGCCTGCCTGCAGGGCGAACAGCTGAGACAGCAACGCGAAGGTGGACTTGGCGTCGAGGTCGCGGTCGTCGATGTAGAACCAGTGGCCGCGATAGGGCACCGCGATAGCGGCTGTTGCAGGGGCTTGCGGC
>Ga0209287_10001626_pt1 | contig 10958 bp, 10 predicted proteins | sample PPLLak3cmMay2015_2_FD_187255 | JGI IMG/M metagenome (GOLD analysis project Ga0209287, IMG submission 187255) | Freshwater sediment microbial communities from Prairie Pothole Lake near Jamestown, North Dakota, USA - PPLs Lake P8 Core (1) Depth... | ecosystem: Environmental > Aquatic > Freshwater... | reverse complement strand
ATCTACTATCTATCGCAGGGGACGGAAATTCAAGGATAGATACCGCATTCCTTGAAAAAATCGCCGGGCTCGCATAGGATGAGGACTCATGCCCCGCTGCGGCCTCATCGGAACCATCACTGCGGACACGATCGTCCATGAAGACGGCCGACCCGTCCGATCGATCGGCGGGATTCTTTACCAGGCCGCCGCGCTTTCCGGCCTGGGCGTTTCCTCCGTCCTCTTCTCGAATTGCGGCGAAGCCCTCCGCCCGGATGTCGAAGCGCTGATCGCGGATTGGCCGCTACTGGACCGGACGGGGTTGAAATACGTCCCCGGGCCGGGAAACCGGGTTCTTTTGCGCTATTCCGAGAGGGCTCGGGAACGCGAGGAAATCCTGGAATCTATCGTGCCGTCGCTTGATCCCGGGCCGGCGCTTGCGGCCCTCCCCGAGCTTGAATTTCTTGTGATGGTCTTCAATTCCGGTTTTGATATATTCCTTCAGGACTGGCGATCGATCGTTGCCCGGGCATCCTGCCCCATCTGGCTCGATATCCATTCCCTCGCCCTGGAGCCGCGCGTCGGGACCCATCGCGATTATCGGTCGGTTCCCGATTGGCCCGATTGGGTAAAAGGCGCGGCTTATCTTCAAGCGAACCGTCAGGAAGTCGGCTGTCTTATGGGGCATCCCGAACGATGGGCCAACGAGGAGGAAATCCAATCCTTCTTCGCCCAAGCTTTCGCAACCGGTGTCCGGGCGGTTTTCGTAACGATGGGCAAGGACGGCGTCCTGGCCGCCACCCCCGGCGAAGTCCGCCGCATTCCGGCCCCGATTGCTTCCGCAGTCGCCGACGCGACGGGATGCGGCGACGTGTTCGCCGCGGCCGCAATCGAGCGTCTGCTCCGCGGCGAGCCGGTGTTTCGAGCGGTCGAGGCCGGCGTCGCCCTGGCTACCCGGGCGGTGGCGGTGTCCGGACTCTGCGAGACATTCCTCCTGGCTTCCCAAGAGTCCCGTATTAGAGAGACGTTGTGATTAATCTATTTTGTTGTAAATATAATGAGTATTAGAAGATTTTAAATATTTATGAATATTCCAGACTAGGCAGGATGGAAAAAGTATTTGAGGAGGAAGCATATGAAGACGCCCCGGATACGAAACATTTATCTCATCTTTGCGACTTTGGCCCTTCTTTTCCCGGCCTGCAAGGCCGAGGCCCCCGCCGACCGGCCGATTACCGCCAACGAGATTGAAGCCCATATCCGGTTTCTGTCCGACGACCTGCTGGAAGGCCGGCTGACGGGAACGCGGGGAGTCGAGATCGCCGCTCTTTACCAGGAGCAGTATTTCCGCCTGCTCGGCCTCGAGCCGGCCTTCGATGGAAGCTACCGGCAGCATTTCGAGGTGAAGGGATGCCTTCCGGCCGTCCCGCCATCTTTGACGATCAAATCGGGCGGCCGGACCATCACCCTGGAACCGGGGAAAGAATTCGTGGCCAGAACGTACCGCGAGGATATTCCTCAACCCGTCGCGGCCGATTTGGTCTATGTCGGATTCGGCATCCAGGCCCCAGAGCGGGATTGGGACGATTTAAAGGGCATGGATGTCAAAGGAAAAGTCCTTCTGGTCGAGATCAATGAACCGGGGAATGGGCCTGGCGGCCTGTTTGACGGCGAAGCGATGACGTATTACGGCCGATGGGTCTACAAGTTCGAAAAAGCGGCGGAGCTGGGGGCCGCCGGGTGCCTCATTATCCATGAAACCAAGGGTGCGGCCTACGGCTGGGATGTCGTCCGGAACGGCTGGGCCAACGAGGATTTTTTCCTCCCCGACAAGCCGCAACCTCTCTTTTTCCAGGGCTGGGTCAGCGGCGAAGCGGCCGACCGAATCATCGCCGCCACGGGCCGGTTCGACCGGGCGGCTCTCCGGGCGGCGGCTGAAACCAACGGATTCGTCCCGGTCCCGCTCGAGGCCAAGGTCGAAGCCCGCTTGAAGAGCCGCTTCCGCTCGGTTCCGGCTTCCAATGTCGCCGGCATCCTCCGGGGATCCGGACAGGGAGCGGATGAGCGGTACATCGTGCTTTCCGCCCACTTCGATCATTTGGGGATGGATCTGACCCGGGAAGGGGATCAAATCTTCAACGGGGCCGTGGATAACTGTTCGGCCACGGCGGCGATGCTGGCCCTGGCCCGTTATTACCGGGACGCGCCTCAAAAGCCGAAAGCGACGCTCGTCTTCGCCGCCGTCACCGGGGAGGAGGAGCTGTTCCTGGGCTCGGAAAATTTCGTCCGCCACCTTCCGATTCCCGCCGGGGCGATTCTGGCCAACCTCAATTTCGAGATGACAGGCGTCTGGGGGGAGACCGAGGACGTGTACGGCATCGGGGCCTCCCACTCCGACCTCGACGACATCGCCTCGCGGGCCGCGGCCAACCTCGGCCTCCGGTACATCGAAGAGCGAAACCGCGAGCTGGGTTACTTTTTCCGCTCCGACCAGTTCAGCTTCGCCCGGGCCGGCATCCCGGCCGTCTGGCTGCACGAGGGGATCGTCTCCCGGAAGAACGGCGAGGGATATATCCTGGAAAAACAGGCCGCATATAAAAAAAGCGGCTACCACCAGGTCGACGACGAAATCAAGCCGGATTGGGACTACTCCGGGACGATCCAAATCACCGATTGGGCCCGGGAAATCATCGCCCTGCTGGACGCCGCCGCAACCCTTCCCCAGTTCAAGCCGACAAGCTCGTTCCGGAGAAAATGACCGGTTCCGCCCGGCGTTTGACCCGGGGGCCGGGGTAAGGTAGGATATGGGGAGAACGGTGACGCATGGATAAAAAAGATCTCCTCGGCATCAGCCATTTTTCAGACTATTTCAAGCTCGGCCAGCTCGTGTTCGACCTCAAGTCCACGGACAAAGTCCAGGCGGTGGAAGAGCTGATCGAAGTCCTGGCCAAACAGAAGCTCATCCGCAACAAGAAGATGATCCTGACCCGGCTCATCGACCGGGAAAACCTGGAGTCGACCGCCCTGGGCGACGGCATCGCCGTCCCCCACGCCCGGGTCGATTCCGACGGCGAGATCAGTATCGCCGTCGGCCGGTCTTCGGAAGGCATCGACTTTTCCGCCCCGGACAAGAAAAAGATCCACTTGATCATCGTGATCATCTGGAATCCGACCCTGCCGGGTTTGTTCAACCACTTGTTCGCCGGCCTGGCCCATTTCCTCCGCGACCCGCATTTCCGCCGCCGGATTTTTGAAGCCAAGGACAAGACCGTCCTCTGGGAAGCCCTGGGCGAAATCGAGCTGCGCCTGCCCCAGGACGACAAGATCGTCAGCCGGGCCGGCTTGCTCCGCAAGCTCCAGGACATCGAGAAGAAGAAGAAACGGGCGACCAAAGCCCAGATGCCCACGATCAAGGCCCAAGCCGAATTGCTCCGGGAGGAGCTCGACTCCGCGCTCCTCACGCGGTTCGACAAGCTCATGGAGCGCTATGGTTTTGCCGTGGCCGAGGTCGACGAAGGCGTCTGCCAGAGCTGCAACATCAGCGTCTCGACGGAGATGAGCTCGGCCATCGAGGGCAGCAACGACATCTACATCTGCGAAAACTGCGGGAAATATCTCGTCGCCGCCTCGCCCAAGAAGAAAAAGAAGTAGGGTGTTCGGCCCCGTCCGTCCCGATAAAATCACCGCCCTCCGGGAGAAGATGGAGGCCCTCGATATCCGCGAGGCCGATTTTGTCGAGTCCTTCATGCGCTCGGGGGGCAAGGGCGGCCAGAACGTCAACAAGGTCGAAACCTGCGTTTATATCCGCCACGTCCCGACCGGGCTTTCGGTCAAATGCCAGAAGGAGCGCTCCCAGGCGATCAACCGGTTTTTCGCCCGCCGCATCCTCGTTGATAAAATCGAAGCCCTGAAGAAAGGCGAGGAAAGCGCCATCGAGCAGCGGATCGAAAAGATCCGGCGGCAGAAGCGCAAGCGGTCGAAGCGGGCTAAGGCCAAGATGCTCGAGGGCAAGCGCCTCCAGGGCGAAAAGAAAGCCGCCCGGTCCTTCCGACCCGACCCGGATTCGCTATAAGGTCGTCTTCCTCGTTCTAAGACGCAAGCCGCAGCAGCGCGGCCAGAAGGACGTTGGCGCCCTTCTCCAGGTCTTCCCAGCGAAGCGACTCGGCCGGGTCGTGGCTGATGCCGTCCGGGCTCGGGACGAAGATCATTGCCGTTTCGGTCACGGCCGAGAGGATCTGGGCGTCGTGGCCCGCCCCGCTGGCCAAACCCATGCGGGCGAATCCCAACCGGTCGGCTTCGCCGGCCAGGACGGACACCAGTCGGTCCGGGACGCGATACGGCGCGGTTTGATCCATCAACCGGGAGACGAACCGGAGGCCGCGCGTCTCGGCGGTGTCCCGGGCGATTTCGAGCAGCTCCTTTTCCAGCGCGGCCATCGTCGCGGGCTCTGTGCTCCGGAAGTCGAGGGTGAAGTCGGCCCGCTGAGGAATGATGCTGAAGGCCCCCGGGTGGACGTGGACTTTGCCGATCGTGACGAAGCTTCCGTAATGGTTTCCGGCGACGTGGCGGGTGGCCCGCAAAGCGAAGTCGGCCAAGCCGAGGAACGCGTCCCTCCGCAGTTCCAAGGGGACGGTGCCGGAATGGCCCGACTCACCCTCGAAAGCGCAGAGGCGGTATTGCTTGCCGTTGATGGTTTCAACGATGCCCACCGGGATCCCCTCGGTGTCCAGGACAGGCCCCTGTTCGACATGAAGCTCGATGAACGCCTCGAGCTCCGGGGCCGTGCTTTTGGCCGCCAGGATCGTATCGAGGGAAAAGGGGGTGCCTTCGAGGACATCCCGAAGCGGCCGGCCGAACGATGTGAGGCCGTGCTCGAGCAGGTCCCGGTTCAGGGTGCCGGTGAACGCCCGGCTGCCCAGAAAATCTCCGACCAGGTTTCCCTCTTCGTCGGTGAACGAGGCGACTTCGAGGGGCAGGCGCTGGCGGAGGCCGTTCTCCCGGATCGTCTGAAGGCATTCGAGGGCGGCGGCCACGCCGGCCGCGCCGTCGAACATCCCGCCGTTTCTGACGGTATCGATATGGGACCCGGCGCAAACCACCTTGCCCGGAACGGCTCCTTCCAACCGGCCGAACTGGTTTCCCGCTCCGTCTTCCCGGTACGCCAAGCCCGCTTCTTCGATCCGGTCTTTCAACCAGGCCCGGGCTTCGAAATCGGCCCGGCTGAAGGACGGCCGGGTGATGCCGCCGGCAGGATCGGCCCCGATCCGGCCGAGGTCTTCGAGATGCGTCTGCAAGCGGGCGGGATTGATTCGGATATCCATGACAGCGGCCTCCGCAGCGTTCGTTCCGACGATTACCGGGTGTGCCGGCGGGCAAGCAGAGCGACCATATCGCGCACGGCCCGGTCCAGGCCGACGATCGCCGCCCGGGCGATGATCGAAAATCCGATCGACAGCTCGGTCATTTCCGGGATTGCGACGATCGGGCCGACGTTGTGATAATCGAGGCCGTGCCCGCCCGTGACCTCCAGGCCCAACCGGGCGGCGGCCGAGGCGGCCGTCCGGATGTCTTCGAGGGCTTTTTCCCGGGCTCGGGCGGTTTTGCCTTCAGCGAAAATTCCCGTGTGGATTTCGATCTGAGGCAGTCCGAGGTCGGCGATTGCCTGGATTTGGGGGAGCGAGGGGTCGACGAAGATCGAAACCCGGATCCCGGCCTTGACCAAGGCCGGAAGGTGGGCCTTGAGGGTTTTGCGCTGGGCCAGGACGTCCAGGCCGCCGGTCGTCGTCAGCTCGGTGGGCTTTTCCGGAACGAGACAGACGACGTCGGGATGGATGGCTAAAGCCGCGGCTTTCATCTCCGGCGTGGCGGCCATTTCGACGGTAAGCTTTGTTTTGATCGTCTCCCGAAGGAGCCGGACGTCCCGCTCGTTGATGTGGCGGCGGTCGCCGCGAAGATGGACGGTGATGCCGGCCGCTCCGGCCTGTTCGGCCAGGAAAGCGGCCAGGACAGGCTCGGGCTCCGTTGCCCGCCGGGCCTGGCGCAAGCTGGCGATATGATCGACGTTGACGGATAGTTTCACGGGATCATCTCCTCTCCGGGCCCTTCAAGCCCCGATTTTCTTGCGGATCGCACTCGTGACCCGGGCGGCCAGGATTTCGATCAAATCCTCGTCCTCGCCTTCGACCATGACCCGGGCCAGCGGCTCTGTCCCGGAATAGCGGACATCCAGCCGGCCGTCCGCTCCCAGCCGTCCCCGGACGTCGGCCATGGCTTCGACGACTTCCGGAAGGCTCGCAAGATCGGGCTTCTCGGCGACCCGGACATTTTTCAGGACCTGGGGAAATTCCGTGTAACCCTCGATCAGGTCGGCGAGGGAGCGGTTTTTGAGGATCATAACCTCGAGTATTTTTAGGGACGTTAACAGGCCGTCTCCGGTCGGGCAATCATCCGAAAGGATGGTGTGGCCTGAGCGTTCGCCTCCCAGGTTGGCCCGGATCTCGATCATTTTTTCGAGGACGTACTTGTCGCCGACGCGGGTTCGGACCAGGCCGATCCCTTCGGCGGCCAGGGCTTTTTCCAGGCCCATATTGGTCATGGTCGTGGCGACGACCGTCCTGGCCCGGAGCCGTCCGTGGGCTTCCATGTCCCGGCTCAGGACGAAGAGGGTGTGGTCGCCGGTCAGAATCCGGCCGTGGTGGTCGACCCAGAGGGCCCGGTCGGCGTCGCCGTCGAAGGCGATCCCGATATCGGCCCGGCGGGCCAGGACCGTCTGGGCCAGCTTTTCCGGGTGGAGCGCGCCGCAGTCCTCGTTGATATTCCGGCCGTCCGGCTCGGCTTCCGTGGCGATGACCGTGAAGCCCAGTCCCCGGAGCACGTCCGGCGCGACCGTCGAGGCCGAGCCGTTGGCGCAGTCCAGGACGATCCGGATGGGTTTCGTTCCCGGTCCCGGCGAAAATTTCCGCAGGAGGAAGTGCTCATACTCCCGGAGATAGAGCGGATCGGGAGAAGCGTCCGACGGCCCCGGGCCGGAAACGGACTTGCCGGCGTGAATCTCGGCTTCGAGGCGCTCTTCCCAAGGATCCGGGATTTTATATCCGTCCGGAGAGAAGATTTTTATCCCGTTGTCATGATAGGGATTATGGGAGGCGGAGATGACGATCCCTGCGGAAAAGCCGAACGTCCGGGTGAGGTGAGAGACGGCCGAAGTCGGGATCACCCCGGCCGAGGCGGCGTGTCCGCCGCCCGCTTCGATTCCGCGGTTGATGGCTTTCTCGATCCAATCGCCGGATTCCCGGGTGTCGCGCCCGATCAGGACCCGGGGCGGAAGCCCTTCGGCCCGGAGCAGGTCCATCATCGCCCGGCCGAGGATCGCGATCGATTGTTCGTCAAGGGGGTAATCCCCGGCGACGGCCCGGATCCCGTCGGTTCCAAATAGCTTCTTCATGAAGGCCCCCGAATCTATTTTTCGATCACGGTGATCTTCACCGAAGCCCGGGTCATGGCGGTGGTGAACCGCAGCTCGGGCCGGGGGAGGATCAGGTCGACCTCGAAGGTCCGGGGGGAATCGATCCCGGTGATGTCCATGGGGCTGGTCCGGATGCGGTCCTGGGGCTTGATCTTGCTTTCCGGCCCCCGGACAAAGACCTTGGAGGGAAGGATCTCGACTTGGTCGACTTTGAGCCCGTCCTTCGGTTTGCCCACCAGAATGGGCTGGATTTCCATCAGGACCTCCGCGCTCCGCTCGATCTTGAGACGGACCTTGTTCGGGAAAACGCGAACGGCCTTGGCCCCGGTTGGGACGGTCACAATATCCGGATTCAAAGGATAGTCTTCCTGGTTGACGCTCGCCCGCGACAGGTTCAGGACCGCTTGGACGTCGGCCGAGGTCATCTGGCCCAGCAGCCGGTTCGGCGCCCGGACGGTGACGTCGATCGTGTCCGGCGGGCGTTCGGTGATCTCGAACTCTCCGGAAAGATTCCGCGGCTGGAGCGGGACTTGGAAGGATTTCTCGGAGGAAATTTTTTCCTCCGGCATCAAGGAGATCCAGAGGAGGACGGCCATGAAGAAGGCGAGAAGCTTGAGAAGCCCGTTCCGCAAGAAAAATTCCCTGATCGGTCGTTTCATTTTTTCAAGTATTCCATCAAGCGGTCTTCCAGCCGGTTGCGGTCGGCGAGGCGCTCGAGATTCCCGCCCATCGCCAGCGAGATGCCGCCGGACTCCTCGGAGACGATGATCACGGCGGCGTCGGTTTCCTGGGTCAAGCCCATGGCCGCCAAGTGGCGGGTCCGGGTGGGGAAGGCGACGTTCATCTCATGGGTGGCCGGAAGCGGAAGAAGACAACCGGCGGCCAGGATCTTGTCGCCCTGGATGATCACCGCCCCGTCGTGGAGTGGGGAGTGGGGGAAGAAGAGACTGACGAGAAGCTCCTTGGTCAGGACCGCGTCGATCGGCGTTCCCCGCTCGGCGTAGGGATTCAGGCCGACTTCGTTCTCGACGGCGATCAAGGCTCCGATCTTCCGGTCGGACATGTAGTCGACGGCTTGGCAAACGTCCTCGATCTTTTCCTGGAAGGACCGGAGGGCCAGGGGCTTGCGGAATGTCCGGGAGCCGATCCGGGTCAGGAACCTCCGGATTTCGGTCTGGAACAGGATGATGATGGCGATGATGAGATAGGTGACGAAGTTGCGGATGAGCCAGTTGCTGACGAAGAGGTTGGCCCATTTCGTCACGAGGTAGAGCAGCCCGATCAGCCCGAAGCCGATGGCCATCGGGTAGGCCTTGGATTCCTTGATCAGGAGGAAGAAGGAATAGAGGAGGACGGCGACCACCATGATGTCGAGGAAGTCGACCAGCTTGAACAGGTGGAGGGAGGTCAGGATGTTTTCAAACACGGCCGGCCTCCCGGACTTCGTCGGCCGGGGAAACCGCGGGTTCGGCCAGAATCGCGTCGGCGACCCGGGCTGCCCGGACCGTGGATTGGACGTCGTGGACGCGGAGAATATGGGCTCCCCGGGACAAGGCGATAACCGCGGCGGCCAGCGAGCCCTCCAGCCGTTCCTCGGGGGGAACGTCCAGGATTTTCCCGATCATCGATTTGCGGGAGACGCCCACGACGACCGGCCGGCCGAGGCCGGCGATCTCGCCCAGGCCGCGGAGCAGGGCGCAGTTGTCCTCGAGGCGCTTGCCGAATCCGATCCCGGGATCGAGAGCGAGGCTTTCGGCCCCCAGCCCGTAGGCCGCGGCGATCTCGATTTTCTCGGCCAGGAAGTCCCGGACTTCGGCGAGGACGTCGGCATAGCGGGGCGCGAGTTGCATCGATTTAGGCACGCCCTGCATGTGCATCAGGATGAATCCGGCGCCGGTTTCGGCCGCCAGGGTCAGAAGGCGGGGGTCCATCCGGAAGGAGCTGATGTCGTTGATGATATCCGCCCCGGCGTCGAGAGCCGCCCGGGCTGTTTCGTACTTGGTCGTGTCGACCGAAAGGAGAGCCGTGGTTTTTGGGCGGAGGAGGGAGATGACCGGGACGACCCGCTTGATTTCTTCCTCGGCCGGGATCGGGTCCGCTCCGGGCCGGCTGCTCTCGCCGCCGATATCGATGATCTCGGCCCCTTCGGCCGCCATCCGCAAGCCGTGGTCGGCGGCCTCGCTAGCGTCGGTGAAGCGTCCGCCGTCGTAGAACGAGTCGGGAGTGATGTTGAGAACCCCCATGACCCAGGTCCGCGCCCCGATGCTGTGGCGCGTCCCCCTGACCCGGAAGATGGTTTCCGGTCTCACGTCACCTCTCAGGCTCCGGCCGTTCCGGCCGGCGTGTCGTTCTTGAAGGGAACGCCGTCGGGCGGAGGGGGAGCGGCGGTCTTGCCGAGGACCGCGTTGATTTCGTCGGACGACAGCACTTCCCGCTCGAGAAGCAGCTTGACGATCGCTTCCAGCTCGTCCTTGTGTTCGCCGATGATCTCCTGGGCCCGAGCGTAATTGCGCTGGATGATCTTTTTGACTTCGTCGTCGATCATCTCGGCGGTTTTCTCGCTGTAATTCTTGTGGGCGGTCAGCTCCCGGCCGAGGAAAATGAGGTCATCGCGCTCGCCGAACGTCAGCGGCCCCAGATCGCTCATTCCCCACTGGCAGACCATCCGGCGGGCGATTTCCGTGGCCCGCTCGAAGTCGTTGGCGGCGCCGGTCGTTGTCTGGTTCAGGAACATGAGCTCGGTCACCCGGCCGGCCATCAGGACGGCCAGCTGCGATTCGAGGTAGGCTTTGCCGTACGTATAACGGTCGTCCAGGGGCAGCTGCTGGGTCAGGCCCAGGGCCATGCCCCGGGGAATGATCGTGACCTTGTGGATCGGGTCGGCTTCGGGGATCGTTGCCGCGACGAGGGCGTGGCCGGCTTCGTGGTAAGCCGTGCTTTTCTTCTCCTCGTCGCTGATGATCATGCTCTTCCGCTCGACGCCCATGAGAACCTTGTCCTTGGCGTACTCCAGGTCCTTCATCTTGACCTTGTCCTGGGCGAGGCGGGCCCCGTTGAGGGCGGCCTCGTTGATCATGTTGGCCAGGTCGGCCCCGCTGAAGCCCGGCGTCGACCGGGCGATAACCGAGAGGTTGACGTCGGTGTCGAGGGGAATCTTGCGGATATGGACCTTGAGGATCTCCTCCCGGCCTTTGACGTCGGGCATGTTGACGACGACCCGGCGGTCGAAGCGGCCCGGCCGAAGGAGGGCGCTGTCGAGGATGTCGGGGCGGTTGGTCGCGGCGATCAGGATGATGCCCTCGTTGGAATCGAATCCGTCCATCTCGACGAGGAGCTGATTGAGCGTCTGTTCCCGTTCGTCGTGCCCGCCGCCCAGGCCGGCTCCGCGCTGGCGGCCGACGGCGTCGATTTCATCGATGAAGATGAGGCAGGGGGCGTGCTTTTTTCCGTTCTCGAACAGGTCCCGGACCCGGGAAGCCCCGACGCCGACGAACATCTCGACGAAATCGGAGCC
>Ga0209287_10001625_pt1 | contig 10965 bp, 11 predicted proteins | sample PPLLak3cmMay2015_2_FD_187255 | JGI IMG/M metagenome (GOLD analysis project Ga0209287, IMG submission 187255) | Freshwater sediment microbial communities from Prairie Pothole Lake near Jamestown, North Dakota, USA - PPLs Lake P8 Core (1) Depth... | ecosystem: Environmental > Aquatic > Freshwater... | reverse complement strand
GTGATACAACCATTGAAGGGTTTACTATGAAAGGATCATCTGATGAAATAATCCTGCAGGTTGCTACCTTATGTGAGGATGTGTATATCACCAATAACATCATAAAGAATGGAATCCAGGGAATCTCGTTATCCGTTCCCACAAGTAGGATCAACATTATCGGTAACACCATTTTTGATAATGTCTACGTTGGTATTCAGGTTCAAACATCAACCTATACGCTCATCCAAGGTAATACCATAATTGATAATGGTGCACAAGGAATCGATTTAGCTCTGAATAGTAACCATAATTCAATTCTCAATAACACCATTACCGGTAACGGTGAGGAAGGGATTGCGATCAGCGGCCTTGCAAGCATAGAAAACACCGTCGAAGGCAATGTCATTCGTGATAATAAACTCGGTATTCGATTTATGAGTGGTGCTGGTTCAAACGAGATCAGAAGCAACAGCATCGAAGATAGTGCCATGGAAGGCTTGTTGCTTTCATCAAGCAATGAAAACACGATTGAAATGAATAATTTCATTGACAATAAACGCCAAGCGACCTTTAAGATTTCATCACGGAACGTGTGGGATGCGAATTACTGGAGCAACTGGGTTGGGGTGAAGTTTTCCGCTCCGTTTTTCCAGAAATTCCCCAAGCTGATCTTTAGTGGGATTCGCATGAACTTTGACAAAAACCCAGCATTAGTACCATATAATATCACTGGGGCGATCTAAAAGCCTCTCATCTTTTTTTTCTTTTTTTTTAAAATAATTATTTTTTTGTTAACTCTGAAATTTATTTTCTGCGATGCGACGTCCGATATGATTATATTCGAATACGTGTTTTTGGTCTGGTGAGGTAGAATTTACCTTAAAAGGAGAGTTACTCATATGAAATATAGAGACGTGCTGACAACGGTTCTTATCCTTGGCTTTTTTCTTTCTTTAGCCTATACTCTGGGTGTTGCACAATCGGTGTGGTGGTGGATTGCTCCTCTCGCGTTTGGGATAGCGCTTGTCTGGGCGATTTACTATCTCTGGTTGACCTAATGAGCATCCTTTGATAGTATGTTCTTTTTGCTAAAAAAAATCTTCAGCTGGATATCTTCGTATTCTTTGTTGTTAAAGAGAAACGTTTATAGAACTCTGGCTATTGCGCTTCCTGGATGAAGTCACACACACTCCTTCAAGCAGAACAGCTCCTTCAAGATTACAGGCTCTGTGATTCATGTCTAGGGCGGTTATTGCGAAAAGAAATCAAGGAAGGGAGCAATGCCGAGAAAGGACAATGGATACGTGCACAACTTCATCAGAAACAGAAGATCTCTGCGAAAGACTGCTGGTTATGTGAAGGCCTCACTGATGAAATCCATCATTTTATTGGTTTAATAACAAAAACATTAGAAGAATACGAGTTTGACACGTTTCTTATCGGTTCAAAGATAGATGAAGACATCCAAGAAAAGGAACAACGTCTCTGGGAGCAACTGAAACTGCAGGATGCAGAACCTATTAAAATGGAGATCAATAGAGAGATAGGAAAAATCCTTGAACCACTACTGAAGAAAACCGTGGATATCCCAAATCCGGACATCATGGCAGTCATCGATACAGCATATGACCAGGTAAGCTTGCAGATCAGTTCGTTGTTCATCTACGGGCGGTACAGGAAATATCAGCGGGGTATCCCTCAGACGAAATGGCCTTGTCAAATCTGCCAAGGCAAAGGCTGCAAGAAATGCAATTACACCGGAAAACTCTATGAAATCACCGTAGAAGGGCTTGTGGCAAAGAAAGCAGTAGAGATGGCTCAAGGGACCGATGAATCATTCCATGGGAGTGGACGGGAAGATATCGATGCCCGCATGCTTGGGACTGGGCGGCCATTCATCCTTGAGGTGAAGAACCCAAAGATACGGACCATTGACCTTTCCGTCTTAGAAAAAGAGACAAATAAAGCCTGTAAAGACATCATCGAAGTCTCCAACCTCCGGTTTTCCAATCGAGAAGAGATCGCTCGTATCAAGGCAGCGGAATTTCAAAAGACCTACCGGGTAACGATTGAAGCATCAGAACCTTTGAATAAAGAAAAACTTATAAAGGTGGCTCAGTCATTACAGGGTCAACTCATAAAGCAGTTGACACCTACTCGAGTAGCCCATCGACGGGCTAACAAGATTAGAGAAAGACTCATCTACAACTGCACCATTGAATCGGTAGAGGGCATCATAGCCAGCTTGACACTTGAGACAGAATCCGGCACGTATATCAAGGAATTCGTCTCTGGTGACAACGAAAAGACTCAACCGAACCTCAGTGAACTCATAGGCATTCCCTGCAAGGTAAAAGAACTCGATGTAATCGATGTCAAGGGGGAATAACAAGATATGGTGAAACGATCAAAAGGAACACGAAGTAAAAGCAGATATATCATGAGAAAAAAACCGCGTACACGCGGGGTTAACTCTTCAACTAGAGCATTACAACAATTTGAAATAGGTACAAGCGTTAGCATTGACATAGATTCTGCGGTACACAAAGGGATGCCACATCCTCGATTCCAGGGCCGCACCGGAAAAATAGAAGGCATGCAAGGAAACGCATACCTTGTTGCTATCACGGTTGGGAACAAGCATAAAACAATTGTGGTACTACCGGAGCATCTGGGGAGAGTATAGTAGATGGAAACCTCAACTGAAGAAACCGGTAAAATCATCTCCCTAGCAGAAGTAAAAAATATACTTAAAAAAATAAGTAAAGAACGAAAAGAACTCCTGTATGAACAGAAAATAGCTTTGGAACACGCAGAAAAATTCGCGAAGCTCTCAGCAAAACAAACCAAAGATCTCATCACGGATCTAATGAAACTTGACCATGTCGACGAATTTCAGGCGTATAAGATAGCGGACATCCTTCCGAACACCGAGGATGACATCAAAGCTATTTTTGCTAAAGAACGATACACACCAAATGATAAAGAAATAAAAAATATCCTTGAGACTGTGAAAAAACACTCTGTTGAATAGTGGTGGGGGTAGGAAAACTTGGAAGATTATGTCTATGTCTTGGATTACTTGGCAAAAGGACGTGGGGATCTCCCTGCGTTCAAAAGAAACCCAGTAGTCTATGGTATTGGAGAAAGTCAGTACACATTTCTTGAATTGATACCAAAAAGAGATGCGACATTCACCACCGGGGAACGTATTTATGTCGGAAAAGACCCGGCTCTGCGTACCAAAATCGAGAAGATAAAAGGGCGGATCAACTTTGAGGATCTCACTTCGACAGCCCACGGAGAGCTTCCCTATGTCTTGTTGGACATTGTCCATAACAACGAAGCACGATACGTGAAATTTTTCAATGAGGCATCTGCAATTTCAACCCGGTTCCATGTCCTTGAGCTCTTACCAGGATTGGGCAAGAAGATGATGCTTGAGATCCTTGATGAACGGAAAAAGAATCCATTCACCACTTTTAAAGAGATGCAGGAGCGGATCGATTTCCTTCGGTCCCCAGACAAGCTAATCTCAAAGCGAATCGAACTTGAGTTATCAGACCCTAACCAAAAGTACCGTGTCTTCACTCGTTTGCCCTTGAGCCGAGATCATCAAATCTGAGAGAATGGCAAGACCACGGTTCGGGCAGCATTTTCTGAATGATGAATCAGTTGCCCAGAGGGAGATAGCCTATGCAGAGATTACAAAAAACGATGTCGTCCTGGAAATCGGCCCAGGTAAAGGCATGATTACCTCTTTGTTAGCGAAGAAAGCAAAACAGGTCATCGCCATAGAAATCGACACACGTCTCGCCGAGGAATTACGTAGCAGGATTCCTGAGAATGTGACCCTGATTTGCAAAGATGCACTGACCGTTGATTTTCACAGCCTCCCACGCTTTAATAAAATCGTCTCAAACCTCCCTTTTAAGATCTCCTCCCCTATTATGTTCAAATTTCTTCAGTCGACCTTTTCAGTAGCGGTATTGATTTTCCAGAAAGATTTCGCAGACCGTCTGGTTGCATCTCCTGCAACAAAAGACTATTCCCGACTGACGGTCGGTGTTTCATATAAAGCAAGATGTAGAATATTAGAAACAGTGCCACGGAATTGTTTTTCTCCACAACCGAAGGTTGATTCTGCTATCGTTGAACTCATACCGTACCAAAAACCAAGCTTTACAGTTGAAGACGAGCAGTTCTTTTTTGATCTGACAAAACAATTATTCACCCACCGGAGAAAAAAGATACGATATACCATCAAATCTCTTTATGGAAACATCGAACAACTCCCCTTCCTGGATCAACGAGTCGAAGAACTTACCCCAGAGCAGATCGGGCATTTAAGCGACCAATTATATCAATATGTCTGATACACTGCCAGGGTATATCTTTTTTTTTAGAGAAACGGTGAAACGATGTTCTGTTGAATCCAACCAAATACTCCTATGAAATCAAGGATCATCAATATAGCAAAAAACAAGAAAAAAAACAATAAAATACGCAATGTGAACCGGAGAAACTGCCAAATCAGCAGTAAGACAATCAAAACTACCAAAAAGATAGCCCACAGGGGAATTGAAAGGGAAAGGAACTCCATCGCCACCAGCAGAAAGAAACACTCTAGCGCATTTAAACATTTGGAAAATCACACAAGATTCAAAGTAGAAACCATTAAAAAATAACTGAGTATGAGATTCTCTGGCCACAATGATGAAACACTATTTCTTACTAAGTGCTGCAACATGCTGAGAAATGGGCGAGCTGAGTGGTCATGTCATTTCTAGGTCCCCAAACATACAAAAACTCTAAACCCATGTCGATTTTGTGTATCTTCATCATGAGTTTATTAAAGAAAATTTAGTGGAACGACGGGAGTATCAATGGAATATCGCTAACTCAGCGGAGAACGCAAGCACACTGGTCGTGCTCCCAACAGGGATGGGAAAAACCATCATCGCGCTTCTCGTCATCGCAAAAGAACTGGCAAAAGAAAAGAACATCCTGTTTCTGTCACCGACCAAACCTCTTGTCAACCAACATGCGCAGTCCCTAACAGAGTTTCTCACTATACCGGATTCTGTCGCAGTATTTACAGGGGAGGTGCCACCAGAAAAACGAATCAGCCTCTGGAACAGCAAACGAATCATTGTCTCAACCCCGCAGGTGATTGAAAACGATTTGATCGCCCACCGATATGATCTTTCGAACATATCACGGGTTATCTTTGATGAAGCGCATCGAGCTGCCGGGAACTATTCGTATGTTTTTATCGCAGAGATGCTCAAGAAACAACAAAGCCAGCGACGTTGCCTTGGGATGACCGCATCTCCTGGAGATAACCTTTCGGAAATCCTTGAAGTCTGTAAGAACCTTGAAATCACTAACATTGAGATACGAACAAAAATAGACCCTGATGTACGACCCTACGTCCATGACCTAGACATCAAATGGAAAGAAATACCGCTTCCCGTTGAATTCAGCCATACGCTACAACTACTGAAAAAAGCACTCTCTGAACGACTGACTAGCCTGAAAAACATCGGTGTACTGGATTCTGCATCCATCAGTCTTATCAATCGGAAAAAACTTCTTGAGATTCAACAGACTATCCAATCTGAGATTCGTTCCAGCTCTCAACCTCCTCAAGAGCTCTTCAAGGCAGCTTCCGCTCAAAATGCGGCAATAAAACTCATGCATGCGATAGAACTGCTGCAGACTCAAGGGGTTAACGCGTTACAAATGTATATCGCTCGGTTGATGAGTGAAGCAGGCTCAAAAGGCGGTAGTAAAGCATCACGTGATATCCTACGGGACCCCAATGTCCTTGAGGCAATTGCTTATGTAAAATCATTGAAAATCGAACATCCAAAGATCCAGGAGATCGTCTCCATCGTCAAAGATCAATTCTTACGGAAAAAAGACTCGAAAATCATAGTATTTACTCATTATAGGGACACTTCTCAATTTGTCCTCAAACAACTTGGAGAATTACCACTGGTAAAACCTGTCCGATTCATTGGTCAAGCAGGAAAAGAAAACGACAAAGGTCTGACGCAAAAAGAACAAATCGATATCATCAAGCGCTTTAAGAAAGATGAATTCAATGTTTTGATAGCAACCTCGGTGGCTGAAGAAGGCCTGGATATCCCCTCAACGGATCTTGTGGTCTTCTACGAGCCAGTCCCCTCAGAGATACGCACGATACAGCGGAAAGGCAGGACAGCCCGGCAGATGGCTGGGAAAGTCATCATCCTGATTGCGAAAGGAACACCAGATGAGGCATATTACTGGTCAAGTAGACAAAAAGAACGTAGAATGCATCAAGAGCTTGAGTTGCTTCGCAATGCTCTTCGGAAAAAAATACAAGATCCTGCAGCGATTTATCAAAACGCGCTTCATCAAGAAGACCAAAAGAAACTCGAGGAGTTTTCGAACAAATCCTCCATCAAAATCGTTGTTGATCATCGAGAATCCCGCTCCCCCGTGATGCGGTTTCTCACCCAAAAAGACATCATAGTCGAACCACAGCAACTTGATGTAGGGGATTACATCATCTCGTCACGTATCGGCATCGAACGAAAAACCGTGGATGATTTCCTTAGTTCCCTCATCGAAGGAAAACTCTTTGTCCAAATGAAAAACCTTCGAGCGACCTACTCAAGACCACTGTTGCTCATTGAAGGAGAAGGTCTGTTGACGAAGAGAAACATGAGTCATAATGCGATTTTTGGGAGTTTTACCGCTATCATCGTTGACTTTGGCATCCCCATTATTACAACACACTCCGCCCAAGAGACCGCGGACTTCCTCGCAGTCATGGCACAACGAGAGCAAAAAGAAGGGGACCGAGCGGTTGCAATAAGAGGAGAAAAAACCGCACGGACCATCGCAGAGCAACAACAATTCCTGGTAGAAGGTCTCCCCAATGTCTCAGCAGTCCTTGCGCAACGTCTCCTGCAGCATTTCGGTTCCATAAGAGCTCTTGCCAATGCAACAGAGGAAGAACTCTGCAAGATCACAGGTATCGGGAAGAACATTGCTGCAGATGTCCTTAAGATCCTCAACGCAGAGTATCTCAAAGAGTAGCCCAAATATTTTTATCATACCTTGTGATTACCGTGAAGCTTAGGGGTGACCTTATATGCCCGATGATGGTAAAAAAATTAATCAGATTTGTGATGGTTTAAATATGATTAGTGAGGATAACTCCATTCCAAGAAATATACGACGAGGGGCAGAAGAAGTCAAACAAATCCTGTTAAAACCAGACGATCCTATCGATCTGCGTGTCGCATCAGCAACCTCAATCCTTGATGAACTTGCAAACGATCCAAATATTCCACTGCATGGACGAACCCTTATCTGGAATATCATGAGTCGTTTGGAGGAACTCGCATAATATATTTTTTTTGCACCCAAATGAACCCTTCGTCCATTGAATAAAAAGAGGAGGACGAGAAATGATTAGAATCGGGCAAGCCGGCATCCCATTATCCTGTAAAGGACGAACCAACAAGGATGGGATAGTCTATACCCATAAAAGTCTAGATTTAAACGCTATTGAGATCCAATTCGTTCGCGGATTATATATCTTATCTGATGAAGAAGCACTTTTTATCAAAGACTATGCTCAGAACAATGATATTGAAATCCATGTCCATGCCCCCTATTATCTCAACTTAGCAGGGGACCATGAAGAAATCACCATGAGTTATGAAAAAATCATGAAATCAGCGCAAATGGCAAACAACATCGGATCGAAAACACTGATCATCCATCCTGGTTATTATGGTGAGAACAACCCGAAGAAAACCTTGAAGCTGATTGTAAAGAACTCAAAAAAAATCGTCAGCATGTTCAAAAAAGAAAAACTAAAAGTCAGACTTGCTATGGAGACAATGGGGAAACAAAAGGTCTTCGGAAGTCTGGATGAAATCGTCGAGGTCTGTACCCATGTAAAAGAAATCATCCCAGTCCTTGACCTTGGTCATATTCATGCCAGAGGAAACGGATCGATCCAAGAACGAGAAGATTTTGAAGCAATCTTTGACAAACTCAAACCATTACGCTTACGACATTATCTCATGCATATCACCGGGGTCCTCTACGAAAATGGCAACGAGTTATACCATGTCCCCATCAAAAAAGGAGATATGCCTCTTGCTCCTCTCATCGATATCATCCTTGACCGAAACCTCAATGTTACGCTTATCTCCGAATCCCCGTTACTTGAACATGATGCGGTCTACATCCGCCTCCAGGTTGAAAAAGCAATCATGAAACGAACAGGGAAAGAAACCGCATATTACAAGGATCTCTCCGAGGTCATAAAGAAATGAATGACCAAGATACCTTTCGTGAATCCCTTGATTACATTCACCGAAAGACGCGAGATATCCTTCACGTGGTAAGCAAAGATGAAGTTGACCAGATCATTCAATCGTTTTTCAAAGCAAACCGTATCTTCGTCTATGGAGCGGGACGATCTGGTTTAGTCTCCAAAGCCTTCGCAATACGACTTGTGCACCTTGGATTTCAAACCTTTGTCATCGGAGAAACCATCGGTGCTCCTGTCAAAAAAGGAGACCTTGTATGTATCGTAACTGGCTCAGGGGAAACTATCCCGGCAGTCATGACTGCAGAAATAGCAAAAAATCTTGGCGCAATACTTCTCGTGATCACCGGCAAAAAAAACTCACGGATTACAAAATTTGCAGATATTGCAATTATTCTCTCCGCTGATTGCACAGAAAAAGAACGAAAACAATTTGCTCCCCTTGGAACATTGTTTGAGGCAAGCACCTGGATTCTTCTTGATGGCATCATCGCAGAACTGATGAAAAACAAAAAAGAAACAGAAGAATCAATGCGCTCCCGCCATGCGACACTCGAATTACCCTAAAAAGAATCTAATGTTTTTCTACTAGAAGATTTCAGTCTGTTTTTCTCTTCAACCCATATGTTTTTAAAGCAGGTTTTCCCTACGGCTCTTCAAATCCAGGTGATCTCAGATGCCTGCTTCGCATAAACATGTCCGCCAGCCTATTGTTTCTGTGCTTGGTCATGTCGACCATGGGAAAACTTCGCTATTAGATTATATCAGAGGATCCACGGTAGCTGCTCGAGAGGCAGGGGCGATCACCCAACATATAGGTGCAACAGAAGTGCCTATCGATGCGATTTATGCGATGTGCGGTGCGCTTCTCGGAAAAAAAGAATTCTCAGTGCCTGGTTTGTTATTTATTGATACTCCGGGACATCATGCGTTTACTACATTACGAACACGAGGAGGGTCCCTGGCGGATCTAGCGATCCTTGTCGTTGATATCAATGAAGGATTCAGGCCACAGACCCATGAATCAATCACTATCCTGCGTCAATATAAAACACCATTTATCGTTGCAGCAAATAAAATCGATGCGATTAACGGCTGGCAACGCAGTGATGATATTGCAATGAACCGAGTAGAAAACCAGCGCCCCATGACAAAAACACTTTTCGAAACGAAACTTTATGAATTGATCGGGACAATCTACGATAAAGGATTCGAGTCAGATTTATATTATAACATTAAGGATTTCCGTAAAAGCATCCCAATTATTCCTGTTTCTGCAAAAACCGGTGAAGGGCTCCCAGAGTTGCTCATGGTCCTTGTCGGTCTTGCGCAGCGGTTCCTTGAGGATCAGCTGACCAGTGAAAGCGGTGCTGGGAAAGGAACGGTCCTGGAAGTAAAGGAAGATATTGGATTAGGGACTACAGTAGATGCTATCATTTACAGCGGGGTTCTTAAAAAAGAAGATACAATTATCTTTGGCACCCGTGACGAGCCGTTGGTCACAAAGATTAAAGCGCTGCTGAAACCCAAACCGATGGATGAAATCCGTGATCCTCGGGAGCGGTTTGATAGCGTTAAAGAAGTCCATGCTGCCTGTGGGATTAAAATTTCTGCTCCAAATCTAGATCTAGTGATCCCCGGAGCACCATTACGAGTCGTCCATGGGGATGAGACTGAATTAATCCAGGAGATCAAAAGTCAATCACAGGTAAATATCGAGTTGGACAAGGATGGGTTATTTATCAAAGCAGATACGATTGGTTCTCTTGAAGCTCTTGTGAAGGAATCGCGGGAGCACGGCATCAACATTAGAAAAGTTGAAATCGGTAATATCTCGCGGCGAGACATTATGGAGACAGCTGCGGTAAACAATCCATTAGAACGAGTGATTTTTGCTTTTAACGTAAAAATACTTCCAGAGGCAAAAGATGAACTGGCCAATATAGATGTAACCGTGTTCAACCAAGATGTTATCTACACAATTATTGAGAATTTTGATCTCTGGCTGTCTAAGAAAAAAGAGGAACTTGAGAAAAAAAGAAGAGAGGATTACACGCATCCAGGGATGATTAAATTCCTGCCAGAGTACGTTTTTCGGATTAGTCATCCAGCAGTAATAGGGATTCGTATTCTTGGAGGACGAATCAAGCTAGGCATGAAGCTGATGGACCAAGAAGGAAAAACCGTTGGTTATATCAAAGGGATGCAGTTAGAAAATAAAGCGATATCCGAGGCGCTACAGGGTGCAGAGGTAGCTATCTCCATTGATGGTGTAACGGTAGGTAGACAGATAAAAGGAGGAGATATTCTTTTTACCGATCTTCCTGAGACCGATGCAAAAAAACTAAAACTTATGAACGTCCTCAATGAAGATGAAAAAGACGTTCTGAACAAAATCATTGATCTTAAACGAAAGACAAATAAGTTCTGGGGAATGTAAAATCTTCTCCAATTGATACCTTGCTGTTTGTTTACATCGGTTAATGATTAAGAAAGCAAAAAAAAAAAAATATTTTTTGAAATTTTACCTTTTTAGCGGAACCACTGTAGAATAGTCTTATCCCACATGACAAGAATCAAGCCGACCAGACTTGCCAGAGTCAGTGGAATCCAATAGGTGTACACGATTTGATCGATTTTCA
>Ga0209287_10001623_pt1 | contig 10975 bp, 8 predicted proteins | sample PPLLak3cmMay2015_2_FD_187255 | JGI IMG/M metagenome (GOLD analysis project Ga0209287, IMG submission 187255) | Freshwater sediment microbial communities from Prairie Pothole Lake near Jamestown, North Dakota, USA - PPLs Lake P8 Core (1) Depth... | ecosystem: Environmental > Aquatic > Freshwater... | reverse complement strand
GCCCCAGCCCGGCCAGGCGAAAGAGAATTTTTTCGGATCCGTGGAGGTGTTTCCAAACGCTTCGATGCTGTATTCAATAAACACATCAGCGCCAAGCCCGACATACGCCGCGCCAAGGTAAATCAGATATTGCGAATAATCGACATATTCTTTATTGAAAGGGATTCTGGCGCCTGTATTCGCATACATTTTTACCGGCAACCAGCTCAATTTTGCAATAAGATCAAGATCGTACAGCGCCGAAATTGTCATAGTGCCGCCCGCAACAGCGAAACCTTCCGGATAGAATCCGGTACCCTCGTTCCTGAAACCGGCAATCGAGGAAAATGCTTTTACAAAGTTATGCTGGTATTTAATTTCCAGCCCAAAACCGTGGAACCGGATGTCTTCGTTGTTTGGCGTTGTAACTTTGGCGCCTGCGACTATAGACCCGAATTGCGGTTTCTGGTCCCATATATACGATAGCGCTCTGGACTCCAGGGACAATTCTGCAATATTAAATAATCCACCGCATAGTTTTGCCTCTGCGAAGGGGTATGGTTTCGGCCTTCCCTCGGCTTCCGGGTCGGCATCCCAGAGAAACCCAAGCACCCGTAGATGCACCCATACATCTCCCGAACCTACCGTATTGGCGCTTTCGCATTTGTACAAACCTTCCCCTCTGGACCTTTTATAATCGGTCTGGGAGGAGAGCGGCATGCATACGCCGAGCAGGAGAACCACGAGCACTCTTTTTTTCATGATTATTCCTTATCCTCATTCAGGAGTTCTTCAATTTCGTTCATGAGCGCGTCTACTTTTTCACGCCTCTTTATCAAATCTTCCTTCTCTTTTTTATAATCAAATGTTTCATCCTCTTTCTGGATGTCCGACATGGTGTTTTCAAGATTGGTGAGTACGGAGCTTTTTGCCGCTATATCCTGCTCTGTCTGTTCCTTATTCGTTTCCTCTTTTTTCTTTTCAATGAAAACCATTGTTCTGATCGCCTCCGTATTGGTCTCTCTGAAAAAGAGCGGAGCTTCAAATTTGAGGTTTATGGAGAACCATTGCGGATCCAGCGAACTGGTTTTATCAACGTGGCGATATACGGTCCACCGCAGGCTTCCAAGCAGGCTGAATCGCTGTCTCAGACGGTACCTGCCGCCCGGGCTTACCCATACGTATCGCTGGTCGAATGTCTGCCGTGTCGACGAGCTGTTGTTTTTTTCCTTGTACATCCCCATTCCCGCATCGATGAAAAGGCTGTGCTGATAGCGTTTTACTTCAAAACCTGCCTTGAAAGAGAGCTGGCGGTACTCAAACAGCAGCTTCGGGTCGTCTGCAAGTCCGAAAGCAACATAGGTTTTGAGCGGGAGTTGCTTTGGCCGTGAGAGCCAATCCAGATCCATGATGGCCGAAAACAGAGGATAGGGATTAAATTCCGGTTTGGTGCTGTCGGCGTTTACTCCGATGGTGTCCAGAGATGTTGACAGGTAAAGATCACCCGCCAGGGCGAAGCCGAAAAACCTCAACCGGTCGTTTCCGGGTATTGTCGCCTGGAGATGGGCCTCGGTTGGTCCGAGACGGTTAAAGTTGATAAACGATGTCTGAAGATTTACCTGCAGTATGCCTGCGATACCGATTGCCCCGCCTATCTCGGCGCCGGCCTCCGCTTTTTCTGACGTAATGATCCCGCCAAGGCCGGTAAAGGCTGTTATGTCGCCGTTGCCCATGACGTTTGAAGCCGGTATGTAGAGCGTACCCTCATTGCGGCCGCGCTTTACCGTCTGTGTCTGAGAAAAGGCGGCTTCGCAAAGTATCCAGACAATGCAGATGAGTACGGATATTGTATTATTCATAGTTATGACAATGCATCCAATTACGGTTGGCGTGCATTTCGCGTTTATTTTTGAATCGGGATTAACGTTGTTTCTTTAAAACGTTTTCCGTTTTTCTTTACATTGCGCTTGTACCTGACCAGTTCGTCGACGTCCCTGTCCGTAAAAAGACGCCATCCGTTATAGTTACGGTACTCCTTTACCCGTAAATCGGGGTACGAAAGCCAGCGCTTCAGGGTTGAGATAGACACATGGAGCCTGCGTGCCACCTGCCCTATGGTAACATAGTTTGTCATAAGACAAAACCTCCGGTTAGAATTTGAAATAAATGGTAACAGTTTTTTTAATTTTCAAATACTGTTTGAAACACCGTATATTGGGTTAGAAAAAGAACAGAATGCTTTATATTGTATATAATAAATTGATTTTTAAAAAATTAACCTGTCCGGGAAACTGATTATTAAACTATTTGTTTAATCGGTTATCATGGTTAAATTATATCGATACGTTTATATAGGCGTCAATAGTAAAATGAAACGCGGGTTCAGTGTCACGGTTTGACGGTGTAAAAAATCAATAAACGTACAATATACTGTAGCCCAACACCTGTACAATCGCAATATTTTGCATAAAAACGTGAAAAATTAATAAAAAAGGCGATTTGTCTGCCGATTCATTAATCGCTTAAACGGTGGTTCGTAAAAAGTTAAGCCCTCTGTAGTAAATCCATTTCTGTCGCCGGCATTCACCCCCGATACAATTGTTTCGGCATGCGGAGTCGCCCCTGTCATTCTTGCAGCGGGTTACAGGGTGGAAGCGGATTGTTGGAGTATAATTTTTCCGGCATACGTTTCATTCGACTGATAAAAAAAACAATTTGTGCAATCCACAATTGACATTTTGTCCTGATTACATGTATATTTAATCCTCATTTGCGGCTGTAGCTCAAATGGATAGAGCATCTGACTACGGATCAGAAGGTTTGGGGTTCGAGTCCCTACAGCCGTGTTTTATGAATCCTGCTTTGGGAGCCTGAAATACAAGAGGGCTTCCAAAGCTTTTTTGTTTACAGGATGTCCATACTGTAATTATAGGGTTTTAAACCGGATTTGTAAGTGACCGGTATCACGGACCGGGATAAGGAATGGTTAATACAGGATCTGAAAAGGTTTCGCCGAAGGAACCGGTTCCAGATACAATGGAAATAAACCGCGCCAGTTTTTATCCGTTTCCTGCTTGAAATCGATGTCGGTTTTTTCCTCGACAACAGGGACCCATATCTGCATACCGGGGAATAGTCGGGTTATGTCCATCTGTTTGTTATGTTTCTTCAGGAGCCAGAGCGGTATCTCTCCGTCCTGATTGCAGATATCCCAGAGCGTTTCCCCGCGTTTAATGAATTTCGGTTTAAGTTCAGTGACTTTATACTGGTTATAAAAGTCCTCCTCTATCGCCATGTGGTATTCCAGGCGTCGCCGGGTGAATTGTTCCATTGTTTCCTGGGTGGCGGGGATTGCGAGGTCCTGGTTGATGCGTATATATGAGCTCCGGCCCATGCCGTTTATCTGCCGGATCCGCTGCGTCGGAATAGCAAGCCATTCCGCATAATGGCCGATGGTTTCGTTCAGTGAAATTGTAATTACCGCCCGTGTCTCTTCCGGAGAGAAGCTGGCGTCAAAATTATAAATCTCCGCGTCAAATTTATAGGCATATCCGGATCTGGCGGATGGAGTGACATTTTGTTGCGGGACGGATTCCGCCGTCGCCATTATGATCTCTTTAATGGTATCCGGAATGATTTCCAGTTTCGGCGGTACGATTGTTTGCTGCTTTTCGACAGCCGGTTGTTGTATCACGGGCGTCGTATCCTTTTTTACTGCGGCTGCCACCTCGGTCACGGACCCTTTTAAAGAGAGAGCGGAGGCTTCGGGAATACGAAGCACCTGGCCTGCATAAATCCTGTTAAAGCGGTTGATGTTGTTCTCGATCGCGATGTCCTGTGCGGATACGCCCAGTCTCCGCGCAATGCTGTACAGGTTGTCACCCCGCGCCACCCGGTAATATTCCGGCCGCGGCGGAGTTTTGATTTTCAGAGAGTCGGGTATGTTTAAAAGATTCTGCTGTACTGATGCGAGTGATACCGTCTGTGGAATATGGATGGTCGCTCCACGGGGAATGAGCCGGTTATGGCTGAATACGACTGCGCGCAACGCCGGATTCAACTCTTCCAGCTGCGACAGGGGAATGCCGATAGAGGAAGCCAGAACCTCCGGCTTGATAAAATAGTCGATGGTAATGTCAAAATATTTCAGGGGTGGCGCAAAGGTTATGTCGGGGAAATAGTTGTAGGGATCGGATGCTATCGCCGATGCAGCCAGAAAACAGCTGTAAAAATTCTTTGAAGCGAATTTGAACGTTTTGCTTTCATGCCGTTGAATGATCACGGCAATGTCGCACGAGCCGGTGCCGGCGACCGCCCGTTTCATGCCGTTCAATCCATGATTATAGGCGGTGATGGCGAGCGGCCACGACTGCAGCTGCTGGAAGTTATGGGAGAGCAGTTTTGCCGCCGCATAGGTTGAGAGAATCGGATCGCGCCGTTCATCGATGGTGTAATCGATTTTCAAATAGAGGCGGCCGGTGCTGCGCATGAACTGCCACAGCCCGGCAGCGCCCACCCGGGAATACGCGTCGGGAGAGAATGACGATTCGACATGGGGCAGAAAAGCCAGTTGTTCGGGAACGTTGTGCTGCGCAAGGATTGTTTTGATGGTGTCAAGGTATGCCCCGCTCCGGTATAATCCCTCTTTGAAACGGTCCTTTTGTCCGAGCTGGAAGCGGATTCGTTCCTCGGCTCCGGCAAGAGCCTCTTTTGACGCATGTTTCTCGAAAAGCGCTACTATGTCCCGCGCCTCCGCTGTCCACGCGGTGTCTGATTGTGTCGTGATCGTTGTCAGCAGCGCTTTAATATGTCCTTTTTCGATATCGATAATCTTCGATTTAAGCCGTGACGATTCGCTGCCGACGGTCAATTTTTTATAGATGACCAGGGGATACTCATAGTCATGAATGAGGCCTTCGCTGGTTGAAACTTCGGTATAAATTTTTTTCCAGAAAGCGACATTGCTCTCAAGAATTTTCGGAACGGGGAAGTTTTCGCCCGAAGCGGCGAGCGGGGCGCCGATGACGATGCCCATAAAAAAAATCAGATGTTTCAGATCGTGTTTTTTATGCATAGTGTCGATTCTCAAACTGCGTTGCATGGCTTGTGAAAAAAGTCCGTGCGACGGGAAGCCGGTACGGGTTTTGTATTGTTATGGATATTACATTGTAGTATAAAAATAAATATTTGTGAAGTGGTTTGTGCGGCGGCGCCCATTTTTCATTCCCGGGGGTGTGGCCTTAATTATAGGCAGACTTTTCTTGATGAAATCAAGATTTTTTCGTGCTCGTGCTCGTAATCGTGCTCGTAATCGTACTCGTAATCGTACTCGTAATCGTACTCGTACTCGTGCTCGTAATCGTACTCGTAATCGATATTTTTTTACCTGTTGTGTTTAAAAAAATCGATTCCTTTTACGATTTCCCTGAGCAGCACGAAGGAAATTTTTGCCTAAAATTAAGGTTGCACCCGATTTATATTCCCGGCGCTTGTAACTCCGCCCGGGACGCGGGAGCAGGAGGGCGTCACAACCGTCCTGCGGCAGGCAACGCCCGGCAACAAAAAAGCCCGCCGGTTGAAAGGCGGGCTCTGAACATGATTGCTTGGACCGTCGCGCTGTCCGTTACAGTGATTTCTTGAACTCGGTGCCGGCCTTGAATTTAACGGTTTTTGATGCTTTGATTTGAATTTTTGCGCCGGTCTGCGGGTTGCGGCCGGTGCGTGCCTTCCGTTTTCCAACGGTAAAGCTTCCAAAGCCGATCAGCTGTACGCCCTTCTTGGCGTTTTTCTTGATGTTGTCAAGAACGGAGTTTACACACTTTTCAGCAAGCGCTTTTGACGAATCGGTTTCCTTGGCGACGATCGAGACAAGTTCAGCCTTATTCATTCAAACCTCCTGATAAAATTTTGATGATTAAAACAGGGTTACTGGTATAACCTCGGCCGCGTATATCGCGCCCTATTCATTGATTAAAATAGCATCCCTGATTGAAAATGGCAAGAAGAAAATTGCATGGTGTAAAAAAAGAGTCTGGAACCGGTATATTGTACGGTAGTGCCGGACACACGCCCTTAAAAAACGATCAGGTGCATGTGCTATTTTACTTTGTCTGAGTCGGGGAGGCGGAGCAACCGTTGTATTGATTCTATGCCGGAAGGGTGTGGCAAAGGATATCCGGCGGAAAGCATTCCGTGATCAGGGCTCGTTTTCGGGGAGAATGCTGTCAGGGGTAATTTCATTACGGTTTTCGTACCGTTTAACCCGGCGCAGCCGCCGTTTTAAACGCGGTGTGCTGCTGGTGAGGAGCCCGTTTTCATCATATAATTTTGCTTCGCCCGTTTCAACGCCCCGTTTATACAGTATTTTTCCCATCAGCATGCCGTTTTCATAATAAAACTTTGCAAGCCCGTGGCGCCGGTTCTCTTTATAGGGTATTTCCGCTTTGAGCATGCCGTTTTCATAATACTCCCGTACTTCGCCGTCAAGCTCGCCTTTTTTATAGCTGGCGATGAATTCAAGCGCTCCGCTTGGATAATACCCTTTGATAATCTGTTTGGTTTTATCTTTTTTTATCTTGAATTCAATCGAGCCGTCGGAATAATAGCCCCTGAAGACCTGTCCATACAGGTCAAAGCTTCGAAAAAGCACGATGCATATAATGAGAAAAGGCATGCGCAGAAAGGATAAACAGGTAGAGATGTCGTGCCCGGTTATACGCATTATAAAACCTTTGTATCGTTCATACAGCCTGAAAAAAAAGAGTATCCGGTCAGAGAGCAACGGCTGTTAGTATTTTCTATGATGCTTATAAAATAATATAGAATTTTTACGTTGATTATATTATTCAAAAAAACTATCTTTTTGTCATACATTTCCCCCCATAAAGGGGACTTCGCGGCTTTGCCGGCGTAGGAAACCGAAATGAAAATAGTCATATTTATAGTCCTGTTCCTTCATTCACTGATACTATCCCAGCAGATTGATGAGACTGTTGAATATATATTTCCGGACGAAAACCCGGTAATAAACCTTGTTGGGTGGAAAGTGGCTTATGGCGACAGCGGCGTCTGGAGCAGTCCGGAATACAGTGATTCGAGCTGGGAATTAAATCCCGGGTTCGGTTTATGGGTCAATGAAGGTAAGCCAGGCACGGGGATTCGCTGGTATAGAAAGACGATTTTTTTCCCCGAACCGCTTGATTCTCTTGCAACGCTTGCCTTATATCAGGTCGCTGCGGTGAGTGCGAATGAAATATATTGGGATGGAAGGCTCATCGCGCGCAATGGAGTGCCGTCTCCGGAGATGAAAAGCGAAAGGAGCGGCGTTTCAGGCCGGATTTTTCCCGTTCCTGATGCCGTTACAATGCCGGGAAAACATCTCATCGCTGTCCGCATATCCAATTTTCACACGCTTTCGGGGGTCATTGAAGCGCCGCTGCAGATGGGCTATTTCTCGAAAATTCACGGATATCTTTTACGCTCACAGGCATTATCCATTTTCCTTGCAGGTATATTTTTTGTTATAGCATTGTTCCATTTCGCGATTCTGCTGGGGCATGGCAATAAATGGCCCTACGCGCTTTTCAGCGCATTCTGCCTGTCGTGCGCGGTGCACATCTCGATCAGAGGGCTGCTGCGATTTTTTCAGATAGATCTTTCCCGCTATTATATCCTTGCGGCGATAAATGACATACCGTGGTTTCTGATGCTGGTTCTGCTGCCTGTTTTTTTCCTGTTTGAATTCAACAGCCCCTATAAAAAGCGGCTTACCACCATCATACTGCTGTCAGGGCTGGTGGTGGTTATATTCCCAAGACTGGCCACCTTCGGGCTTGTGCCGGTTTCATGGCTCTCTACTTTTGAGAGCGCCAACCGGATCAATGTTTATTTTACCCTTGTTGTTTCTATAGCTGTCGCATTATGGGCCGGTTTTCATCGGAAGATAGGAAGCCTCAGCGCAGCACTGGGGCTTATGGCTTTTCTTGCGGGCGTAATTCTCAGCAGCAGTGCAAAAGTCGAGAATGGCTGGGCCGTGGGTTTTGCCGTTATGAATATTTTTCTCACTGTTTCACTTTCGAACCAGATGGCATACCGCAACCGGCTTCTGCATGAAGCTGATCTGCGGGGGGCGCGTCTGGAACTGGAGCTGTTGAAAAAGCATATTCACCCTCATTTTCTGTTAAACTCCCTTAATTCGATTGTCGCGTGGCTCGAGGAGAACCCTCCCGTGGCGTCTCAATTAGTCAATGCTCTGGCGGACGAATTGCGCATGCTGCTCTCTTTTTCGGGGAAAAAACTGATTCCGATCTCCGAGGAGGTACGGTTGTGCCGGGCGCATCTGAATGTCATGAGCCTGCGGCAGGATAAAAAGTTCACCATGTCCGTTACGGGCATCGAGGGAAACGAGCAGCTCCCGCCGCTTATTATTCATACGCTTGTCGAGAACGGCCTCAGTCACGGGTATGCGAACAAAGAGACCGGATTTTTCACCTTAACCTGCATTTGTATAAAAAAGGGAATACGCCTCACGCTCTTTAATGACGGCGCCTGCGAGGAACCCCGGAACACGTTCCGCGAGGGTACAGGGTTCCGGTATGTTAAAACCCGCCTCGAAGAAGCGTTTCCTTCGTCGTGGAGGGTGGATTACGGGCCGGTTGAGGGGGGCTGGGAGGTTTCCATAGAATATGAAGGAGTGTCCTGATGAATGTTCTTATCGTCGAAGACGAACGGGTTGCCGCACGCCGTCTTGAAAGAATGGTGCGCGAGATTCTCGGAGACAAGCTGGTGTCGATACGGTGTATCGAGTCGCTCCATGATACCGAGTTGTTTATTGCACGAAATCCGGTTGATGTGTTGCTGCTGGATCTGAACCTGGGCGGAAAAGACGGCTTTGAGCTTCTGAAAACAGCCGTCGCAGAGTCTTTTCAGACAATCGTCGTGTCTGCGAATACCGACCGTGCTCTGGAGGCCTTCGAATACGGTGTTCTGGATTTCGTGCCGAAACCGTTTGACAGGGGCAGGCTCATCAAAGCCTTTGAACGGCTCGAGCGGGTTGATACGGTGGTCGATCATACGGCAAAAATGCTTATTGTGCGGAATCAGGGAAAATTGCAGATGGTACCGATAGAGCAGGTAAAATTTTTGCAGGGTGCGGGCGATTATGTCGAGATACATCTGCAGGAGGGCGGTGTTCTGCTGCATAACAAATCGCTCGAGGCGCTCTCGAGAATTCTCCCTTCAACCTTTGTCCGGATACATAAATCATATATAGCCGATCTTACCCGCATAACGAATATGAAGATATACGGAGGCGGAAAATATGAATGCGCATTAAACGAGGGCACGGTTTTACCCGTAAGCAGGACCCGGTATAAAGAGCTTATCAACTATCTTGAGCCGCAGGCATAACGCACTTTTTTTCTCGTTGAAACAGTATCCCGGAGAGCTTGTTTAAAAAGTGCCTTGAAAGAGTCAAAAAGCCGTGCCCCGACCGTGAGGGAGGGGTACGGTATTGTCCTTTCGGGGCGGTATTGTCCTTATATTTATAACTCTTTCTTATACACGCTTTAGAAGAGCGGTGCTTTTTCTGTATATTGTGTCTTATACAGAGCCATCGTGCATGTTACAGAAAGTGCATTGATTTGCATGTTTTTTTTCATTAGATTTAAATTCTGACTGATTGTCAGTACGTGTCAGAATTATCGTCGTGATTCATTTCCGGGATGGTCTGATAATGAGCGACGGTTTCATACGCAGTTTCAGGGATACAGGTATGTATACATCATATTTCGCTGGAGCGTTACTTTTCCTCTTTGCAAGCACTTCGTACGGTCAGAATGACAGCGCGGGTATCATTGAAGAGAGCAAGGCTGTTTCTGAAAGTCCTGCTCAAAACAGGGAACACGCTGATTCAATGGACAAGGCAAATCCTGCAACCGATGCCGCACAAGAACACGAAAACGCCGGGATGATAGATCCGGTATCCGCGGGAGATGACAAAAAAACGGATACTGTTTCGTATTGCAAAGGAAATTTTAACGACATCGACCTGTTGAAAGCAGATGCGAAACAGCTGCGTGAGTTGTCCGAAAAATTATATAAGAAATCGGAGAGTCTTGAGGATGAATCGGAGGATCTGGACAAGGCCATCGAGGAGCTGGAGGATAAAGCGGACGATCTCGAGGATCAGGCGGAAGAGCTTTTGAAACAGGCGGGATATATACAGAGCTGTATTGCCATCACCAAAGACGCGCAGAAAAGTTTACTGTCAGACAGCATCGAAGTGCCGGGCGACTCTGTTATTCCGGACGATAGAATACATGACCAGAAAATACTGATGCTCAAGATGCGCAACAGCGCGGATGAGCTGTTAATAAAAACAAAAAACATTGCGCTTAAAATAAGAAAAATGAGGGAGGACGCGGATTCGAAAACGGATATTTCGGATAAACTTGATGATAAGGCAGAGGAGCTTGATGCAAAAGCCAGAGAGCTGGAAGAAGCTGCGGAATATCTGCAGGAACAGCAGAATATGGCGCCTTTTTCCGCAAGACATCCATTCAAACTCGGACATCAGATCCGCATTGCAGCGGTTCCGCCCTTTGATGATGACGTGGCGCATATTCTGTTTTTAAGCGGCCTTACTGCCTCATATTTTTTCACTGATGCCTTTAACGTAGGATTAGAAGACATAACGCTGCGTTTTCAGGAGACAATATACGGAAAACGCACTGGAATATGCGTATCTGTTGGAGCTTCTTATTCTTATTTTGTTGCACACCGGTTTGAACTGGGTTTTGGCGGAGGCCTGGCTGTGCAGGGGCAGGTTGGCGCCGAACGGGGCTCCAAGGTCGCGCTCGCGCCATTTATAAAGCTTTTTAACGAAAACTGGGTTTCAAAGCGGTTTTCGATCGGTCCGGTTCTGAAAGTCAATTATCTTGCGACCGGCAGCCTGTTTGCCCGGGTATATCCGTTCGACAGACCCCGCGTGCTGCCG
>Ga0209287_10001621_pt1 | contig 10982 bp, 10 predicted proteins | sample PPLLak3cmMay2015_2_FD_187255 | JGI IMG/M metagenome (GOLD analysis project Ga0209287, IMG submission 187255) | Freshwater sediment microbial communities from Prairie Pothole Lake near Jamestown, North Dakota, USA - PPLs Lake P8 Core (1) Depth... | ecosystem: Environmental > Aquatic > Freshwater... | reverse complement strand
TCTGATGGTGGGTAAAGAGTCCTTTAACCCCACTAAATGACTACGATATTTTTTGTGTCACTCCCAGCCGCTAATCTTGGCCAAACGAACATCAGGTAGTTTTTGACCAGCCGACGCTTCAGATTTCTGGCTTCGTCCCTGGCATCCGGTGTTCGATTTCTGGCCAAGGACAAAGGAGTGAGAGACATGCAGCAGATGAGCGCAAGATCGATCCCGACGGGAAACGTGCCCGACGTGGTGGCGGGGCTGCCGATCGTGAATGTCTGGTATCTCGGTCGAAGCATCGGCCTGTACCGTGTCAAGGAGGTCGGCGAGCGAGGCATCGTGCTCAATCATGGGGGGATTTCCTTTCCGGTCGGCACCCTGCTGGATATTGTGGATTTTCAGCGCCTGATCCCCCACTCCCCCTACCAGCGTCTCAGCACGACTGTTGTAGACAACAGCCATAGCGGCATACGGCTGGCGTGGTGATGGGCAGGCAAGGCTCAACTGAAACGGGGATGACAATGAAAAAAATCAGGCGGATTATTGCGTTGGGCATGTTCGACGCAAGTGACGGCAACGGGTCGGTTTGGGACATCTGCCGATACCCTCATACCTGCTTTGATTCCACGCATTCGTGTGGACGGTCATAGGATGAAGCGTCCCGATAAAGCAGGACGGCAAGTGCATCAACATCAGACGCCGCCAACCGCAATTCAGCTACAGGAGAACACGACCGTGGCTACCGAAGAATCTGCCCTCGCCCCTGAAAATCCAAGAATGACCGATCTGCTTCATCAGTTGCGTGCGGCCTCAACCCCCGAAGCACGACGCGATGTAATGGTTAAAACCATCCTTGCTGGCCGCAATAATGAGATCAGCGTGGCAGAAAGCAAGGTAATGACTATGGAATACAATAAAATCAACTCCGAAGCGCAGGCGCGTTTGAAGGAAGAGCGGACGCACTTGAAGGCTACCCGACGAACCGCTGACTGATTCAGCCTGAACCCCTACATCGACCCGGCCTAGTGCCGGGTTTTTGTTGAATATAGGGCGAGGCACGGGCATTGGTAGCGGCACGCCGTCGACTTAAGGTCCTCTTCAGAGTGAGGCTCTACATTGGCTGCCAAGCGTTACCGATGGTCGGTACGCGGTTTACCTAAAAAAGGAGATTGACATGTCCGCACCCAAACTGGTCGCCCTGGCCATCGCCACCATCCTCGTGCCTGCATCCGTGTTCGCTTCCACCGAATGCACCAAGATGCCGGCGGAAAAATGGTTGACCCAATCGGAAGTAAAGACCCAGGTGGAAAAGGCTGGCATCACCGTTCAACGGATCAAGCAGGAGAACTCCTGCTACGAGGTCAAAGGCAGAGCAAGGATGGCAAAAGCCTCAAGCTCTACGTCAATCCGGTAGACGCTAGCATAGTCAAGGAAAAGGTGGAATCAGAAACCCCTCCGGTCGCCGTCACCGCCGAACCCGACCCACTGTTTGCAGGCCTGATGTGAGGTGCAGATTAATGAGTTGGGCGATGGGCTTTGCGTCCACCTTCCATCACGTTGGCAAGCTGAGCCACGGGTGATCAATTTGTTCCGCCCACGAGCATGACTTTGATGGTGGCGCGAGACCACGCAATGCGTATTGCGAAATCCAGTTACGTCCCGCACTTGGCGTCGAACTGCTGGATGCATTGCGGCGTTCAGTTCATGTTGACCGTTCGCCAAGATCGACTTACTTGCCCAGATTCGATCTCAGCATCCCTCCGCTCGGGAGCAGACACCAGTCATTGGCTCTTCATGGGCGCCAATGACCGGAACGGTCTACACCCGCCAGTTGCAGATCCAGAAAGCTGACGTAGCCGCCAAATCAGGCTAACTGCAGCGTACGACGGCGGCTGCCGGCCAACTGCCGCCGTTCGATGACTCCGGCAAGCAGTCATCTGAACGACTGCTGCATTCAGAAACCTGCCGGAAGACCAACTCACACAACTCGGCCAAAGCGGACTCTGATGGATGCTATCGTTCCAGTCCGCTTCCGCTTGCGGATTCAATTGGTGGACGCAACACACTAAATTCCGATTAGGAAGAAGGAGTGTTGCCCATGAAACAAAGGCCAAGAATCTATTACACGGAAAGCCAAAAGGCATTGATGTGGGAGCGATGGCGGAAAGGCGAGTCGCTCCAGAAGATTGCCCAGCTGTTTGACCGGAATCACTCGTCAATCCAACGAATCCTTGCTGATACCGGCGGAATCAGGCCAGCCCCAAGACACCGATCCAGATTGGCACTGACGCTGGCCGAACGCGAGGAGATATCGCGATCCTTGGTTGTGGGCCACTCGATCCGTTCGATTGCTGCATCACTGAGACGCGCGGCCTCGACGATCAGCCGTGAGATCAATCGGAACGGGGGGTTGGCAAGTTATCGTGCAAGCACCGCTGACCAAGCTGCCTGGGACCGTGCCCATCGCCCCAAGACCTGTAAACTGGTAGCGAACCCAGAGTTGGCCCGCATCGTGGCGGGCAAGCTGCAACGGTTATGGGCACCGGAGCAGATTGCCGGCTGGTTAAAGCACGAATATCCAGGTGACGAGCACTTCCAGGTGTCACACGAAACCATCTATCGCAGCCTCTTCATCCAGGCCCGTGGCGCCCTGAAGAAAGAATTGCTGCAATATTTGCGACGAACTCGGGCCATGCGCCGTTCGCGCCACCATACGCAGAAGACGGGGGATCACGGCCGAATCCTGAATACGGTATCGATCAGCGAGCGCTCCGCCACAGTGGAGGATCGGGCCGTTCCTGGGCACTGGGAGGGTGACCTGCTGATCGGCAGCAAGAACAGTCAGATGGCCACTCTTGTCGAGCGCCAGTCCCGCTATGTGATGCTCGTGAAAGTCGCCGGCCATGATACCGAAACGGTCATCAACGCCCTGATCAAGCACGCGCACAAATTACCGCGTGAACTTTACCAATCGCTGACTTGGGACCGAGGCCACGAGATGGCCGACCATAGCCGCTTCACCTTGGCGACCGACATCCAAGTCTACTTCTGCGATCCTCGGAGTCCTTGGCAACGCGGTTCGAATGAGAACACCAACGGCTTGCTGAGACAGTACTTCCCCAAAGGCACGGACCTCTCGGTCTATTCACAAGCCAAGCTCAATGCCGTGGCGAGGCAATTGAATACACGCCCGAGAAAGACTCTAAACTATGAAACACCCGCTGAACGTTTTAACCAGTTTGTTGCGTCGATCGGTTGAATCCGCAGTCGGATCCGGCTATAGCCTGAAGGTCGGAGCGGTCATTCGGGCCAATTTCCTGGCCTACGGCCGCTGACCAATGGCGGACGTTGGTGGCGCAGAACGCCCATGCGCACAGTCGCGCTCTGCGCGCTGTAGTGGCCACCGCCGTCAAGATTGCCCTGGCCCTGATAGACCGGAGTGACCGAGAGGAAGGACGCCAATCCATCTCCTGTGCTTGCGCCGCGCCAACTGTCGCGAGGGCCAGGGTGAGCACCGTCGCACTTGTGCGACGCGACACCTAAAACTTCATCGAACCTCCAAAACAGGGCGTCTGCTCACCACGGAAATCACGGGGTGCGGCACGGGGAAACATATCGCACGCGCAGCTTCCCTTGGATGGTCATGACCGGATTATCCGGCCATCGAGAAGTTCGATCCGGCGCGAGCATTGCGCCGCGATATGCTCGTCATGGGTTGAGATCAGGAAACTGGTGGCGATCGTCTGGTTGATAGAACGGATCAGGTCCATCACCTGGTCGGCCGATTGCCGATCGAGATTGCCGGTGGGCTCGTCTGCTAGAACTAGAACCGGGTTGTTGATCAGCGCGCGGGCCACTGCGACACGCTGGCGCTGACCCCCGGACATGGCCGATGGACGGTAATTCCTGCGGTCCGGGAGCCCTACAGCATCAAGCAATTCCGTCGCCCGTTCCCGCATGGCGCGCGTTTCGCGGCCGGCGGCGGACGCCGCGGGCATCATCACGTTCTCAAGTGCCGAGAGATCAGACAGCAAGTGATGAAACTGGAAAACGAAGCCCAGGTGCTTGCTGCGGAATTCGGTGCGCTGCGCTTCGCTAGCCTGCATCATGTCCACGCCCAGCATCTCGTGGGTGCCCCCGCTCGCGCGCATCAGCGTGCCCAGAATGGTCAGCAATGTGCTTTTACCCGAACCGGACGGGCCAAGCAGCGCGGTCATTTCGCCGGCCGTCATCGAAAGGTCGATGCCCTTGAGAACGAGCACCTCAGCCTCGCCTTCGTCGAAGCTCTTTGTCAGGCCGCTGACGGAAAAGATCGCTTGCGCGCTCATGCCCCGATAGCCTCCACCGGGTCGATACGGGCAGCGCGGCGGGCGGGCAGGATCGATGCAAGCGTTGCTGCAAGAGTGGTCAGCGTAATCGCCAACAGGAAATCGCCCTGCTGCCGGTCGATTGGCAGCCCCCCGCTGCTGACCTCAGTCACCGGCGGCAGTGGCAGGAGGGCGAACCATGCGGAGACTGCGCCGACGATCGCCCCGATGAATCCGATCAGCGTGCCTTCCAGAACGAAGATCGAGATCACCAGCACATTGCTGGCGCCCATCGCCCGCATAATGCCGATCTCGGATTGCCGCCTGACAATAGACAACAGCATGGCGCTGGCGATGCCAACTATGATGGTGACCAGGGAAAAGGCCTTGATGATGGTGCCGGTGCGAGCCTGCGCATCCAGCCCTTCGAATAGCTGGGTGTTGTCTTCAGTCCAGGCGGTGGCCTTCAGGCCGGTGGAGCGCCGCAAGCGTTCAGAGATGTCGGCCGCGTCGGTAGCAGGTTCCACCTTGATCTCGATCCGGGAAATCCCTGTCGACAAGTCGTACAGGGCGCGGGCGGTGGTGAAATTCATATAGACCGCCTGACGATCGGCGCCGGCAATGCCTAGGGTGAAGATACCGCCAATGCGGAAACTGCGCACCCGCCCGCGATCGGAACTCAGGCGGATCACCTGTCCCACCCTAAGGCCCAGATCGCGCGCCAGTCGACTGCCGATCAGGATACCGTCCGCAGGCAGGTTGCTGCTGCCATCTACAATGGCCGCTTCGATATCGGCAATGTCGGACAGCTTGCCGGGCATCACACCGATCACGCCCACGGGTGCCACGGTCTGCCCTCGTTCGACAAAGGCGGAGCCCCGGATTTGCGGCGATACGGCGGTGACACCCGAAGTCTGCTCGATGATCGGGATGACAGGCTGCCATAGGGTAATCTGGTCGCGCCGGCTGAGATCTTTTTGACGCACGACTTGTTTGTGCGCATTGGGGGACAGTGTCGCAGGATCGCGATCGGGCATTTCCAGCACGATATGGGGGATGCTGCCCACCGTCCTCAATGTGAGCAGGGTCGCCAACCCGCCGATGAGCGCGCTCATGAAGATGAATACGCTGACGCCCAGAGCCACGCCGGCCATCAGCAACGCGGTCTGTCCCGGATGGGACAACAGGTGCCGGATGGCGAGCTTGACGGCATAGGGGCTCAACCTATTCGTCCCTGCGGATCTTTTCACCCGGCTGCGCCGAATCCGGATCGGCAAGGATACGCTCGCCGGGCTTGACGCCGCTGGTGACGATCACCTCTTCAGCAGGCCAATCGACGAAACTGATCGGGCGCTCGATCACGACATTATCGTCGCCGATAACCCTGACCTTGGCTTCGCTACCGGACTGGATGATGGCGCTTCTGGGCACGCTGATGGCGCGATCCCGCTTTTCGATGACCAGATTGACCGTAACGGTAAGGCCTGATGGCGCATCGATCGCCGCATCAACCAGGCCCAAGCGAACATCGCGCGCGCCCGTGGCTGGATCGACGCGTGGTTCGACATGCAGCACTTTGGCCCTCAACTGACGATCTTGCCCCGGCAAGCTGATCATTGCCTCGATTCCCGGGCGGATTTCCGCGGCATAGATCTCATCAACCTCAATGGTGACTTCTGGACTTGAAAGATCGGCCAAGCGGTAGATGACACTTTCGAGACCCACTGCCTGGCCGGGATCGACGAGGCGTTCAAGGATCACTCCTGCAAAGGGTGCGCGCAGTACCCGGCGGTCGCGCAATTCGCGCGCCTGCATCACGCTGGCGCGACGGCGGCTTAGTTCCCGCTCTCCTTCAACCACCGCAAGGCGTCGTTGCTCGACATCACGCCTGATTGCGAACTGACTCAGCGCTTCGAAACGGGCGAGATCGCGCCGTGCCTGGGCAAGAGTTGCTTGCTGCGTCTGCACCGATGCTTCGGCCTCAGCAATCGCCGCCGTTTCGGGCGCGTCATCGATCCGCGCGAGAATTTGCCCGGCCACCACCCGGTCGCCGACATCGAAGGGCAAGGCGACAAGCTCACCACCCAGCGTAGGGCGGATATCCACCTGAAGCCTTGGCCTGATCCGTCCATTTATCGCCAGAATCCGAACGGCGGGCGCCGTCTTTACAACGAAGGTGGCCACTTCCTTTCCGCGCGGCGCCAGCAGCCAGTACCCCGCCGACGCCAGTACTATTGTGGCCAGCGCCGCGAGAAAAAGCTTTCGTGCTTTCATTTTCATCCAATATGCGCCCTACCATGCATTGAATCTCGACTTAACGGCTAAATGCAATAGAGCGCGCAATCGTGAACCTGCCGAAGCCATATACGAATTTATTGAAAGGGATGTGCGGAACAGCTTCTCGCGTCAGAGTGGCGAGGCACGCGGAAGGTCGAGCCAGCCGGCTTGAAGGCGGCGGTTTCCCGCCGTCTTCACGAGGCGCCGAAAGATCATGTAATCAACCGCTCGTCTTGGATTATGCGCCATCTGAGGAAGTTGCTTGCCGAACAAGGCGTTGACCTAACCCGAAGCGGGCCTCGCTTGCGCTATCTTCTGCTGATGAATGCCACAGCGTGGCCCGACGAATGTCCTTCACCACTTGCTCGATAGACTTGTTACTGCTTGAGGATTTGGGTCTCATTTTCGTTCGTTCACCACTACGATGAGGCCGAATCCTCTCAAATCCATAACCTCAAATCAGTGCCATTCGTGCTGACGTGAAACAATCATTACATCGCGAAGCTGTGGCGCAGAAAAGGCAACTCACTCCTCTCGTTGCACACCTGCAAACTGCAGCAAGAAATAAACTAATCGTTTGACTGGGTCACTCCGGCCATACCATTACTAACCCGGTCATGTGCCGGGTTTTTTATTTACTGCAATAGTCTGGGAAACCGATTTGTCCCAAGTTTCGCAAACATCATCGAGCTTTGTGTTTGACCGGCCGTTAAAGCAATACAGGGAAAACGGCCTATTCAAAATCCCATCTCAAACTTCTCGCTGATATTTGAGCGTCCTAAACGGGTGCATAATCCATCAGCCACCGGTCTCCTTTTGCATAGCGTAACAAAGAGGCAGCCGGACCAACATCTATATATGAATCAATACCACAGACCATGGAAATACCTGTCTTTTTATTAAAAACGTCCGGACCCATGGGTCTCAATATCAACTGTTAGGCCCATGATCGAATACACGCTCGACAATGGAGAGGGGTTGAATAAAGAATCCCCTGAGACATTCTTTATTCCGCCGCGGGCGCAACGCGAAACCCTGCTACCCGGCGAACTGGTAAAGCTAGTTTTCCGTATGTCGTTCGAAGAAGATGTGCAGATCGAGCGCATGTGGGTCATTATCAAATCACGTACCGATAACGGATATATCGGAACACTCGACAATGACCCCTTATGCACAAAGGAGCTTCAAGCGGGAGCAGAGGTAGTCTTTGGGCCCGAACATATCATTCAAATATATGAAGAACTGCACCATGCCTAACCCCTCGGTCAAGGCGCTCCCTTAGGTCGCTGGGACGCGCCACAAGCGGCGCGCCCTTACCTTAAGCTGACTATGCACTACGAATTTCCAATTTGCCTTGCTGACCGAGTAGAGCCTGCTGTCTATTTCCGTTGGCTACAGCGTAAAGCTGCCGCGCACGTCAAGCGCGACCGTAAGCGGGGCAACGCAAATGCAGCCATTTCGGCGTACAAACAAGCCATTCATGAAGCGGTTGTATCAAGCAATGGGTGCGACTTCTACACTGGGGAAGAACTCAACTGGCAGCTCATCAGTCAGTACGACAACGAAAAATCTAAGGCACTCGGAAGGTCATACAAGAAAGACCTTGCCGCACTCCCAACCGTTGATCACGTTGGCGACGGTCTTGGCAAACCGGATTTTGTTATTTCCTCCTGGCGCACCAATGATGCGAAACACGATCTCACGCTTGAGGAGTTTCTGTCGCTGTGCATCGTTGTTCTTAAGCACCATGGATTTTCCGTCACAGCAGGCTAGCCCGGCAGGCGAGCGGACCTGCGCGAAAAGCCGCGCAGTCCGGTTATTTCCACGTTGAAGGCTCCTTAGGACTGGCCACCGGACATCTACATAGCACGCAGTAATTGACCGCTCATGGCAAGGTTGTACGCATCCAACCTGCCCCCTGAACGCAGCCGTCCGCGGCTCGGCAAGACAATCAGACTCCCATCAACCACGAAGGAGTCTGATATGGAAGCCAATCAATCTCGTGAGCCGTGGAACAAAGGCAAGCTGGTCGGCCAGAAGCCGCCACTCAAGCCCAAGGACATCTGCGCCATCCGAATCCACATCCAAAACGAACATCGCATTCACGACCTAGCTGCTGTAAGGCGCTCGGTCGCGCTATGGAGTGTACGAAGTCCGTCCCCCATACACAGAATTAGGGTGTCTCTGAACGCGAGAGCCCAGTGCCGCGCCGGCAAAACCCCGTACGGCTTCGCGGGCACGGCACCAGCCCCCCTGTCGACCAGACCCTCGGCAGCAGACCCCTGTACCAGATTTGCGGTGCCAGGCCCACAGTGGCGGGGTGGTGCGCGCCGGTCACCGCGGCGCGGCCTCGGCGTGCGGCGCAACCGCGCTGCGCACGATGCGCCTGACGCGCTGGTCGAAGTCGGCCGGGAAGCCCCAGTAACGCTTGCCGCTGGGGGTGGCCTGCGGGTCGAGCCCGCGCTCGTCGGGCGGCCGATCGAGCAGGAACTGCACGAGCAGGTCACCGCTGACCCAGGGGTCCTCGTACCAGAAGGCGTGGGACCCCGGCGGCAGGTTCGGGATGTCCTCTGGCCTCACGTTGATGACGTCGAAGAGCAGTTCGTTCGACGCGTCGATGAGAAACGTCGCCTGCTCGGCGCTCAGCTCACCGACGTCCGGGCGGCCGGCACGCGAGCCGCGCGCGACCAGCGCCGCGAAGCGCAGCACCGAGTCGTTAAGGTTGATCGATAGGCTCACGCGGTCGGTGAGGTCCACGTAGGCCTTCATGTCGTCGACGAAGCGGCGGGTGTCGATGTCCGGCGCGGCGAAGTAGATCTGCCCGAGGCGCAGGCGCTGACGCAGCTGCTCGCGCGACTCGCCCGGCCGCGGCGTGCCGAGCTTCGCCAGCGCCGGGCTCGTGACCTGCGCGCCGGCGCTGTAGGCCAGCACGTCGATCATCGATGCGCGGGTGTGGGCGGCGAGCAGTTCGACGAAGCGGGCGAACGTGTCGATCGTCGCGGCGGCATTGTCAACGTCGGTCAGGTAGCGCAGCAGCGACCCGGCCGACGGCCACATGAACACGACCACCACCATCCGCCGGCCGGTGAAGTGGCGAAACTGGCTCGCCTGCGCCGACGCGCGCGGCACCGTGTTGTTCGAGCCGTGCACATAGACCAGCAACTCGGTGTTCGGGCTGGAGGCAAGCGCCTCGTTCACTTGCTCAAAGAACGCGCGCGCGGCGGCAGAGTCCTCGACGCGCTCGTCAGCGTCGAGCGTCGCCAGTTGCTCGAGCCGCTTCAGCTCGAGGATCGGCCGCTCGCCGGGGTCGGCGCTGAGCGACAGGCGGTGCAGCGTCGGCCAGTCGAGCGTCTCGTCACCGACACGCACGTGCGCCACGCCCAGGCGCAGCGTTTCCGACGGCACGATTAGGTGCACTGGCTCAGGCTTCTCGACGAGCACCGCGCGGTTGGTGGCGTAGAACACCGGCACCTCGGTGCCCTCGAGCTCGACACCGGCGGTCGCGAACGGGTCGACGTAGCCGTCAACGAACGGCACCGGCGTCGGCATCAGACGCACCGGCGACTGGCAGCCGGCGAGCACAGCCGTGATCCAGAGCCCCGATAGCAGCACGAGCAGGCGCAGGGCGCGGGAGGGTGCGATAACCATCGACGGATACTTCAGGGAGTGCTGCGCGGTCGACATGGGCTGCGTATATCGTGGGCTATCGGCAGTATAAGCCGCCTCATCGGCGGCCGGCAGTCTCTCCTCCCTTCAGTTGCCAGTGGCCGCGTTTGGCGGTCGCCCCGACTCTTCCGTCGGTTCTGAGTGGTGTCACGGCGACCGATTCCACCCCGGCGACGGGTTCGTCGGTGCCCTTTTCCCAATAACGCTGCCCCTCTGGGCAGGCGCCACCGCTGCTGCGTCCTTGACGGCCCAGCCCGAGGAGGGGGTTCGTTGGGTCATACCCTTTATTGGAACAGCCCCCATTGGGGCGGCGCCCGACACAGCGACCGCCTTGGGGCTTCGGGCTCAGGCGCTTGCACATCCATATGGGTGAGGATCTTCTTGACCACCCCCGGGATCCTTGATGCAGACGACGATTTGTGTCGGCCCCGCCACAGGCGGAACACGTCTCGATGTCGATTCCGAAGACCTGAGTTGATTGTCGGCTGTGCGGGCTATAGTGTTGAAAAACTCTGCGGAGATGGTTTGCGGCAGAGCTTTCGGGGTCATCAAACCATCAACTGATTAACGATAGTTGAATGTGGGCAATTCTTAGAGGCCGACTTTTCAGGAAGAAAATGCAGCCAACGCCTGTTAGGAGTTTTTCAACACAATACGGGCGACAACGGCCCCTCATCCGCTTCCGGTGAATGCCCGCTTTTAGTTGATTCTGTTGAAAACCCCGATGTCGCAACCGAGGTCAGCTTT
>Ga0209287_10001619_pt1 | contig 10984 bp, 10 predicted proteins | sample PPLLak3cmMay2015_2_FD_187255 | JGI IMG/M metagenome (GOLD analysis project Ga0209287, IMG submission 187255) | Freshwater sediment microbial communities from Prairie Pothole Lake near Jamestown, North Dakota, USA - PPLs Lake P8 Core (1) Depth... | ecosystem: Environmental > Aquatic > Freshwater... | reverse complement strand
ATCCGCCATGGAGGGTAATAAATGCTCTCAATGGGGGCTTAATTTCAATAATGCGAGCGAATTATGGTCAATTCGAGAAAAGAGGCCGCGACGATTATTCTGGGTAATCGGCCTTGATCATTTTGGGTAAATATAGATGATCATACACACGCTTCTCTCCCACCGATACTCGAGGCAATTTCCAGCCCTATCCAGCGACAGGCGGGTGCGGTTATCCCGGCTCCGCGCCTTGAAAAGATGGTCGACGTCGGAGGACGGAAGTTGCACAGCCGCGTTTGCCCTGGCGGGCGGATGGCGGGCGGCCAAGCAAAAATTCCTCCTCCGCTCTTGAAGCTCCCGCCGGATTGAGAACGGAAGCCGAATGCAACGACCTGACCTGGCGGCAGGTCGAAGCCGTCGTCTCCTTTCCGCCCGTTCCGCTGACGGTGGTCTCGGCCGGCCGCCTGCAAACGCCCCCCTGGCTTAGCGAGGAGGAATGAAAAAAGGCCCAGGAGCTGCGGGAGATGGACCAACAGGCTCTCGCCCGGATGCGGCCCAACAGCCGCCACATCATTCTTCCCGATTCCGGCCACAACGTCGTCTATGACACAACCGAGGCCGTCATCCGGGCAATCAAAGACATGCTTCAAATCATCCGCCACTGAAGGCGGAGCGGGGAAAAGGAGCGCTTGCCTTCGATATCGCGACCCGGATAGAATACGGCTTGCTCTCATCACTTACGGGAGGGCATGGGGCCTGGTGGCTCCTCCGGACTTCAAATCCGGCATGGCTTCTGACGAAGGGGCCAGGTAGGTTCGATTCCTACATCCTCCCGCCACCCCTTATAACCCTGAATAATCAGAGACTTACGAGGATCTGACTCGCCCATACCATTCAGAATAGCTTTCCGTCCGTTTCCGTCCAATTCCGCCCTATTCCGGGATAAACACGACAAAAAGTCGACACGCCTTTTCGTTTCGAAGATTCTAGGCCGTGTCAACGCTTGTTCGCATTTTGGGGGCCATCGTATAACCGACGCCATTTGCTGACGACGATCCGAGCTTATTAGAATATTCCGCTATTTGCGAGTTAGTGACTCCAATAACATTTTATCTTTAATAAGTGCTTTAATTGTAGCTCGTGAGAGAGATTTCGCGAGTGTCGAGATCTCAGCATTTTCATCACCTGAGGTTAATGAACTCGATAGCCATGCAACTTCTCCGCTTTCCCTATCAAACAACCTTATTTCGAATTTCAGCCTTGGCTCTTTGATTGTATATCCCCCAGAAATTCGTGTGGTTGCATTGAAGCGTAAATAATTCCCAACTAAATATGCCGATCCGGTTGTTCTGCTCCTTTGTGGGTAATATGTATCAGAAGTATAGAAGTCTTTTAAAGAGACAACCAATATTCCATCAATTTCATAAGAAAGTAGTATATCCGCCAATTCCTGTTCGGTATATGTTCTTAGTGGGGGAATTAAATCTAAGCCCGTGAAAGCATCTACTTTATTTAAATATAATCTATATGCGAATAATTCTTCGAAATATTTTTGATACTGTAAGTCCGAAAATGGCGCAATGATTAATATTCTTCCGAATGCTTTATTTGGAAGATATGGATTCCTGATGGTCGAAATACTCGTATAAGCACAGCTATATGAAAATATGCACAGAACTAAAATAATAAGGACTTTTTTCATTACTTAAATTCCTTTGATTTCAAATTAATACCTAATTAAATTTAACATAAATCCCTAATCGGGTGATGTCAAGAAATGAAAAGACCCGGCGGGAAGGGCCGAAGAGTTCGGCAGTGTAAACGTCAAGTACTTTTCCCAGGGTCGCGGTAAGGAAAAATCCCAGGGGCAGGGTAAGGAGATTTCCCAGGCCCGCGGTAAACGGATTTCCCTACCGGCATCGGAATGACTCAGACCTCCTTTCGTGATTTTTTTATCCTGAACGAATCTCCGTCCAGGTTGAAGACCTTGGCATGATGAAGCAACCTGTCCAGAAGGGCCGTCGTCATGATCGTGTCGCCCATCATTTCGGCCCAGGCTTCGAAGCTCTTGTTGGATGTGACGATCAGCGAGGCCTTCTCGTACAGCTCGCTGATGAGATTGAAGAACAGGTTCGCTTCCCGCTTTTCGATGGGCGTGTAACCGATCTCGTCGATGATGATCAGATCCGACTTCATGATCCGGCGAACCCGGTGCTCGGAGGCCTTTTGGACCTCGGCGGTTTTCAGCAGCCGGATCAGATTCGTGACTCGTTCGAAGCAGACTTTGTAGCCTTTGTCCACGGCCGTCCGGCCGAAGGCGATCGCCAAGTGACTCTTGCCGATACCGGGCGGTCCAAAAAAAAGTAAATTTTCCTTGGTGTCGATCCAGCGGCAGTCCAGAAGGTTGACCACCTCGCTCTTTCCGATGCCGTTGACCCGTCCAAAATCGAAGCTCTCCAGGTCCTTGGGAATCGGGAAGTGGGCTCCGGTCATGTTCCGCTCGACCCGCCGCCGGATGCGATAATCGATCTCCGAGGATAAGACCGTGTTGAGGAAGCCCAGATAGGAGATTTTCTGGGATTCGGCGTCGTTGAGCTGTTCATCGAGGTGACGCAGGATTCCCTGAAGATTGAGGGCTTTTAAATGAGATAGGGTCTGCTGATGGGCCTTCATGAAACGGCCCTTTCCCGAACCGCCTCTTCGTAATCGGCGACGGACCGATGGCTGACGTTGAGGGCCGGATAAACGACGGAGCTCTCACAGACGGAGGCTTCAGGCTCCCGCCGCCGGCTCTCCCGCTCAAAATGAACATAGGTGTCCTTGAGATTTCCGAAGCTGGGCGTATTGTTTTCCAGGCAGTAGCTTAACGCTTGCTCCAGGATTCCGGGATCGATCTCCCGTTCGGCAAACGATCTTTGGGCTTCCAGCGACTGATCCCGGGCATACCGGGGAATGGTTTCGAAAACGCGCCGCGTAAATTGCTTCCACAGATCCAGGCCGAAAAGCCCGAACGTCCGACTTTTCAGATCTTCGATCGTCCGCTCGTTTTCCCTCCGACAGGCCCGTTTTCCGATCTGCTGCCCAGGAATCGCCGAGAGCTCGTAAACGATGATTTCCCGCCCTGTCCTCGAGTCATAGACGAAAAGCGTCGTGTCGGTCGTGAAGATTTCGACCGGCTTGTTCCGGTATCTTATCGGCAGCTGATATTGGCAGGCCAGCACCGAGATCAAGGCCTTGTCAGAGGCCATCCGGTCTTCCCGCCCGCTGAACGTCTCTTTTCGGAAAAGCGAGTTTTTCAGCGGCCGGAGATGCTCCCGCTCCAGCCCGATCAGAAGCGCCGGTATCTGCCTGGTCGCCTGGGAGATCTTCCCGTTGGCCCGACGCTCGAGCCATCCCCGCACCCCGGCGTTGGCCTCCTCGATTGTGACGAAGTCCCGAGTCGAAAGGAAGCTCCCTTTGACGAACTTGACCAGGTTTTCCACCTTCCCCTTCGTTTCCGGGTCCGCCTTCCGACAGACGTACATGTCCAGTTCCTGTTCCTCGATCAGCTCTTTGAACTCCCGGGTGAAGATGACATCGCCGCCGTTTTCGCTGACGACCATCAGCCGGTCCTGGTCGATCACCAGTTCCCGCACCCGGCCGCCGAAATATTCGAAACAGTCCAAAAGCAGCCGGATGACGTCCAGTGTCCGAAACGGCCGATTCTGGAAAACCACGAACTTGTACCGGCTGGCCGAAAGCACCCCGGCGAAAATGTAAAGCTTCAGCCCGCTTCGGCAGCGGTACTGCCCGAAATCCAACTGCATCTGCCGCCCAAACGGAAGTTCGGGCACTTTCGTGTACGTCCGCATCGTCTCCGTAAGCTTCAACTCTTCCATCTCAATTAAATGGGCGACGTAATGGCGAAGCGTCTGCTCGTTGCCCGGAAGCGGGCCGTACCGTTCCTCCAGATAATCATAAACCGAGGAGACCTGCAGAGGCTGATTTTCGTTGACCCCGTAAACATCCAGGATCGCCGCCTTCAGATCATGAAAAGCCTTGTCCCGATAAAGATGAAGCTTATGCCAGTTCCGATAGTCCTCGTCCTGCATGGCGTAGTAGCGGGCCACTGTCCGCGGATCCAGATCCGTCGTCCTGACGATGGCCCCTTTGGAAAGCCCCTGCCGTTTGAACGTTTGAATCTCCTTGTACATCTTCTTGTTGATCATTCCGGCTCCTATATGGGTTTCCGTTACCATACAGGAGTCCTCCGGCCCTGGGAATTCCATTTACCCCGGGGGTGGGATTTCTGTTTACCGTCCCCCTGGCATTCCTGTTTACCATGACCCTGGGATTTCTATTTACCATTTCCATGGAGTCATATTAGCGAAATATGGGGATATGTGCCATTTATTTGCCTCGTCCGTGAAGAATAATTAGACGGATTATTCTAGGAGATCTTTTCAACTTTCACGAGCCGACAGATAAAATAGCAAGCAAAAGAGGTTTATGATGACCCCCATATTTCGAACAATTGTTGACCCGGCCGTTTTATCTTTTTCAAATTGATAAAATAATTGTAATACTATGTTTAGTTAATATATAGTTATAAACACAATATTTTATCTAATTAATGTGTTTTAATATTAGGAGGGATTATGAATGATTTTGGTAGCGCTTTGAAAGCAATATTTGAGAAAATAGGCGAATTCTTTGACTTATTTGATTTGTCCTTTTTTGTTTCTGGAGTATTAGCGGCATGTGGCTTTGGACAATTAATTTATCTTGCGGGTTTCCGATATTCATTGGATTTAAACGGATTTCCAAAGGTTATATCAACAATTATTTTGTTTTATATAGCTGGCTTGATATGTTTTGCCCTCGGAAGATGGTTCAGAATTGGAATTATAGAAAAGAAAAAAAGATCGGAATTTGATCGCGACTTTATTTGCATTCTCCAAGCTCATGGACTTGCCGATGATCCAACTATTAAAGCATATATCGCCCGCCAAGAGAGTCGCGGGATATGGCGACTATATGTCCGTTTTTGGGCTGAACTCCGAGAAAATCCTTCTGTTTCTCGTTCCGTAAGTTTGCTAAAAAGGTACTGGGTAATGACAGCTACTTATGATGGGCTTACCGTTGCCCTTCTCGTATGGATAATTGTAATAACATTCTGGATGTTTGATAGTGGCGTTTCGATCAAACTTCCTATTTCAGTCGGCATTGGCGGAATAGTAATTCTCATTTGCCTAGTAATTGGCTGTGTACATGAAGCAGGGCGATATTTTACTTATCAATTAGAAGAAGTTGTCGCAACGATTGCGAGTAAACAAACGAAATAGCTATTTTCATACAATAATTATTTTACCAATGCGATAAAACTCTAAGATTTGATCTGGTCAAGGAGATTCGCTTCTTATCAATTTCGGGAAAGTCTTAAAACGAAAGCGAGTCCTCGAGACCCTCTCCAAACTGCGGATGGCCTCGGGGAATCGTTTTGCATAGTCATCAATGAGGGTGGCCGCCACTCGACGTTCGAACTTTTTTAACTTCCCTACTCCCAGGGTGTTCAACAAATTATTTATCTATTTTTAGCTGACGCCACTTTAAGGAATTCCCGAAATACATCATGTGTCCATACTTTTCCAGCAACGCGTGACATTACGACTGACCAACCACAAGCAAAATACTCAAATCCATCAAGAATAATAAGTTTCCGCTCATTTTCCTGATCCTTTGCTTGCTTCAAGAATTTAAGATCGCCTCTGTAATTAAATTCCCAGACTATAGCTCTTTCTGGAAAAATAAAGTTTGACGATATTGGAGAACCAAAACGATCCTTTCCTAAGCCTGATGCATTAATAATTAACGAACCTATTTCCGAATTATCTATATATTCATTTGCGATTCCATCATTTCCCGGCAATACTTCGACTTTATAATTCTTTACATAACTTGATAATTGTCTGGCAATTTCTCTTCGATTGGGATTTGGTTCAACAACAGAAATATGTTTTGCATTTCCTATACCGAAATATATTAGGTTCCATAAAGCGGCTAACCCAGCCCCGCCGGCACCTAAAATATATACATGTCGATTACCATCCCGCCATATCTGAGAATCGGTTAAAGTTTTAAGAATTACTCCTCCAGATTTTACGTCGGAAACTCCTCCACATAATTCACCGTCTCGTTTAAATACGACGCCGATTTCGTTCAAAATCAGAGAAAGCGGTTCAAGTAAATCAAAGTTACGCCATTCATTAATAAAAAGGTTGGCCTTGTGGGTAGTTACTAAGCCGCCAATAATTTCTTCTGATCGAAAAGAAGAAGCAATTCTACTATACTCATTTGAATGACAATCGACGGGAAGATCCCAATGAACCAGTTCCCAATTCACCTCTAATATATCGCACCAAGCATGAAATATATTTACAACAGAAGAAGATTTAGTTGTTACCCCAATAAAAGCGAATTTATCTTTCTTATTAATATTCATACTATTTTAACTCCTTCTATTTTGTTCCATCAGCATCTTCGCGATTGAAGTCATCAAAGAGACGTTCGATATCGTATTGCTGGTCATATACGCCAAATCCAACTTCTAAAAGACGAACTCGATCCATAGATGCTTTCGTTCGATGCCATATGCCTCTTGAAACTAATATATAATCTCCCTTTTCAAGGACCATTGATTTTACAGCATGATCAAACGGGTCAGCATCTGGTTCTAAGTGACTTGCGCATATATCAAGGCCTATGTTGTCATCGAGTGCAACAAACAACTCATCCCTACATAAATGCCGTTGAAAACTCAATCTACGACCTGCTTCAATAGTAAGAAGCCGCACTGAACATATTTCTTCATCTGCTAGAATTTCTATTGCTCCCCATGGCCTTCTTGCAATATGAACAAATCGATCACCATCAATACCTGGAAACTTTCTGTTGAAATCAGCGGTTGTTTGAGTAACCCCCCATGGAAAAAATATTTCAAAACGGTCAGTAATGCTATCGAAATAAATTTTTTCGTGAATGGGAAGGAGAGCTTGTTGCTCAACTAATAGCTGTGATATGACTAGTGCTCCTAATCTGACTTCCGCATTGGGATACCATTCGCGAACCTTCTCGCGGGCGATTCCCAGAGTATTGCCAGAAAAGGTTATCGAATCGAGAATATGGATGCTTTGAACCTTATCCGGTTTGATATTTAAAAACTCAGGCTTTTCGGGGCCCCTAAATTGTCGTTTGAAACTTCGATTGTTTCGTTCACCTTGAATAAGAAGAACACCGACCGCTATTCCCATTTTTACTAACTCAGATTCAATACGTTTTTTAAGCTCCATTCCGCCAGGAGCAGAGGGATCATTAACAAAAAATACTATTTCTGGGGTTCTTTCACGCGTTATTTGCCCTAAAAATACTCGTGTCATCCTACTAATTTGGCTATAATTAATATAACTTAGACCACTTTCTTCTTTTTTTAATAAACTGGCTTCAATCTCGGCAAGCCTTTCACCCCTTTCTTTGATTAAACGTCTTTCTATGCTTAATGCTAATTGACAAAAATAATGATCGAATTCACCAATGTTAATTTTTTTATCTTCTTGCGGCGTATCGACAGTGCCACGTTTTTGAGGGCGGTAATGAAGTGCTGATATTGTATATTCATTCCCGACGAAAGAGGTTGCCAGAGAACGTAGAGGCTCTTTTACGCTTGCAGTATTTCGAACTACTGCGAGTATTTCAGAATCTTGAACTCGCTGAAAAAGTAGCTGTAATATATCAAGATCGCTCACAGAGCTTCCAACAATATGAACATTTTTTAAACGCGGCGTGAGAGCTTTTAGTAGATCTCTTGATAATGCCCTAGTAGTAAGGCCTTCTCCCAACCGCAGATGGGCCTTCGGATCGCCATGTAGTTTAAATACGACGGTACGATTTCCAGAGGACTCAATTTGTCTAGAAAGATATTCATCTGATGAGCTATCCCGAGTCAATATTACTAATTCATCAGAGCGCATTTGTCGATATAGTGTATCTTCTAACAATCCATCCCAATTTGTCGTTACTATCGTTTTATAAAATCCTTGTCGTACTAAGTTAGATAAATATCTATATCCTCGGGAGGGTTTTGCCTGGAACAACATTCTATCGATTATTCCTGTTACAAGATCTCTGCACATAGGATTATCGATAATATGTTTTTGAAAACGTTCAATGGCTGTTGTCTCTGTTTCTTCGATATCCTTTTCTACCCCTAACTCTTGGAGAACTTTATCGGCGAATTCTTCCCATAAGGGAATCCCAGATGTTATCGAACATCCGGCGCCAAGGAGCAAGCACGCTCCATCTCCGGCTTTTCTTAATGCAATTAATTCAGCGCCTATCGCATCGAGCTTTTTTACTTTTTGTTGATTCATTAATATTCCCCCCCCCCAGATTATTATGATAAATCAAGATATTTTAAAAGATTATTTCATATTATCCAGAAGATATTTCTCGGCATCCAAAATAATCTTACAAGAATTTAATGCATCATCTATTCGAGTGCCAATTGGGAAATAATTAGGATCTCTTGTAGCTCGAACGAAGTCTTCAACCTCGAGCTTATACGGATTTGATTGTTCTTTTTTAATAATTCGGCTGTGTCTTTCTGTCATAATATTTACATATTCAGCTGAACGTTCGGTAAAAAAGAGGGGAGCTAATATTTCGCCTTTTGTTCCGCTAATAAGTAATTGATTAGAAAAAGGGCCATAGAGGCGAGAGGCTCGAATGGTGACTTGAATTCCACTATGCAAAACAAAAATATCACAAGATTCAAAAGTGCCTCCCTGCGTACAGCCCGATGAACACGCACCTCGAAATTCGCCAGAACCAAAAAGTCCAATCGCAGTGTCAATACAATGAATTCCCGCATCGGAAAGAGAAGTATAGCCATTTAGTTCTGGATTCATTTTCCATTGCGCATTTGATGCAGATTTATTCATAGTAAAACTCCATTCGAAAAATGCGCTCTGAATTTCCCCAATTTCCTTCTTTTCGATCGCTTCTTTAATTGCAGCATATGTGTTTTGGTGTCTTAAGTGATGGGCGATTAAAACAATTTTTGAGCGAAGCGCTGATAATTCTTTAATATGTTTTGCGTCTTCTTCCTTAAGCGCGAGTGGCTTTTCGGATAGAACTGGATAACCTGCATCTAATAATTCGGATATTTGTTCGCGATGAAGAAAAGGAGGAGAACAAACGATGGCAATATCAAAATTGGCATCGGATATCATTTTGCTTATTTCCGAATATGCATGAGGAATACCGAATGAGGAAGCTAATTCGTTAACTTTTTCCTTGTCTCTTCCATGCACTGCAGTGACTTTACACATAGTAGATGTTTGTAGCGCAGGTATAGTACGCTTTCTTCCGGTTCCGGTTGCAGAGATAATTCCTACTCTCGGTATGGTCATTTAATGCCTCCTCGCTAATAAATAATTCTCGCCTCGGGGAGAGAAAGTCGATTAGCCTCATATGCGTCGATTAAATTAATACGCCTTTCATGTCGTCCTCCTTCGAAACTAGTATTAAGCCAAACATCAATAATTGTCTCGGCATATTCTTTTGCTACGACTCTTGATGCTAAAGCAATCACATTTGCATTATTATCGCGTCTTGCTAATTTAGCAAAATATATGTCATTACATAATGCGGCACGTACTCCGCGAACTTTATTTGCAGCGATTTGTTCCCCCTGCCCCGATCCCCCAATTACTATTCCGAAATCAACAATCCCATCAACAACCGCTTTGGCGGCCGCTATCGAAAAAGGCACATAATCGATAGAAATTAAATTGCTAGTTGGGCCATATTGAATTAATTTGTGTTTTGCTTTTAACAAATATTGAGTCAAGTGTTGGGCTAATTCAAAGCCTGCATGATCAAATCCAATCGCCCATCTAAATATTAGATTATTTTCGTGTTTTTCTCCGATTGAGTTTAATACTTTTTCTTCCATTCTTTCCCTCTTCTAATTTGGAATAAAATAAATTTATTATAATTAATAAGAAAGAGAAATTAACAAATTATTTATAAATATTTTATTTGGATTGATATTGAATTCGTTTCTAAGGCATATAGCATATACTTCCCCTTTTTACTTAAAAGAATTAGTCAACTCGCTAAATAATATCGCTCGATTATACTGAAGTCAAATGGAAATATATACTCAGAATCGAGAAACTAAGAAAGTGCGCAAAAGACAATAGATTTTTTGCGAAAATGATAAACAAATAGTAGATCTTGCAACTACCGTTATCGATCAGAATTTCGACGAGCTTGCCGGCTAAACAATATTGCACAGAGTTATGATAATTCAGGAAAACCGCCAGGCGGTCCAGAGCATATTTTACATCGATACGTTCTCGATCAAATATTTCTTGCCCTTCGATTGGAAAAAGTACTCAATATTTCTCGCACGATTAGACTTTAAAAATAAGATTTCTTCCAGGATGATCGCCGAGGCGGCGGGGCAAATAAATATCTCTAGAAAGAAATGCTTACCGTTCGAAATTAGCTTTGAGCAGGCGGAAGATTGCTTCTATTGAAGCGATTGGAAGGGCTGAGAATTGAAATTCTGATGAAACCAATCTCCTTTACTAGGCGGTTTTGAGAAGTCGTTAAAATTTATTCGATACGTCCCTTGCGCTACGGCGAGTGAGTAAGTATAATATTTCTAAACTGATGGGCTTTGAGGGCGGCCATAGAACCAATGATAGCTTTCAGAAACATCCTCATCAAGGGCAACCTCCTTCATAAGGATAAAAACAACGGTAAATCGGTTAAGGGTAAATTCCACCGTCTTTATTGATACCCTCGCTGTCCACCCCTTCCCCCCCTTGACCTGCCCCCAATCATTGTACCACCTGTAGAGTGAGGAATCGAGGCTCTGGGCCTCACCCAAAATCTGATCCAGCCAGAAATGAAGTTTTTTGGCTTTGCATCCCTTTCTTGAAATTATCAATGAACTCCT
>Ga0209287_10001618_pt1 | contig 10985 bp, 5 predicted proteins | sample PPLLak3cmMay2015_2_FD_187255 | JGI IMG/M metagenome (GOLD analysis project Ga0209287, IMG submission 187255) | Freshwater sediment microbial communities from Prairie Pothole Lake near Jamestown, North Dakota, USA - PPLs Lake P8 Core (1) Depth... | ecosystem: Environmental > Aquatic > Freshwater... | reverse complement strand
CCTTATTGCCCGGATGGGATATAAGGATCAGGAGTACCGGGACCTTTTTTCAGGGCAGGCTGCCATAGGAAAACCCGCAGACGAAAACGTTGCTGAATACCGGAAGAGATCCCCTGCATGGCAGGCCGGTAAATATCAGAACACACCTCTTCTTATTCACACAAACACAAATGATGAAGATGTGAATGTCCTTGAAGTGGAGCACCTGATCAAATCGCTCAAGGCTGAAGGGAAGCAGAACTTCACATACGAGATTTTCCAGAATATGCCGGGAGGACACTCATTCGACAGGATGGATTACATGGAAGCCAAGGAGATAAGGTTTAAGATATACAACCATCTGAACAAATATCTTACTCCGCCCAAACCCTTCAGGTCAATAAAAGACTTGCAAAAAGCAGGCTACGGTTTCAATTAAAATGAAGAACTTACACAGAGAGACACAGAGGAGACACAGAGCTCCACAGAGCAAATTAAATGTCGACTCTGTGGACCTCTGTGCTTCTCAGTGGACCTCTGTGTAACAAAAATGTATTCCCCCATATATAATAAAGTGACAAAGGACAGACTATATGGTAAAACCCTGAATGAGCTGATTGCTGTTGCGAAACGGCTCAGGATGCCGGGATTTGCCGCTAAACAAATCGCCGACTGGCTCTATAAAAAAGAGATATCCTCGATCGAAGAAATGACCAACCTCTCAAAAAAGATGAGAGAGGCGCTTTCACTCGAGTATAATTTTGGTCTTTCTGCACCTGTGAATGTTGTCGAAAGCAGCGACGGTACAAAGAAATACTTATATAAGGTATTGAATGACAAATACATAGAGACAGCCTATATTCCTGAGGAAGATCGCGCAACAATTTGTGTTTCATCCCAGGCCGGATGCAAAATGGGCTGCATCTTCTGCATGACAGGGAAACAGGGCTTCCAGGGAAACCTCTCCTCAAATGAGATACTCAACCAGTTCAGGAGCCTTCCTGAATTCAGCCGGCTTACCAACATGGTCTACATGGGCATGGGAGAGCCTCTCGATAATATTTCCGAAGTGCTTAAGAGCCTGGAGATTCTGACAAGTGAATGGGGCTACGGCTGGAGCCCCACCCGTATTACCGTGAGCACAGTGGGAATTGTTCCTTCAATAAAGAAATTCCTTGAGAGCAGCCGCTGCCATCTGGCTGTAAGCCTGCACTCGCCGTTTGATGAGGAGCGGAGGAAACTGATGCCGATCCAGAGAACAAATACGATCAAAGAGGTCCTCGATATCATCAGGGACTTTGACTTCAACAGCCAGAGAAGAGTCTCATTTGAATATATTCTTTTTAAGTGTATAAATGACACTTCTTCTCACATAAAAGAACTTGCAAGAATTCTTAACGGTATAAAATGCAGGATCAACATTATAAGGTTCCACCATATTCCGGGATCTGAATTTGAGAGTCCGGACACAGAAGAGACTATCCGTTTCAAGGAGGCTCTGAACGCAAAGGGGATACTCACAACTATCAGAAGCTCAAGAGGCGAGGATATCAATGCCGCATGCGGACTGCTTTCAACTCTTGAACAGAATAAAGCTGTCAAATGATTAGAAACATTACTCTTTTGCTGTTTGCACTGATCAGCCAGTCGCTTTTCTCACAGCAGAGTGCATTTGAGGCTTTTCTTGCAGACTCATCGATGAGATCCGGAAGTGTCTCATTTCACCTGATCGATGCAGAGAGCGGGTTAACCATATATGATCACAATTCCGGCAGAAGCCTGATTCCTGCTTCGGTAATGAAGCTTGTTACAACATCGGCCGCCCTGGAATTACTGGGACCTGATCACACTTTCACAACTGCAACAGGATATAACGGAATACTGAACAGCCGGACAGGCGTGCTGAAAGGCAACATTATAATTAAGGGAGGAGGAGATCCTGCCCTGGGTTCAAAAGCATTCAATTCACACTACCCGGGTTTGGAACAGGAATGGGTAGAAAAAATCAAAAAGGCTGGCATCCGGAAAATAAAGGGTAAGGTCGTAACCGATGACTCATACTTTGATTACCAGCCTGTTCCCGGCAAGTGGCTTTGGGAAGATGCAGGTAACTATTATGGTGCCGGTGCCTACGGACTGAGCCTTTATGACAATTCATACGAGATACACTTCAGAACCTCTTCCGACGGGCTCACACATGAGATCACAGGGATCTTTCCGGAAGAGTGCAGGGCTGAGATAACTGACATGCTGAAAGTATCAGGAACGCAGGATCATGGGTATGTGTATGCGGCTCCCTACAGCACCACAGGGTGGATGGCAGGAACAATTCCTGCAGGAGAGAATGATTTTGTACTCAGGGCTTCAATAACAGATCCTCCTTTTCTGATAGCAAGGATATTGGATAAAAAGTTGAGGAATTCCGGAATAAAAATTACTGATCAGCCTTCCACAGTCAGAATTGAGCAGTGCAGTGCAGATAGTTTTGTTGAAATCAGCAAGATCTCCTCTCCTCCACTCAAAGAGATTCTAAGTGTTCTGAATCATGAAAGTGTAAATTTATATGCTGAACATCTTGTCAAAGAGCTTGGTAAAAGATTTAAAGACAATGGCTCAGCTGATTCGGGACTGGTTGTTATTGATGAGTTTATGAAGGATGCCGGAATTAATTCCGAAGGCATATTCATAGAGGACGGAAGCGGGCTCTCGCCTCTCAATTCAGTCAGCGCAGAGGGATTGACCGGTTTGCTGCTCTTCATGAAGACAAAGAGCAAACATCCTGAGGTATTTATCAGTTCCCTGCCTGAGGCCGGCAGGGAAGGGACTCTTAAAAACTATTTCAAGGATCCTGTATTTGAAAACAGGCTGGCGGCAAAAAGCGGATCAATGACCAGGGTCAGGGCATACGCAGGTTATCTGGAAGCCGTATCAGGTAGAGAGCTGATATTCTGCATTATTGTTAATAATTTCACAGGTCCCGCCCGAGATATTATGACTCATATTGAGAATATCCTCAAAGAAATTATTATTTCAAATTAGCTCCTTATATCCTTTGTGATTTTACCTTTGTGCTCATCGACAGCAAGTGCATAAGGTGTTTCTGCTGCTCGGAGGTGTGTCAGTATCACGCGGTTGAGATCCGCAGGAAACCTTTCGGGACCTGAACTAAGCGTCTATCTTGGCGTAACGTGCATGAGTCTCGATGAATTCCCTTCTCGGGGGAACCTCATCGCCCATGAGCATTGAGAAGATATGGTCGGCTTCGGCGGCGCTTTCAATGGTCACCTGGCGGAGAGTCCTCGTCTCCGGGTTCATGGTTGTGGACCAGAGCTGTTCGGCATTCATCTCGCCAAGACCCTTATATCGCTGAAGAGACACAGAAGAGTCCTTGCCCTGTCCCATCTCCTTTATTGCAGAATTACGCTCATCATCGGTCCAGCAGTAACGTTCCGTTTTCCCTTTCCTGACAAGGTAAAGCGGCGGTGTTGCAATGAAAAGGTTGCCACCACGGATCAGGTCCTGCATATACCTGAAGAAGAAGGTCATAATAAGGGTAGTGATATGGGATCCATCGACATCGGCATCAGTCATGATTATAATCTTATGGTAGCGTAATCCTCTGATATCAAGAGCCTTGCTATCTTCGTCGGTTCCGATGTTGACACCGAGAGCTGTAAATATATTCTTGATCTCCTCGCTCTCATATATCTTATGATGCATTGCCTTTTCAACGTTCAGTATCTTGCCTCTGAGCGGCAGGATAGCCTGGAAACGCCTGTCGCGGCCCTGTTTTGCAGTACCGCCGGCAGAATCGCCCTCAACGAGGTAAATCTCGCAATTAGCAGGGTCTCTGTCGGCGCAGTCAGCCAGTTTACCGGGCAGTCCGGAGCCGGAAAATTCATTTTTGCGCTGAACCAGCTCCCTGGCCTTGCGTGCAGCATGCCGCGCGGTTGCCGCCAGTATAACTTTCTGGACGATTACCCTTGCATCCCTGGGATTCTCTTCAAGATAGTTGGAAAGCATTGTGCTTACGGCCTGGTCAACGGCGCCCATCACCTCTGAGTTGCCCAGCTTGGTCTTAGTCTGTCCTTCAAACTGAGGCTCGGCGACTTTCACCGAGATCACGGCTGTAAGACCCTCGCGGAAGTCATCGCCGTTGATATCAAATTTGAGTTTGGAGGTTGCACCGGAGTCTTCAGCATATTTCTTAAGCGTCCTGGTGAGTCCCCTTCTGAATCCGGCAAGATGAGTGCCGCCTTCAATGGTATTTATATTATTCACATAGGAATGAACATTCTCCGAGAATGAGTTATTGTATTGGAGGGATATTTCTACCGGTATCTCGGTCTTATCGTATGATATCTGTATGGTTTTTTCAATGATACGCTCCCTGTTGGCATCGAGATATTCTACAAATTCCTTAAGTCCTTCTTCCGAGCGGAACTCCTCGTACCTGGGCTTGCCGCCGTTTCCGTTCTCCAACAGCTCACGCATATCCTTGATGGTAAGCAGTATGCCTTTATTCAGAAATGCAAGTTCCCGCAGACGGGCAGCAAGTATTTCAAAGTTGAACTCGGTGGTCTGGAATATTGTACCGTCGGGTTTAAAGGTTATTGTTGTTCCTGATTTTTCGCTGGTTCCCAAAACCTCAACTCCTGAAACGGGCTTCCCCTTTTCATAATCCTGTCTGAAGATCTTGCCTTCGCGCATCACGGTGGCTGTGAGATGCGATGATAGTCCGTTCACGCAGGAGACACCCACACCATGAAGTCCGCCCGACACCTTGTACGATTCCTTGTCAAATTTACCGCCGGCATGAAGGACGGTCATAACTACCTCAAGAGCTGACTTCTTTTCTTTCTCCATTATTCCCGTAGGGATACCTCGTCCGTCGTCAATGACAGTTAAAGTGCCATCCGTATTGATTATCAGTTCTATTTTGCTGCAATATCCGGCCAGCGCTTCATCAATTGAGTTATCAATTACCTCATATACAAGATGATGCAAACCCTTCGACCCGATGTCTCCGATGTACATTGCAGGCCTTTTCCTGACAGCTTCAAGACCTTCCAGCACCTGGATACTCTCTGCAGAGTATTCTTCCTGCACTTTTTTCTTTTTTTCACTCATCTTTTATCCTTTTTCTTCATCAATTTAATTATCAACAACCCATGAAGAGAACCTTCCTTTTCTCCTTTACAACTGACATTAAAAATGATTTTCCGGGGGATTGGTTTTCAATATTAGCCAGCACTCAGAAAAAGCCACTCTTCACATATTGTAAATAACTGAAATCATGCATCTTAATTAATACTACAAATATACGGATTTTTAACCGTTCTTAATGTTAAAACCAAAAAAAAATTATGCACAATCCGGGGTAGAAATTAACAGTAGAAACTGGTTCATCCCGGGTTACATGTACTCATCCCCCCGGCCCCCTTCTCTCTTAGTGGCATGTACCCACCCCCTTGATCCCCCTCCCTGCTTCGCAAGGAGGGGGAAATAACAGATATACAATACTTTACACGCCCCCTCCTTACGGAGTAGGGAGGGGGTCGGGGGGTGGGTACGTGTGAAAAAGCAGGGTATTAGGGGTGGATACGTGTACTCCCTACAGGCTATATGTAAACCCTATCAACCCGATAAACCTCTGGCCGGGATAATAAGCCCATTCGTTATATGGCCTGATGGCAATATTGTTAAGCTTAAGCCAGAAAGAGAGTATTTTAGTATAGCGGTATTCAGCGCTAAAATTGAAGTTAAAATGTACCGGCTCTTCGAACGTAATAATTTCATTGTCCGGAAGTCCTATTCTTGTTGTCGTAAGGTTTCTTTTACCAAGTGCTGTAATATCAAGACCTGCAAGTATCTTGTCTCGAAGATTATATTTTATACCAACCTGGCCGTCCCAAGCTGGTTTATTCCAGGCATGATCATAATTTGAAAGTGTGTAGTTGTTAATATTTCCAACAACCCTGTAGGCTACTTTATCAGTAATTGATCCTGTTATTTCACCATGAATGTTCAGCATCTCACCATCATCATACAATGGAATAAAATGATTTCCCCGCTCTGTCTTAAGCATCGAAAAATAATTTGAAAAAAAGAGCATGCTGTCAATCATTGAATATGAAGCAGAGAAGAGGTAATTCCCTCCAATTCCTGTATTCCCTTTCAACCCTGCCGAGACTATGAGTGAATGATCAGTATTGGTAAGAGTATAGAGGCTGCCGTCATTCATCAGGAAAGGATTATAATCAATGATGTCCTTTGGCTGATTCACCTCAAGCTTTCCGTTCAATGCCGCAAAAAAGCTGACATATTCAGGCACAACGCTGAATCCGAACCTCACATCAGGATACAGATGAAAAGCAGGCTTGTCATTCATATTCTGATCGAGCAGCAGCTCAAATCCTGCCTTGAAATTCCACTGTGATGTGCTCTTTTTTACGAAAGGAGAAAATGAAACAATGTATTTCAGCTTGTCGTAAATGGTTTTTGAGGGAATGAAAAAATCAAGCTTCAGATCCGATCCTGCATAAAATCCTTTAAATAGTGTAGCCATCGTACCTCTAAGCCCTGCATTATGCTGGAACATATCTCCGGTGCTGAAGAAGAAATCATAGTTTGCATCAAAGTCATAGGAGAATTTTGCAGAATCGAGCGTAAGGGATGTATAGGAAATATCAGCAGACAGATTATTGTATCCAAGCCTTATATCCTTCTTTTCAGGTTTATAACCTGTCAGGATTGTATCATAACCATAGGCATACCTGGTTTTCTGGCTGTAATCCACCGATCCTTCAAGGTAACTATACCTGAAGAATTTTCTTCCGAAGAGTGAGGCATCGTTATCCATATATCCTGCAAAAGGCTTCTCTTCGTTCAGAAGCTTAACCTTTCCGTTGGATGAGAAATGCCTGGCATATAAACCCACAGCCCCTTTTTTGGAACGTTCATTGGTGATGCTCAACTCTGCATAAGGTGTAATATAATTACCGATCCCCAGGTTTACATAGCTTTTATAAAGCCTGGGCAGGGGATCAGGAAGAAGAGATGCGGCTTTTATCGGACTGATGGTGTATTCCGGCATAAATGGCTTAATGGCGATATCATAGCTGAACTGAGGTTTGATCCGTGATGTGTCGTTCATGTCGGGAAGGAAGCTTCTCTTTTTTGCAGGCGCAAGCGACGGTTTGTATGGATTGTACAGGGTAACTTCCCTCTTAAGGTCCTGCTGTCCGGTCTGGGCAGAAACAGGTATGATTATCAGGATTATCAGGAGTTTTATGATGAATATTCGTTTCATCAGGAGATAGTTTTTATTTCTCTTTATCAGTTGCTCTGGCCCAGCGCATCAAGTTTTGCCCTGACCTCATCAAAAATTCCGTCGTTGTCGATCGTATAATAATCCTTCAGGCTCTGCAGTGTTGCCCGTGCCTGCAGTTTATCGCCCTTGCTTACGCTTATGTCCGACAGCAGGATGAACATTCTTGCCATCCAGTACTGATGAGGAGTATTCTGGTCGATGAATTCATTAATGACTTTCTCAGATTCAGTTACCTGGTTGTCTTTGAACAGCAGTTCAGCAACCCTGTATTTTGATTCTGCGCCCTCAACGCTTGCGACCTCATATGAGGTTCTTCTGAAATCGGCCAGGGCTTCCCTGAAATTATTAAGGCTGTAATTTGCCTTGGCCTTCATGAAGACTGCCTCCCTGAAAAGCTCCTCGGGAACACTAACGGTATTGATTACTTTATCAGCTGTAGTAATTGACTTCTGGGCATCGCCCATCTGGTAAGCAGAACGGAGTCCGCCCCTGAGGGCAATGATCTTATTCTCTGAATTACTGGCCGACTGTTCAAGCATTTCATAATATTTCAGTGAACTGGCGAAATCCTCAAGACCATAATAAATGCCTGAGGCGGCGATAAGCGACTGTTCTGTAAACTGGTTATTCGGCGCACCTGCCACGGCAGTATAATAATTCAGGGCCTCCTCCCTGCTTCCCCCTGATGCATTCAGGCTCTCTGCCAGGTAAAACTGTACATTCTGCAGAAAGCTTCCATTAGGGAATTCAGTCAGGTAATTCCTGAACACCTCTGCAGCTCTTCCATAATTTCCTGTGATATAAAGGTTCTCTCCGGAAGTATACAGAAGGGAATCCTTCTCTGCAAGGTTGACATCGCCGTAGCCCTGGAGCGTCTTGAGATATGTAAAATATCCTTCCACATCATTCATCTCAACATAGGCATTCCTGAGCCCCGTCAGTGCATAACGCGCTTCAGGCGTCGACTTGTAGTTTTCAATCACCTTCTTATACTGTTCAACAGCCTTCCCGTTCTCTCCTGTGTTGTAGTAAAGCAGCCCCAGCTGAACCATGGCCCGCGGTACAAAAGGAGTTGCCGGGTATGAATTGATAATAGTATTGAAATCTGCTTCGCCCCTGGTGAACTCATTAAGCAGCAGGTATGCCCTGCCCCTTTCGAATATAGCATTTGGGACATATGCCGATGAGGGGTATCTGGTCGTAAGGAGTGTAAGTACATCAGCCTTGCCGCGTTCATCATTCATGAGTCCCAGGGAGAATCCCTTCTGGAACATTGCATAATCTGCATCGATCTTGCCGAAGTCAATCACCTTATCGTAATAGCTTATCGCCTCGGGATAGCTCATTGTGATGTAATAACAGTCGCCTATCCTGTTGCGTGCATCAGCCATCACTTCAGGACGCACATTCGCGACATTCGATTCAAATGCCTTCAAATGTGTCAGGGCATTTGAGTAATCCTGAAGATTATAGAGTGTGTATCCCAGGTTGTACCTGACCAGGTTTGATTCTCCAGGCTGCATTGATCCGGGCAGGGCCATAAGTTCGGTAAAGTCGGCTTTTGCATTTTCCAGGTTGCCAAGCCTGTAATTGGCTTCGCCTCTCCAGTAAACTGCCCTGGATCTCAGCTGGCGGTCGTACCTCCCGTATTTCAGCGACTTATCGAACATGTCCGCAGCAGCCTGAAGCTCCATATTTTTAAAAAGCTCCAGCCCCCTGAAGAAAGCCACTCTCTGGTATGCCTCCTCGAGCTGGCTCTCCTTGTTCCTTATCCTGTCGAGTGAGGCAAGGGCTGCCTTATAGTTCTTTGCCTGCAAATATGTAGATACCAGGTAATTATACACTTCCTGGATCCTTTCGGAGCCCGGATAAAGCTCAATGTATTTCTGGAATGAGGCGGTGGCCTCACCGAACGGGGAGTATGAAGTCTCGTAGGTGATCTTGGCATAATTAAACAGAGCATCCTCCTTTATCTTCTTGTCAAAATCAAGCTTTGAGGCTTCCGAAAAACCGAACTGCGCACGCTTCCTGTCACCTTGCTGCAGATAGCAATCACCAAGTATATACCAGATGTTCTGGCTTAACAGATCATTCCGGGAATCGATCTCCCTGAGCATTTTTATTGCCTTGTCCAGGTCACCCGTTTTATAATAGCAATAAGCCAGCTGATACTGATCCTCCCTGCCGCTTATTTTCGTGCCCGTGGAAAACTTTTCGAGATAGGGCAGCGCTTCACTGAAATTGCCCTTGTTGTAATATGCATCGCCAATGAACCTGTAGAGCTCAACTGCCCTCTCCTTCCCGGCAGAATTAATAAGGTCGGGAGCTATCTCAAGGATCTGATCGTAGTCTTTCTGAAGATAGAGAATCTGAACTATGTAGAATGGCACAACGCTTCCGAAAGTCTCATCCTCCCTGAGCCTTGAAAAACCATCCATTGCTGCCTGGTACATCTCCTGTTCGTAGGCAATATGGGAGAAATAATATAAAGCCGGCGCAGTATATTCAGTGTCGATATCCTTTATTTCTGAGAACATCAGGAGGGCTCTCGGCTTTTCGCCCCTTATGAAATGGGAATAGCCGAGGCGGAAAAAATACTCCGGAAGCTTCTCCTGCGACAACTCCTGCCGGCTGACCTCTTCAAAATAGGTCACAGCCTTCCTGTAATTCTTGTTCTGGTAGAAGTAATCGCCCAGAGCCAGGTATGCTTCATTTATCCTCGGGCTCCCGGGATGTGTGCGTATGAATGATACCATCCTGTATTCGGCATCGGGATTGAAAAGCGCAATAGAAGCAGCCGACCTGTAATACTCCGCTTCGGAAACCATGATATTGTTCCGGCCTTCGTTATCCCTGATAAAAGAGTCAAGAAGCCTGATGGCTGCAGCATACTTTTCCTTATTGAAGAGTTCCATTCCGCGGGTAAGATCAGATGCCAGTTCATTCCCTGTAAAAACAACCTGGGATACGGCATTTAATGAGAATATAACAAGGAGGCTGAGAGTAGTAAAGTACCTGTTTCTGTTCATAACTTGTCCCTTTTGGCTTTTCCCTTTTTTATCCGTTTTGCCGGCTGAAAGTTCAGATCCCCCGTAACAGATTAATTTATAGCCATATATAACACACTTCACTTTTAAAAATCAGTTGTAAAATTACAATTATTAAACGCCGGCGGCCGGGCTTTATTATTGATTTTATCAACATCCAAATGTTAGTTATCAATTCTTTCAGTATTTTGCACGCAAAATGGCCGGGAAATGCAGGAAATCCTTCCTCTTGACGTGATTATTGAACTGAAAGAATGCCTTATCTGGCAGCATGATCATCTTGTCCTTTCGAGTGTGAACCTGAACGTAAGAAAAGGTGAATTCATGTACCTCGTCGGGAGGGTCGGAAGCGGGAAGACAAGCCTGATAAAAACACTAAACGCGCAGATCCCGCTGAAAGAGGGTACCGGTATCGTTGCCGGATACAACCTGTCAAAGCTGAGAACCAAAGATATTCCGATGCTCCGGAGAAAACTGGGAATTGTCTTCCAGGATTTCCAGCTTCTTACCGACAGGTCGGTGCATGACAATCTTGAATTTGTACTGAAGGCAACCGGGTGGAAAAACAAGAACGAGATAAGTGCCAGGATCGGCGAGGTGCTTGAAAAAGTAGGATTGGGACTGAA
>Ga0209287_10001615_pt1 | contig 10998 bp, 7 predicted proteins | sample PPLLak3cmMay2015_2_FD_187255 | JGI IMG/M metagenome (GOLD analysis project Ga0209287, IMG submission 187255) | Freshwater sediment microbial communities from Prairie Pothole Lake near Jamestown, North Dakota, USA - PPLs Lake P8 Core (1) Depth... | ecosystem: Environmental > Aquatic > Freshwater... | reverse complement strand
CAGCATCAACCAGCTGAGGCAATGGCTTCTCGCGGAAGACCAGAAGAGAAGGGACACTCTCACAAAACCGCTTTGGGAATATTACTCCAGGGACGAACCCATCGACATTACCCACTACATCTTTGAGAAGGAAAAACTGAATTACTACGAGCAGCAATGGCGCAAGGATTATATGGACATTGACCTTGATACAGGAAGGCTTATGCTGCCGCAGATAAGGATCTATGAAACATCGTTTTACAATAATTACATTGCCAATCAGATCGATTTCACTTTCCTGAATAATTCATACCAGGTATACAGCGGAGGGGCATACTACAATCCCGGGATCAATGTACTGAACAGGATCGGTATAATCGATCTTTTTGAAGACTACAGGGTCACGGGCGGGTTCAGGTTCTCAGGTAACTTCGATAGCAATGAATATCTTGTGAGCGTTGAGAACCTTAAGGGCAAATTTGACAAGCAGCTGATCTTCCACAGGCAGGCGTATCTCAGCGACCTGGGCGACACCCTGATCAAGACGCATACTCATAATTTGTATCTCACTTATTCAAAGCCATTCACACCAGTACTGTCGCTTAAAGGGACACTGTCGTACAGGTACGACAGGCAGACCTTCCTGTCAACTGATCTGGCCAACCTTAATAATGAAACCATTGCCCGCCACTGGGTGAGCCTCAAGGGAGAGCTCATCTATGACAACACCCGGAAAAGGAGCGTAAATATCTATTTCGGGACAAGGTTCAAGTTATTCGGAGAATACTACAAGGAGGTCACCTATGACAAGTCGGATATGATTGTGATAGGCGCCGATTTCAGGAAGTACATCAAGATACACAGGGAGCTTATCTGGGCAAACCGGTTTGCAGCAAGTACTTCATACGGTCCCACCAAGCTGGTTTATTACCTGGGAGGAGTTGATAACTGGATGGGGTACCTCTTTGGCAGGAACAATATGTTTGACACATCCATACCTGTTAGTCCCAGGATGAATTACGGCTTCCAGGCGCTTGCCACGAATCTCAGAGGGTTCAGCCAGAATATCAGGAACGGAAATAATTTTGTGCTGATCAACAGTGAAATAAGATGGCCTGTGATCAGGTATTTTGCCGGCCATCCGCTCCGGTCCAATTTCCTCAACAGCATCCAGGTTGTTGCATTCGGGGATATGGGGACAGCCTGGACTGGCAGGTCACCGTGGTCGAATGAGAACTCATGGGATACTGAAATCATAAAGAACGGACCTGTGACCGTTATCCTTGATTCAAACAGAGAACCTATTGTCGCAGGATTTGGCGCAGGAGTGCGCGCTCAGGTCCTTGGATATTTCGTAAGAGCCGACTGGGCATGGGGAATTGAGAACAACTACATACTTCCAAGGATCTTCTACCTGTCATTCAGCCTCGATTTCTGATTTGTACTCAAGGTAGAATAGTTTTTTCTTCATGACTTTTGTATTTTTTTAATTGATAAATATTGGGTAGTTTTGCGCGATTACCGTAATTAATTTAACTAATAATAAGTATCATGGCTTACAAAATCAGCGAAGATTGCACTGCATGCGGAACCTGTATAGATGAATGTCCTGTGGAAGCTATATCTGAGGGCGACATCTACAAGATCAATCCGGATATTTGCACCGATTGCGGTGCATGTGCAGATGTCTGCCCGGTTGAGGCGATCCATCCTGCAGAATAATGCGATCAGAGAAAATAGCAAGGCCGTGGAAACACGGCCTTTTTTATTGCGGATCATACCTGGCCGCCGTCAGAATACCCTGAAGATCCGTATTTTTCATCATCTCTTCCAGGCTGACATTCCGATTTTTCATCATATATGATTCGATGATCCTGAAGCCGAGCCATGCAGCAGCCCTGCCGGGCGACTCATTCGTAAAGAACGTTGTGAAAGGGGCTTCTCCAACAAGCTTTCTCATCGTGAACTGATCGGAACTAAAAAGAAGATCATGCTCAATGAGGTAATGCCACATCTGCATTTCGTTATTCCTGCAGAATCTCATCTGATCAGCAGTGTATCCGAAAAGCATGGTATCGCTGAGCTCAGGCATCATGCACCGCTGAAAATACCTTAGCTTGCCTTCATGGATCATTTCTGTCATCACATCGTCCTTTGCGTATCCCATCAAAGCAAGATCCCATTCCGAAGTTCCCCATGCATACATGCAGTCCGGAACAATATTCCCGGGATTCATCCGTATGGCAAGATACCTGTAGATCTGAAGCCTTTTGTAATATCCGCTTTCCTGTCCAAGATACCTGTCAAGACCTATTCCAATGACTGAATCACCAATTATCATACTATTGTTGAACCCGGTTATGCAGGTATAAAATAAAGGAACTCTCTTTTCCGGGAAATAGTATTTATAATGGCGGAAAGCTTTATCAAGGTCATTCTCAATTGCTGTAACATCCGGGTATATCTGCATTACTGACTGGTATACCTCATTATTCAGCTTATCAGTGCAGAAATGCACGAGTGAACTGCTGAATGAAGTGTCGCTCACACTGCCGGCATCGATAACATAGCTGAAAAGCTGGAGGAATGTACCGTATTTCTTCCGCAGTTCAGTAATGGCAGCGGGGATAGCGAGAGGATCGGGTTCAAAGAGATCCTTCTCCAGTCTGGTAATTTCAACGCCGGACGGGACCGCAGAGATATTCACACGGTATTGATTCCTTTTACATGCAGGCATTACCTGAATCAGGCAGAGAACCAGAAAAATGCCGACGATACGGATACGCATGACAACCTGTTAGTGATCTTCAAAATTAATTACTTTTTTTTGCTTTTAGGCAACTGCTCCTTACTTCAATTTTTATTTGCTAATTTTACTGCTCATTAGAATAATTGAAAAATAACCTCCGGACGTTATGAAGAAACCAGGGAACTCAAAGACCTTACTGACTGCCATTTTGCTGATCCTTCTCCTGCCTTCAGGAGTGATTGCACAGGGAAAAGTAAGCATCGGGATTCATTTCGATCCTCTGATTGGCTGGTTTGGAACAGACATTACAGGGGTAAATAACGATGGAGCCAGACCCGGAATAAATGCCGGACTAAGCCTCAGGATACCATTCGCCGATAATTACTCATTCTCAACAGGAGTAAACCTGATCAATGCAGCCGGAAGGCTTGTCTGTGATACCGAGACTGTACTTGAACTCATTAACAATGAGACTGTTGCAGCAAACGAACCAGTGGTTTACAAGATACAGTATGTTGCAGTGCCCCTTGGACTTAAACTGCAGACCAACCAGATCGGGTACCTGACAATCTTTTCAGATGTGGGGCTGGACCCTAAAGTAATGGTTGGGGGAAAAGCGGATATTCCCTCCCTCTCAATAAAAGGAGAGAAAGCCACTAACGAATTGAAATTGTTCAACCTTTCATATCATTTTATGGCGGGCATTGAATACGGACTCGGGGGCAATACAGCTGCAATAGCCGGCATAGGGTTTGAGAACAATTTCCTGGATGTGACAAAAGATAACGGGACCCAGCCTGTTGATAAAGTAACCCACCGTCTGGTTTCTGTAAGGCTTGGAGTGAACTTCTGAAATATTCCATGAAAATAACTGTTGCACAGCTTAATTATCACGTAGGCAATTTCGCCGGTAACAGCGAAAAGATCATAAATGCCATAAAAAAGGCGCGGAATGATGGCTCTGATCTGATCGTGTTTTCCGAGCTGTGTGTACCGGGGTATCCTCCTCTTGATCTTCTCGACAGGATTGATTTCATAGAAAAATGCGATCAGACCGTTGCTGAAATTGCCCATGAGTGCAAAGGAATAGCTGCAATTGTAGGGTCGCCCGTCATCAATAAAAATCCCCGTGGCAAGAAGCTTTTCAACGCAGCGCTCGTGCTGTCAGAAGGTAAAATCGTTTTTTCAGCATACAAAGCCCTTCTTCCGACATATGACATATTTGACGAGTACCGCTATTTTGAACCCGGCAGCAGCTTCTCTGTTTTTCCTTTAAAAGGGTTAAATCTGGCTGTTACCGTATGCGAAGATCTGTGGGATGAACAGCCATTTGACAATGAATTTGAAAAGAAAAGGCTTTATTCTGTCTCACCGATGGACGAGCTTGCAAAATACAAGCCTGATATCATCATAAATATTTCTGCATCGCCCTTTTCACACACAAAGATTGAATCAAAAACAGATATATTCAGATCAAAAGCGCTGAAGCATGGGATCCCCGTGATAACTGTAAACCAGGTTGGAGCGAACACTGAACTGATCTTTGAAGGGGCTTCATCTGTCATCAATACAAAGGGAGAAGTCTATAAAAGACTGCCGTTTTTTGAAGAAGCAGTGGAAACAGTCACAACCGCGGAAGTAACAGGTCGTCCTGCTCAGGCGGAGGCAGTCAAAGATCCGGTGGAGATGATCTATAAAGCCCTTGTAACAGGAATACGCGACTATTTCTTTAAAACGAACATCAGATCAGCCATAGTGGGTCTCTCAGGCGGGATAGATTCAGCGCTCTGCCTCTGCCTTGCCGCGGAGGCTCTCAGCAGCAGGAACGTAAGGGCCCTGCTGATGCCGTCAAGATACTCATCGGACCACTCGGTCAGGGATGCTGCCGCCCTGGCTGAAAGACTGGGGACGAAGTATGACACCATAAGCATAGAAAAGCCATTCAGGGTATTTGAAGAGGACCTGGGTCCGATATTTCAGGGCAGGGATGCCGATGTGACCGAGGAGAATATCCAGGCAAGGATAAGGGCACTCCTTCTTATGGCAGTCTCAAACAAGTTCGGATGCATCCTTCTCAATACTTCAAATAAAAGCGAGGCGGCAGTCGGATACGGCACTCTGTACGGCGATATGGCAGGAGGACTTGCCGTACTGGGAGATGTCTACAAAACCGATATTTACCGCCTGGCAAACTATATCAACAGAAAAGAGGAGATCATACCTTTAAACACTATCAGGAAACTGCCTTCAGCCGAACTCCGTCCAGGTCAGTTTGACACCGATTCACTGCCTGATTACAAAATACTTGATTCGATTCTGTATCAGTACATCGATCTGCAGAAGCCTGCCGGCAGGATATCAGGTGAAGGAATCGACAATGCCCTGGTTCAAAGGGTAATAAGAATGATAAACAGCAACGAGTATAAAAGATACCAGGCACCTCCCGTTCTGAGGATCTCTTCCAAATCATTTGGTGCCGGCTGGATAATGCCCCTTGTTGCGAGGTACTGATCTGATAAAGCTATTCACGCAAAAACACTCTTTTTACCCTGCCGGGGATCGATGTCAGTATCTCGTAGGGTATTGTATCGCACTTTTCAGCCATCTCTTCTATCGGAATATTCCCTCCGAATATCTCAGCCTCGTCACCCTCTCCTGCTTCAAGTCCTGTGACATCGGCCATGCACATATCCATGCAGATATTTCCAATGAGTGGAACCCTTGCATTCCGGATGAATAGCGAGCCGTTCCCGTTACCGAGCTTCCTGTTGAGTCCGTCAGCGTAGCCGGCGGGAAGAATAGCTATTGATCTTTCCATATCCGACACATCGGCACAACCGTACCCGACTGGCTCTCCCGCAGGTACCCTCTTGATCTGTGAGATGCTTGTCCTGAACCGGCCTGCCGGTTTCAGGTTAAGTCCTTCGAACTTTCCCACACCATATATACCTATGCCGGGGCGCACCATATCAAACTGGTACCGGGGGAATCGAACTATGCCGGCCGAGTTGCAGATATGCTTCAGAACAGGGTGACCTGCAGCAGCACTTATTTTTTCCGCTGCTTTCAGGAATAGTTCAGCCTGTCGATGTGTGAACTCATCGAACCGGGGATCTTCACTGGCTGCAAAATGAGAGAATACCGATACTATTTTCAGAGATTCCTGAGAGTTGAGCCGCACTGCAAGAGTATCGATATCATCAGGCATAAAACCAAGTCTGTGCATTCCGCTGTCGATCTTTATATGAACCGGGTAACCGAACAGCCCGTGCCGGGATGCCACAGCGGTAAACTTATCGAGGGAGGCAAAGCTGTAGATTACCGGTTCAAGGTCATACCTGATCATCTGTTCGGTTGAGGAAGAGTCGGGATTCATCACCATAACAGGCAACGTCACACCTGCATTTCTGAGTTCGATGCCTTCATCGGCATAAGCGACTCCCAGGTAACTCACACGGTGGAATTCGAGCAGTCCGGCTATCTCTGCAGGACCGGCTCCGTAGGCAAAAGCCTTCACCATTGCCATTATGCGCGTATCAGGATCAAGGAATCTCCTGAACTCGTTAAGGTTGTGGGCAATAGCATCAAGGTTCACTTCGAGAAGCGTCTGATGCATCTTATGTTCGAGCAGTTTACCTATCCTCTCAAATTCAAACATCCGCGCGCCCTTCAGCAGGATTGCCTCAGTACGGAATCTGGACGGATTGAACCTCTGGATAAACTCATCGGTAGAGTAGTAAAACTCAGACTCGAGCCTGAAAAACTGACTGTTCCTCGCAAGAGCAGGCCCGATACCGATGAATTTATGTATTCCGTTTTTCTTCACCAGGTCTGCCACGCTTCCGTACAGCTCCTTTTCGTCCCTCCCGCTCTGGATAAAATCGGACAGTATAAGAGTAGCCGGCCTGCTGCCCTGCCCTCGCAGGTACTCTATCGCTATCCCCAGTGAACCCGGGTCTGAATTATAGTAGTCTTCCACAAGAAGAGAGCCGTTTATACCGTTTTTTATCTCCATCCTCATGGCCACAGGGAGAAGGCCTTCCAGTCCTTTCCTGATTATCGCGGCATCTGTGTCCAGAGAAAGGCATACAGAAGCAACGGTTATGGCGTTTTCCACTGAAGCCCTGTCAGTGAAGGGAATAATAAAATTATGAATATTACCCTGGTAACTCATTTCTATCCGGGTAGTGCCCGCATCTGAATTCTTTCTGACGATTATTGATGCATTTTTATTTTCAATCGACCAGTCGATAATTTTCTTCCCTCTGAAAGATTTGTCATTCAGCAGTATCTTCTGAATTGCCTTGTGGTCACTGCAATAAACTATCAATGAAGCATCTGTAAACAGCTTTAGTTTCTCTGACGCTTTGGCATTAATGTCGGTGAAGTTTTCGCTGTGAGCATCTCCAATATTGGTAATTACTCCGATATCAGGTCCTATGACTTTCCGGAGGTTGTCCATTTCGCCGGTCATCGATATTCCTGCCTCAAAAATCCCAAGGGTATATTTATTATCCAGCCTGAGGACCGACAGTGGCACTCCGACCTGCGAGTTGTAGCTCCTCGGGCTTCTGATCACAGGTGCTGAGAGCCCCAGAACATCTGAGAGCCATTCCTTTACTATGGTTTTGCCTGCGCTTCCGGTAACCGCTATCACTTTCGATGTGAAGGATTTCCGGTGATGCGCTGCCAGAAGCTGCAGGGCTTCAAGGGTATTCCCTGTCTGAATGAAAGAAGCATCACAATAGCTGCTCATGTCACCCGGGAGCCTCTCAACCACAAAGACACGTACGCCCTTATCATAGAGTGAACTTATGAACTGATGGCCATCATGGTTTTTTCCGCGGAGGGCAAAGAATGCCAGCCCTTCTGTAATTCCTGCGCGGCGGCTGTCGGTTAAAACATCTGTTACTTCAAGCCCGGGATTCAATTCGAGATTCCCGTTTACTACCTGAGCGATTTCCGAAGCAGTATATTTCATTTCAGCTTACCTGTTGCTTTATTAAAACATGACCTGCAGAGAGGTTCATATTTATCTTTTTCACCGAGAACCACCACCTGCTCTTCATCAGACTTACGGAATGAATACTGGGCAAGGTTGCCGCACCTCATGCATATCGCATGCACTTTCGTCACATACTCGGCAATGGCCAGCAGCCCGGGCATCGGGCCGAAAGGCTTACCCATGAAGTCCATGTCAAGTCCGGCAATGATTAATCTTATGCCACTGTCTGCCAGCCTGTTGCAGACATCAATTATCGTATTGTCAAAGAATTGTGCCTCATCTATTCCGACAACCTTAACGTCACCGGCCAGAAGGAGAATAGCAGAGGCATTGTCGACAGGTGTGGAGACAATTGATTTTTCATCATGGGAAACAACCCTCGATTCGGAATAGCGATTATCGAGTGACGGTTTGAATATTTCCACCTTCAGTCCTGCAAACTGAGCTCTTCTCAACCGCCGGATCAGTTCTTCGGTCTTGCCTGAAAACATCGAGCCGGTTATAACCTCAATAGATCCTCTTTTGCCAGCTTCACCTGCCGAATTTTCAATAAGTTCCATACTAAATTAATCTCAGTTGCCAGATACCATTTTGTAACCTTGTCCCGTTTCGACTTGTGGAATATTAGTTACTTTTGCAAAATAAGGAATTTGGTTTGTTTTATTAATATCAAATGACATGGATTTCAACGCGACCGTTGATTTAATTCTCAAAGACCTTAATGAAGCACGGGAGATCATTGATGACCTGAAAAACTACCCGGGTGTTCCGGCGATCCAGGTTGAGCTGGCAAAATCGAAATGCAAGAGCGCTGGTGAGGTGATCGCCCTTCTTAAGACTGTTAAGCATGAGAAAACGCGAATTGTTCCTGAAGAAATACATGTTGCCCCGGTGATTGAAATTGAGGAGGTTGTGAGGCAGGATGAAAGACCCGCGGAATCGGTTACCCTTGGAGACAGCTTCGGCCTTACCGACAGAATAAATGAACAGATGGGCAGTATGATGGATGATGAGCACGTATCGGATATGATGAAAACAAAGCCATTGGCCAATCTTGCCGATGCAATAGGTGTAAATGATAAATTCCTGTTCATAAGGGAGATCTTCAACGGAAGTCCGGAAAAATACAGCCAGGCAATTTCACGACTCAACGGCGCTTCAAGCTTCTCTGATGCAAAAGAGGTGCTGAAAAGCTATACAGGTGAAAGAAAGGATAATAAAGTTCTAAAACAGCTGCTCGACCTTTTAAAGAGAAAATTCCCTGCCGATGAGTAAATTATTCCTTGTGCCCACTCCTATCGGCAACCTCAGGGATATCACCCTGCGGGCCCTTGAGATTCTTGAAAGTGCAGATCTCATCCTTGCCGAAGATACGAGGCACGCGATGAAGCTTCTTGGCCATTACAATATCAGGTCGCCTCTTCAGTCGCACCACCTGGCCAATGAACACAAAAGCGTTGAATCAATATGTGAAAAGATAAAATCAGGAACCACGGTTGCGCTGATAACCGATGCAGGCACACCTGGCATATCCGATCCGGGATTCCTTCTTGTGCGATCATGCCTCGCGAAAGGGATACCTGTGGAGACACTGCCTGGTCCGACAGCTTTGATACCCGCCCTTGTCAATTCAGGCCTCCCGTGCGAAAGATTCTGCTTTGAAGGATTCCTTCCCCAGAAAAAAGGCAGGAACAAAAGGCTTGCCGGGCTTGAAGAAGAAGCCAGAACCATGATTTTCTACGAATCTCCCTACCGTCTTGTAAAAGCGCTTGAGGAAATGGCCCTGCATTTCGGGAGCGGCAGGGAAGCATGCGTCTCAAGGGAACTGACAAAGATCCATGAAGAGAATATCAGGGGAACTTTATCGAATCTGGCAGATCATTACAGAAAGAATCCGCCTAAAGGTGAGATAGTTATCGTTGTGGCAGGGAAGAAAGATTAATCCGGTGCTTAAATGTATAGAGTTGTTCTGCTCATATTACTCCCTTTTATATCGATATTTACCTCTCATTCGCAGGTCCTCAAAGGGAAAATAACGAATGAATCGGGAGAAGCAATCCAGTATGCAACTGTATATATCCAGGAGTTGAAACAGGGTGCTACCGCGAACACCAAAGGAGATTATGAAATCAAATTACCCCCTGGTAAGTACCTGGTTACATATCAGAGTCTAGGGTATTCGCCTGTATTCTATGACATTACGATCTCAAACCAGACCATAACAAGGAATGTGATCCTGCCCCTTCAGTATTATGAAATACCGGAGGTGAGGATTACGGCGACGGGTGAAGACCCTGCTTACGGGATCATGAGAAAGGCGATCGGCATGGCTCCTTATTACCTTAATAATATAAGCTATTATAAAGCCGACGTCTACCTTAAAGGCAACCTCATTTTCAACAAGATCCCCAAGCTCATGCAAAAGGCTATGAAGATGGAGGTATCGAATGATGACGGGGCTTCAACGAGCATAATTCCTAAAGAGGGTGATGTATATTTAATGGAATCATTCAACGAGATCGAGTTCACAGCTCCCGATCAATATATGCAGAAAGTAATTTCTATCAACAGCACTTTCCCGGATGAAGGCGATGATTTCTCACCGATGGATTTCATAAATGCCAGCTTCTACCAGCCTTTGATAGCCGACCTGGCAATATCGCCGCTCTCACCGCAGGCATTTTCACACTATAAATTCAGATACCAGGGAGCAACACCGCAGGGCAACAATATCATCAGTAAAATACAGGTCATTCCAAAGATCAAAAGCCAGCAGCTCTTTGAAGGCACCATATATATTATTGAAGATCTCTGGTGCCTTTACAGTGTTGACCTGACAAATGAAAATATTGCCGGAAAGATAGGTATTCAGCAGCTTTACATTCCGGTCCAGGATGATATCTGGCTACCTGTAAGCCACAAGTTCAGTATCAATCTTGAGATTGTCGGCATCAGGGCGGATGCAGGATACGGCGGTTCAGTCAAATACCTTGAAGTCAGGCCAAACAGTTCACTCCGGAGGCCAGAACCCCTGACAGCTGATTATTTTGCCAGGGCACCATCCGTTACAGCTGAGAAGCGGGTCCCGTCCAAAAACCAGGAAAAGATTGAGGATATCCTCAAAAAGGAGGAGATCACCAACCGTGATATGGTTAAGCTGACCCGTCTTATGGAGAAAGAATCAGAAGAAGCACTTCCTGACAGCGTAAGGAACAGCCTGGAAATAAAGGAGAATACAATTTCAACCGTAGAGAAAGATGCTGCA
>Ga0209287_10001612_pt1 | contig 11008 bp, 9 predicted proteins | sample PPLLak3cmMay2015_2_FD_187255 | JGI IMG/M metagenome (GOLD analysis project Ga0209287, IMG submission 187255) | Freshwater sediment microbial communities from Prairie Pothole Lake near Jamestown, North Dakota, USA - PPLs Lake P8 Core (1) Depth... | ecosystem: Environmental > Aquatic > Freshwater... | reverse complement strand
GGTTCATCCTGCCGTGTTTGAAAATGTCGGATACAACACATCCAGAATTACGGGCTTTGCATTCGGAATGGGAGTTGAACGCATCACAATGTTAAAATACGGTATAGACGACATCCGGAAATTCTTCGAAAACGATTTAAGGTTTTTAAGGCAGTTCTGATATGAAAGTTAGTTTAAGCTGGCTGAAAGATTATGTAAGCATCGAAACGGATATTCATGACTTGGCATCAGCCCTGACAATGGCAGGACTTGAAGTCGAATCTATCGCCAAACCGTTCGACTATCTTGAAAAAGTCGTTGTCGGGCGCATAATTGAAATAAAGCCTCATCCCAATGCCGGTAAGCTTAAGATTTGCCAGGTTGACGCAGGTGACCGGATTTTACAGGTTGTGTGCGGAGCCCCGAATGCAGAAGATAATTTGGTTGCGCCTCTTGCCCTGCCTGGAACTGTTCTTCCGGACGGACCGCTCCTTACAAAATGCGAAATACGCGGCGAAATTTCGGAAGGAATGCTTTGCAGCGAAAAAGAATTGGAGCTCGGGGAAGACGGAAGCGGAATAATGGTTCTTCCAGACAACCTCCGGGCAGGAAGCAACATCGCCTCTGCCATGAACCTTTCAGACTATGTGCTTGAAATCGGTCTTACTCCGAACCGGTCCGATTGTCTCAGTATAATCGGAATAGCAAGAGAAATTGCCGCGTTACAAAAATCCAGGATTAAATATCCTGATATAAGTCCGCCCGTTAAAAGCAAGGAAATTTTTGACTTTACATCGGTAACAATAGAAGCTCCGGAACATTGCCCGCGGTATACTGCCGGCCTTGTTAAGGACATAAACGTCGCCCCTTCCCCTTTCTGGCTCAGGAAAAGACTCTTATCCATCGGGCAAAGGCCGATAAATAATATTGTCGACATAACAAATTTCATCATGCTGGAATGCGGTCAGCCCCTTCATGCATTCGACTTCGATCTTCTGGAAGGAAGCAGGATCGTAGTCCGGACGGCAACAAAAGGAGAGACATTTACAACCATAGACAGGAAAGAACGTATTCTGGATCCTGATATGTTGATGATTTGCGACGGTAAAAAACCTGTTGCAATAGCAGGTGTCATGGGAGGACTAAATTCCGAAATAGTTAACTCCACTAAAAGAGTCCTTATTGAAAGCGCATATTTCAATCCGTTAAGCATACGTAAAACTTCAAAAAAGATAGGGCTTAGCACCGAAGCCTCTTATCGATTCGAGCGGGGAATCGATCCGGATGGAACGGTCAGGGCGCTTGTCAGAGCCGCATCATTAATGACTGATATGGGAAAAGGGAAGTCAATAAAAGGTATTATCGACCAATACCCGTTAATACAAAAGAAGGAAACTATAGAGCTTGGTATCAGCGCAACAGGAAAGGTGCTCGGAACGGAACTTGACAAAAACACAATAAGATCATTGTTAGAATCAATTGAATTTAAAGTAAAAAATAGTGGCCCAGATACTATCAAAGTAACCCCTCCCTCCTTCAGGGTTGATATCACAAGGCCTGTTGATTTGATGGAAGAAGCAGCGCGTCTTTATGGATATAACAGGATTCCGGCCTCCCTGCCTCTTATGCAGTCCGAAACCACCCAGCCCTTAAAAGCGCTTGTCATAAGAGAGAAAATAAAAGACATAATGACAGGGCTCTCCTTCACCGAGGCAGTTAATTACAGTTTCATAAGCGAATCATCGTGCGCACGACTGAACCTATCTTCAGATGATCCGAAAAGAAGACTTCTGCATCTCTTAAATCCTCTCACTGAAGAACAGAATGTGATGAGAACATCTCTTGTCCCGGGTCTTCTCGAAACAATGCATCGCAACCTGTCCCAACAGGTAAGAAATCTTAAATTTTTTGAAACAGGAAAGATCTTTTTGAGCAAAGGGAATGAGAGTCTTCCCGAAGAAATTGAAATGGCGGCGGGACTTATGACAGGCGGCCGGTATAGTCAGACATGGTACGAAAAGGATGCCGAATGTGATTTTTATGACATTAAGGGAGTTGTTGAAGGGCTTCTTGCCGGGCTGGATATAGAAAATATCCGATTCACAAAAATACCGGTTGAACTTTGCTGTTATACAAGATATGGATATACTGCTAAAATAATTGCAGGAAACGAGACCATCGGTATTGTCGGAGAGGTGCATCCTGAAGTTCATCACAATTTCGACTTGAAACAGAAAGCTTTTATCTTTGAGCTTAACTGCAGCACCCTTCTTGCCCTTTCGGACCAGGATATAACAGCCAGACTGTTGCCTAAATTTCCTGCTTCAACAAGGGATATTTCAATAATAACCGATAAAAGCATTGAAGCGATGTATATTCTTGAAAAGATCAACAGCATCGGCGAGAAGCTAATAGAAAACACGCACCTGTTCGATATCTTCGAAGGGGCTTCCGTTCCGGCCGGAAAAAGGAGTGTTTCGATTAGGATTACTTACAGATCATCTGAAAAAACTCTCGAAGACGGTGAGGTTAATAATATCCATAAAAGAATTACAGACAGGCTATCTATGGAATTTGGTGCATCGTTGCCGGCCTGACAAACAACTTTTCAAGACCGAGCCTTTAGGATGCAGAACTATTTCAATTCCGAAATAAAAATTCCCGATAAACTCTATTTCAAGATAGGAGAAGTCAGTGAAATAGCCGGGATACCTGCTTCCGTTATCAGGTTCTGGGAGACTGAATTTCCTAAAATAAATCCAAAGCGAACTTCTTCCGGGCAGCGGCACTACAAGAAAGGCGATGTGGAGTTGGTTTTAAGAATAAAACATCTTCTTTATGATAAAAAATTCACAATCCAAGGCGCAAGACAATTTCTCGGTTCAGAGAAATTCGAAAATAAGTCATCATCGTCTGTAATTGAAGATTTGCGCAGGCAATTGATCGATATACGAAATATTCTAAATGGATAGGGTGATTCGCAATTTTTTGCTTAGTTCGCCTTGGAAAACTTATACTACCCTTCTCAACCTTTAATTCTTTATAATTTATCAGTTCCCAATACTGATGCTTCCTTTCCGGTCGTGTGCAATCTGAAAGCCTTGAACCAAAGCAATTCACTTGGAGTTGGTCCCGCCTGTATAATTGATACAGAAACGCAAAAACAGTTGACATCAGTCATAAACTATCATACATAGGAGCATTCGGTAAGCGGGCATAACTCAGCTGGTAGAGTGCAAGCTTCCCAAGCTTGGAGTCGCGAGTTCGAATCTCGTTGCCCGCTCCATTTAAAGTCCGCCTTTTCCATATAAAAAAGGCTTTTTGGCAGGGTCGATGAATATGTGGTTTGGAGAATCTTTTTGAGTATGTTTATTTTTACAAACATGTGATTTTTCTCGATCCATTGTTATAAGTAGTACCCCTTTAAAAGGAAACGGGCGGCAGCCCGTTTTTTATTTTAATTGGACGGTTGTAATCATAATAATGAAAGAAGAAAAGGTAAATACCGGGGTAGAAAAGAACGAACCTTTAACTGGTCTTTTTTCTCCGGCAACCATTGAAGAAATTGTTTTTAAAATCAAAGGGTTTGCAGATCCACTTTGTGAATCCGAAGGGATGGAACTGGTACATGTTGAGTGCCAGCGTGAGACGAGGGGGAGGATTATTCGTCTGTATATTGATAAACCTGGTGGAATCACTTTAAATGACTGCACATGCATAAGTCGTCAATTAAGTGATATTCTTGACGTAAACTTGGACACCAGATGGGCTTATAATCTTGAGGTTTCTTCTCCCGGATCTGACCGTCCTCTTGGAAAGCCGGAAGATTTTGACCGCTTTAAGGGTAAGATTGCAAGAATCAGGATTTCCGTACCACTTGACGGACAAAGAAATTTCAAGGGTCTGCTGCTTGGCTTTTATGACGGAACTGTTAAACTAGACGTGAATGGCAAAACGGTTGCTATTCCCTACAGGGAAATCACAAAGGCAAGGCTTTTCAACTATAACGGAGAAATCGGATGCTAATATCAGAAATAAAACGTGTCGTTGATCAGGTCAGCCGGGACAAGGGCATCGATAAGCTAATCCTTATCAAGGCGATTGAAGAAGCCCTTAAATCAGCCGCCAGAAAAAAATATGGGAATAAAATCGAAATCGAAATTCAATACAGCGAAGAAACCGGTGAAATAGAGGTATTCCAGTTCAAAGAAGTAGTTGAAATAGTTACCGATGAAATTACGCAGATCAGCGTTGGAGAAGGCCGTAAACTTGATTCTGAATGTGAAATCGGCGACAGCCTGGGAACCAAAATGGATACCACAACTTTCGGCAGGATTGCAGCCCAGTCAGCAAAGCAGGTAATTATACAGAAAATGAAAGATGCCGAAAAAAATGCTGTTTATTCGAGTTTTATTGACCGGAGGGGAGAAATAATTAACGGTATCGTCCAGCGTATCGAACATTCCGGAGACATTATTGTCAATCTCGGACAGACCGAAGGTGTTTTACCTGCAAGGGAGCAGGTTCAAAAAGAAATTTACAGGCGCGGGGACCGGATAAGGGCTCTTTTATCCGAGGTTCTTCAGGATTCAAGAGGTCCCCAGATCGTTCTTTCGAGGACAAACTCAAATTTTCTGATAAATCTTTTTAAAACCGAAGTGCCTGAGATAAGCGAGGGCATTGTCACCATTATGGGGGCTGCCCGTGAACCGGGGGTGCGAGCTAAAATAGCAGTATCTTCCAACGATTCCGATATCGATCCTGTAGGTGCCTGTGTTGGGATGAAAGGAAGCCGTGTTCAGAATGTTGTTCAGGAATTAAAGGGCGAAAAAATTGATATAATCCCCTGGCATGTCGATTCCGCAAAGTATGTATGTAATGCGCTCGCGCCTGCTGAAATAAAACGGGTTATTATCGATGAAGATAACCATGCTATGGAAGTAATAGTTCCTGATGAATCGCTTTCAATTGCCATCGGAAAACGCGGTCAGAATGTGAGGCTTGCTTCAAAGTTAACCGGCTGGAATTTAGATGTTCAAAGTGAATCGCATTATAATGAAGCTTTGAAAAACGGCTACGATTCTCTTGTGTCTCTGCCAGGCGTGGGAATCAACCTTGCAAATTCTTTAATTGAAAAAGGATTCACATCTGCCGGAGAGATAAGCAATGCATCGGTAAGCGACTTGACCCAGATTAAGGGAATTGCACGAGAAAAAGCCGAGAAACTTATTCGTTCAGCGTCAGAGGCGGTATCAAAAGGTGAAAATAACCCGGAAGAAAATGAAAATCCTCAAGAGAATAATACCGCAGGATGATGGTTTCGGAAATGATTTATAAAAATCAGTACTTTTGGCAAAAGATAAAGACTGTGTGCGGAATAATTCTGTGAATGACCTGTTAACAACAATATTTAGGGGGACTGAATGGCAAAGATCAGAGTATATGAACTTGCCAGAGATCTTAATATGACGAATCAGGCTCTTCTTGACAAGATAAGAAGCATGAATATCGACGTTAAGAGCCACGTTAGTTCTTTGGATGAAGAAACCGTTGCAAAAATAAGGTCGGGCTTCCATGAAGCAAAACCCGAAGGGGTTGAAGAAACCCGCGTAAAGCCGACGATAATCCGAAGGAGGAAAGTGGTTGTTCAGGCAGAGGCGGAACCTGAAAAAACACCTGCGCCAAAAGAAGAGCCTGCTGAAGCGGAAATGGTCGCGGAGGCTGAAAAAAAACCGGTTGAAGAAGCGCCTGAAAAAAAATCCGCTCCGGCTGAGACAGGAAAAAATGAGCCTGCTGAAGCAAAAACAGCAGAGCCGGAAGCCCCGAAACCTGCCGAAGATTCCAAACTAATTTCTTTTGCTGAAGAAGCTAAGATTCAGCCACCTGCTGAAGAGCCTGAAAAGCCTCAGATAGTTAAGCCGGTAAAGCATTTAAAACCCCCTAAAAAAGCTAAAAAGGATACGCCTGCAAAAATCCTCCGGTTGCCTGATATTCCAAAGAAAACGGAAGAAGAGATAGAAGATAAGATGCCTGCTCAGGAAAAAGTACCCGGCAAAGCAGGAATTCACGAAGAAGCCGTGCATGCCGTGAAAAAGGGAGTTCTTCCGGTTAAAGCACATGAAGAGGCAAAACCTGTTGTTGTGCGGCATAAAACAACCGTTGAAATAACTCCGGAACCACCCCGTAAACATTTTTTAGAGGTAATTGCTCCTAAAAAAGAGCAGCCTGTTCCTGACAAAAAGAAAAAGAAGGGCAAGGAAAAACTTGAAGAAGAGTTTGACTTATTAAAAGATAAAAAACTGTTCAAAAAGAAAGCTCCATTCAAGAAAAAAGAGATAATCGAAGCGGAGGATCTTTACGCTCCCGAACCGAGAGTCCGGAGAGACAAAAAAGGCGCTAAAGTAAAAGCGGCTCAAGGCCAGAAACCACAAATAACAATACCCAAGGCAATAAAGCGGCGGGTAAAAATTGATGATGCAATTATATTATCCGAACTTGCAAAAAGAATGGGGATAAAATCAAGCGATATGATCAGAACACTCATGGGTCTGGGTGTATTGGCAACAGTAAATCAAACAATAGATTTCGACACAGCCGCGCTGGTTGCGTCAGAATTTAACTATGAAGTGGAAAGGGCATCTTTTGAAGAGAGCACTTTCATTAAGGCAGAAAAAGATGATCCGAGCACACTTATAGGCAGGCCTCCGGTTGTTACAATAATGGGGCATGTTGATCACGGAAAAACCTCCCTTCTGGATGTAATCCGGAAAACGAGAATAACGGAAATAGAGGCCGGAGGAATAACTCAGCATATCGGAGCTTATAACGTATCGACCGATAACGGACAGATCGTATTTCTGGATACACCGGGCCACGAAGCTTTCACGGCCATGCGCGCACGAGGGGCCAAGGTAACCGATATTGTAGTGCTCGTAGTGGCGGCAGATGACGGCGTTAAGCCGCAAACTGTTGAGGCTGTTAACCATGCCAAAGTCGCAGGCGTTCCAATAATTGTTGCGATCAACAAAATAGACAAGCCTGAAGCCGATCCCGACCGTGTTAAGCGTGAACTGGCCGACCTCGGACTTGCTCCTGAAGAATGGGGAGGTAATACCCCGTTTCTTAAGGTATCGGCAAAACAAAATTTAGGAATAAATGACCTGCTTGAAATGATTCTGCTTCAGGCTGAGGTTCTTGAATTAAAGGCAAATCCGAACAAGCTTGCTGTTGGTCATGTGGTTGAGGCCAAGCTTGATTCCGGAAGAGGTCCGGTTGCAACTGTTTTGATAAGCGATGGAACGCTTCATACGGGTGAATCTGTAGTCTGCGGTATCCACTACGGCAAGGTGCGTGCGCTGCTAAACGACAGAGGAATTAAAGTTAACGAGGCCGGCCCGTCAATTCCGGTTGAGGTTATAGGCCTTTCAGGTGTGCCGATGGCAGGAGATGAGCTTATATCGCTGGCTGATGAAAAAGATGCAAAACAGGTAAGCACCTACCGTGTACAGAAACAGCGCGCAAAGGAGCTTGCCAAAACCAGCAGACTCAGCCTCGAGAATCTTTTCGACAGGATTCAGGAGGGCCGGGTAAAGAACCTGACGCTTATAATAAAAGCTGATGTCAACGGATCAATTGAAGCCATAAGAGATTCTTTGAACAAACTGTCCAACAAAGAGGTAAAAATAGATATAATTCATTCTGGAACCGGAACCATCACCGAGTCGGATATTGCTCTCGCAGCTGTCTCAAACGCTATCATCATAGGGTTTAATGTGAGGCCCAGCACCAAGGTGCAGGCTGCAGCAAACGAAGAAAGCGTCGATATCCGTTACTACAATATAATTTATAATGTTATAAAAGATATCAAGGATTCAATTGTAGGGCTTATGGCTTCGACATTTAAAGAGAGAATCCTTGGGAGGGCCCAGGTTCGTGAAGTATTTCATGTTCCAAAGATCGGAACCATTGCCGGTAGTTACGTTACCGACGGGAAAATCGAACGCGGACGGCAGATACGCCTGATAAGAGACGGAATAGTCTGCTTTGAGGGAAAAAACTCATCCTTAAGAAGGTTTAAAGATGATGTAAGAGAAGTCCAAAATGGATTTGAATGCGGAATCGGTATAGAAAACTATAATGATATAAAAGTTGGCGATGTTATAGAATTTTATTTCATGGAAGAGATAAAGCCGGAATTTGAACAGCAATAGTAAATTAGGTAACTATTCAGGAGACAGGAGCCGGAATGAAAATGTCCCAACTTGAAAAAGTGAGTAAATTGCTGAAGGCATATACCGCTTCTATTCTGGATTCTGGCTCCTGACTTCTGACTCCTGAATAGTTGCCAAGTTGATTGGTGCGCCATGGTTGTCGGACTCGGAATAATAAATTTCAGGCTTCATGATTGCCGCTCTCTTAAAAGCAAGAGAACAATCATAAAAGCTATTATCGCCCGGCTTCGGAATAATTTTAATGCATCGGTTGCGGAAGTCGGATTAAATGATATTTACGACGAAGCAATAATAGGTTTTGCTGTTGTCGGTAATGACAGGGTTATGACAAATTCAAAACTTGATAAGATTTTTAACCTTGCCGACGAATTAGGCCTTGCTGAAATTGTTAACACTGAAATGGAGATAATCAATTTATGACCCTCTTTTCAAGAGCCGAAAGGGTCGGAGCGCAGATACAAAAAATTCTGTCGGAGATATTGCTGAAAGACATACAAGACCCCAGGCTTGAGATGACGACAATAACCGCGGTTAAAATGTCAAAAGATTTAAAAATTGCCCGGATTTATTTTACTGTCACAGGGGGAAAAGCAAATGCAGATGACGCATTAAAAGGTTTTAAAAGCGCCGGCGGTTTTTTAAAACGCTCGGTGGCAGGTGAACTTGACCTGCGCTATATGCCTGAGCTCAATTTTTTTTATGATGATTCGTTCGACTATGGAGAACGAATAGAAAAGGTGCTTAAATCAATAAAAAAGGATGATGGACCAGATAATACAACAATTGAATAAGAGTAATCATGTCCTGATTGCTTCTCATACAAACCCGGATGGTGATGCCATAGGATCTTTGCTTGCCGTAGGGCTTGCCCTTGATTTTTTGAATAAAAAAATAGTCCTGTATAATGAAAGTCCCATCCCGGCGGTTTATCGCTTTCTTCCGTTTATCGAGCTGATTGAACATGAGATTAAGGATTTATCCGTATTCGATACCGCGGTTATTCTTGATTGCGGAAATATTCAGCGGATCGGGAGATCGGCAGAAATCATCTCACGCATTCCGGTCATAATAAATATCGATCATCATATAACAAATACAAATTTCGGAACTTGCCGGCTGGTTGATGCGTCTGCCTGTTCGACCGCCGAAATCACATACGGCATAATAAAAAAGATGGGCATCCGGATAAATCATGCCATTGCTACTTCAATATATACCGGCATATTGACCGATACCGGTTCGTTCCGTTTTTCCAATACGAACCTGAATGCTTTTACAATTTGTGAGGAAATGATCGCCTCCGGGGTCAAGCCCTATGAAGTCGCCCGGCATGTTTACGGCACATATTCCCTTGGCCGCATAAGACTTTTGAATCTTGCCCTTGATTCGATTGAAATTTCTGAAAACGGAAAACTTTCAATGATGACCATCACACGGGACATGATAGAAGAAACAGGAACTCAGCCGGAAGATGTGGATGGACTGATTAATTATGTGAGGCGGATTGAAGATGTGAAACTCGCCGTTCTAATCCACGAAGATAAAATGAACTCGCATAGCTCAAACGGATTGAAAAATTTTCATGTAAGCCTTCGTTCCAACGGATCGGTTGATGTGGCTGAAATAGCCACATCTTTCGGTGGAGGCGGACATTCGAGCGCGGCAGGTTTTGACACTGCAACAACCCTGGACGCTTTAAAAGCAAAAATTCTGGGCTTCTCGGAAAAATTATGATTTTTAGTTATCCCGTTTATCGGGGTTAGGTGTACCGGAAATTAACAGCGGAATTTTTATAATCGACAAACCTGCAGATATGACTTCCGCAAGGATAGTTTCAATATTAAAAAGACTGTCCGGAGCAAAAAAAGCGGGTCATACGGGTACTCTTGATCCTTTTGCAACGGGAGTATTGATTTGCTGTATCAATGAGGCAACAAAAATATCAAGGTTCTTTCTCGGCGGGAATAAGAAATACAGAGCCAGGCTTTGCCTGGGAGCTGAAACTGATACGCAGGATTTTACTGGCAAGGTGATTTCAGCCTGCGGTGTGTTCGGTATTACGGATAAAGACATTCGGCAGGCCTTTAAGAAATTTGAGGGAGTTATTGAACAGTTTCCTCCGGCTTTTTCGGCATTGAAACATGAAGGAGTACCCCTTTACAAACTTGCAAGGAAAGGCCTGCCGGTACAGAAACCTGCCCGGAAGATCCATATATTCGACATTAAAATTATCGAAACAGATCTTCCTGAAATAGTGTTTGATGTATCCTGCTCAGCCGGCACATATATCAGAACTCTATGCGCAGATATCGGGAAAGCCTTTGGCTGTGGTGGACACCTGAAGGCATTGAGAAGGACTGAGAGTTGTGGATTTGACATCAGGGAAGCCTCAAGTATTGAAGATCTTGAAAAGCTTGCCTCGGATGGAAAGCTTTCAGCCAGCATGATAAGCATGTCCGATGCGCTGCAGGATATGCCGTTTCATACCGCAGACGATGTTTTGATTGAAAAAATATCCTGCGGGAAACCAATTACAGAAAGGGATATTTATCCGGAAAAATTAAACGGTCCGGATAATTTCGTCAAGGTCGTAAACAAAGAGAATGAGCTTTTGGCGGTATTAAACAAAACCGGGAATAAATACGTTTATAGTTTCGTAATCAACAGGGATTATAGCTAACGTCATAAATAACTTGACATAATAAATGTTTTATTCAATAATATCTCCTGTGGATGAATATTAAATTCAAAAACAGGAGGATGGTATGAAAGCACTGACGATAAAGAATGCATCTGTA
>Ga0209287_10001603_pt1 | contig 11035 bp, 9 predicted proteins | sample PPLLak3cmMay2015_2_FD_187255 | JGI IMG/M metagenome (GOLD analysis project Ga0209287, IMG submission 187255) | Freshwater sediment microbial communities from Prairie Pothole Lake near Jamestown, North Dakota, USA - PPLs Lake P8 Core (1) Depth... | ecosystem: Environmental > Aquatic > Freshwater... | reverse complement strand
AAGAACCCCTTGTGATCTGATTCTTTCGGCAACACCTATCGATCTTCGACGTTTGATGACCCTCTCTCAGCATGTCCTGCAGGTATCCTACGATATCTGCGAGGAACCCGGTTCTCCGCTGAAAAATTTATTCTTACAATTTCTTGCTGAAAAAGGTCATTTGTTTTAACATCTGTCAGGTGCCTGTACTGTGTACTATCATCAGCGGGGCCTTTTGCCTTTCTGGTAGTTAGCTGGACGGGGTTTGCTGTTATTGCTTGACCCATATCACCTGATTTTCTTCAGAAACCTCTATTTTCGCATAAGGAGTTCCCCACCATTGAAAAAATGTGTCAGAAAAATTGATTTGAGCAATTCGTTGACCGTTCTGGTTTACGATAGCACTCGACGCTACTATGAGGATTATCATCTCGTCAGGCTGGAAATGGAGTGCGAAGTAGCCGTGAATGAAGGCTTTTTTGAGGGACCAGAGAAATTGGATGAGGCGCGCAAGGTAGTAGGAGATTCTGTTTTCTATCGCCGTACTATCGAAAAGATGGGGGTGCCATTTCTCGAGATTGAAGCTGTTCGGGAGGATGTCATCTCTTCTTTTGTCTCCACGGCGGTTCCCTATCTTTCTCACGAGGACTTTCCAAGGAAGTTTGTGCAGTCGGAACTGCAAAAGTCTTGCGAGAAAAAGATGCGGAGTTTTGCCTGATGGGGAGTCGTTCCGTACGAGAAGAACTGGTTGGAATCGATACAATGACTTTTGGCGGCGCGGGACTCGGTCGCGTTGACGGCAAGGTCTGCTTTGTGCCCTTTACCGCCGTTGGTGATCTGGTACGAGTCAAAATCGTAGCAGAGAAGAAGTCCTACCTCGAGGGAGTGATTCTGGAAATTGTCAAACCCTCACTGCAGAGAATTTCTCCTCCTTGCCCGGTATTCGGCGATTGTGGTGGTTGCTGCTGGCAACACCTGCCGTATGATATCCAGGTGAAAACAAAAGAAGATATTTTTGCGGAAATCCTCATGCGGGCGACACGAATCGAGCGTGGCAAGGTTCTGCCGATTCTTTCAGCACCGACTCCCTACGGTTATCGGTCACGGATGCAGTTCAAGGTGAAATATGTGGCTGGGACTCTTTCTATGGGCTTCTTTAGAAAGGGAACCCACCAGGTAATTGATATACCTTGTGGCTGTGCCATTGCAAATGATCAGGTAAACCGTATTTTCCAGCAGTTGAGATTACTTATGCTTGCGTTTCCCGAACCGGGAAAAATTCCCCAGATAGATGTTGCCACCGGTGATGCCGGCGATGCTGTCGTGCTTTTTCATTATAATGGTGAAAAGTACAAGGAAGTAACTGCGTGGCTCAGGCAGGAAGTCCCGGGAAAGATTCCGGTCACGGGGGTTTTTCTCCAGCGCGGCAAGAAGCTGTCGATTAACAAAATCTGGGGAGACGAACAAGTCACCTATTTGATTTTTCCGAGCTTGTTTCCAGAGTTTTCCGAAATGGCCCTGTCTTTCCGTTGCGGGGGGTTTTCGCAAGTAAATTATCAGCAAAATACCGTGCTGATCGAAACCGCACTGCGCTGGGCTGAGCTCAAAGGAACTGAACGTGTCCTGGACCTTTTCTGTGGTAACGGAAACTTTTCCTTACCCTTTGCCCGATATTGCGCTGAGGTTGTAGGATACGAGAACAGCGCTCTCTCAATCGAGGATGCTGTGGCTAATTCCCGTCGGGCCAATCTGGGTAATTCCAGTTTTTTCTGCAAGGATTCTTCAACAGGGTTGCGCGAATTGGCACAGAGGGGAGACGTTTTTGATGTCGTATTGCTTGACCCGCCGAGAGCGGGTGCAATCGATGCTGTAAAACTGATCCCCCAGGTTCGGCCGGAAAAAATTCTCTATGTGTCGTGTGACCCCCCAACACTTGCGAGAGATCTGGCTTGGCTCCAGAATAACGGGTATGAAATTGTCGCGAGTTGTCCTGTAGATATGTTCCCCCAAACCTATCATAGTGAGAGTATAACTATTTTGCGGAAGAATTAGCATCGATTGGGAAAGAAACTTGCAAGCCAAACCGTGCTGACGTCCTGGTTTGACAGTTAAATTGATTGGTTTTCTGTTCCTATCAAACATTTATATAAAACCCTGTTTGAGTAATTTACAGGGAAAATGCTCTTCGTGTGCGGGTTGTAAGATGGGCTCATTTCCTTAGGTGCCGTTCAGGAAAAGTGTATCACTTTCTCAGGGTACTGCTCAATTTTATAACATAACGTGCAAACGTAATCGGTTAGCCTGTGATCCAATGAAATGATTAGCGATTGTTTTTCCGCCACCTTGCCACTACGAAACATAGATTCACCTTGTTTGTGGCATCTGCCGGAGAACGAACTGCTGGAGGAAGTAATGAACAAATCTGAGCTTATAGAAGCCCTTGCGGAAAGGAAGAACCTTTCCTTCAAGAAATCCGAAGAAATTATTAACACGATTTTTGATTCCATGGCCGATGCACTCCGCGGGGGTGAACGGATCGAAATCAGAGGTTTCGGCAGCTTTGTTATCAAAGACTATAAACCTTATGTCGGACGAAATCCCAAGACTGGCGAAGCAATCAAGGTGAAACCGAAAAAGCTTCCTTTCTTCAAAGTGGGTAAAGAGTTGAAAGAAATGGTTGATAGCTGACCAGATTTTCTCTTTCGCACTATTTCAATTTCTATAGTATCCTTTCCAGACGTTGCCGACTCTCATCGGTATCGTATACTTACGTGTATGCGCGTGCGTCAATTGTCTGGAATGGATACAGTTGTGTCCTTTCTGTCAAATCTCGCCTTTTAAGAACACTCACCAGTAACACGAAGAAATCCGGGGTCTGACCATATGCTGCTGTTTCAGCTGTTAGAGGCACTTGGCGGTCTTGGCTTGTTCATTTTCGGCATGAAGACCATGGCGGACGGTCTCCAGCGGTTCTCAAGCGGGAGATTCCGTCGCCTGGTCGAAAAGGTCGGCGGTAACCGCCTTTCCGCCGCTTTGATGGGAGGCTGTCTCTCTTCGCTCTTGCAGTCGAGCGGGGCTGCGTCAATTCTTGTCATCGGCTTTGTCAATGCAGGACTTCTTTCCTTGTATCAGGCCCTTGGAATGCTTGTAGGTACGGGGCTTGGTACGGCACTGGCAATCCAGTTCATAGCCTTCAAAATATCTTTTCTCTCCTTGCCTGCAATATTTGCAGGAGTTGTCCTGCGCTTTTTCAGCAAACGGAGGAGATGGGTTTTTTTCGGCGAAATCCTGTTGGGTTTCGGTTTGTTGTTTTTCGGACTTGAAGTCATGGAAACCCGGCTATTGCCATTCGGGCAAGCTGAAATCTTCCGCGGAACCCATTCCTTTCCCTTTGACGCGCCCATTGCAAATGTGCTTATTGGAGCAATCATTGCTTTTCTGGTGCAATCTGGAAGTGCCGCCCTCGGAGTGATTCTTGCCGTGGCCGGAAGTGGTTTTATCGGCTTTGAGCAGGCTACGGCCATGGCTCTCGGGGAAGTGATAGGGACCCTGGCTCTTTCTGCAATCGGCGCCATCGGCGGAACCTTGACGGCAAAAAGGACAGTATTTTTCTATGGGGTGATCTCTGTTGTTTCAGTTGCCTGTGTGCTGCTGTTTTTTCCCTTCTTTCTGAGCCTGGTTGCCATGGTTACTCCCGGTTACGGGGAAGGGGTGTCTCACTTGAGAAGCGTGTTTTCGCTGACACCGCCACAACCACTCTTTCATACTGTCACCGCAAGAGCCGTTGCCAACAGCTACACGTTGTTCAGCATATTTATGGCATTGGTCTTTCTGCCGTTTATTGGCTTTTTTGCCCGATCGGCGGGGAAGATTCTCCCGGAAAAAGGCGAGATCGACATTGAGCCTTATCCACGATTTATTGATTTCCGGGTCGTCAACACCCCGACGCTTGCCTTCTTGCAAGCAGGGAATGAATTGAAAAGGATGGCGCAGGTGGCCCAGTCCATGGTGTCCGATACTTCGGAGCAGTTTTACGAATTCAACGCGAAAAAGGCTACCTTGATTCAACAAAAAGAAAACCTTTTGGACGTCCTTCAAAAAGAAATTTCCAGTTTCCTTGTGCTCCTCGCTCGCCAAGCCCCAAATTCCGAAAAACCTCTGGAAATCCCCGTTTTTCTCAGCACCGTCAATGATTTGGAGGGTATCGGGGATAACTGTGAGAATATACTCGAGTGTCTCCGTCGCAAAAAGGAAGGCTCGGTGTATTTTTCCGAAACAGCCATGGACGAGTTAAAGTCACTTGCAAAAATGGCTTCATATCTGATGCATCTGGCGGTAGATGCTCTTGACAGCTTTGATGTGCCAGACGCTGAAGCGATGCAGGAATTGAAAATAGAGCTTCTTTCCAGTGAGGAAGACTTTAAAAAAAATCACTTGATGCGCTTGAGTGCCGGAGACTGCACGGTAACCGCCGGCCTTTTATTTATGGAGATAATCGCTGCTTTTACAAAAATAGGCGATTACTCCTATTCTATTATTGAAACACAAAGGACACTTCGATAATGTTCATGCAGTGTGCCTCTATTGATCTCGGAACCAATAGTGCCCGCTTATTGATTGGTTCTGTAGATTCCCGTTCCCGTATTCGGCCTCTTTTTTTCAAAAGGGAGATTACCCGTCTTGGTGGTGGATTCTCGAAGGAGAAGGGCCTGTCTCTTGAGGCGCGTAAGCGTACGTTGGCCGTATTGCAGGAATTTGCCGGTGAAATTCAGCGACATGGGGTGAAAAAGATTCGTGCCGTAGCTACTAGTGCCGTGCGGGATGCCGTAAACGGTGGCCATTTTGTTGGCGAGGTTTTCCAGCAAACAGGCATAACCCTTGAGGTTATTGGCGGCCGGGATGAGGGGCTCTTGACCCTGCGGGGGATATTTTCCGGTATTCGTGGAGAGGGCGATGTTCTCGTCTTTGATATCGGCGGTGGGAGCACCGAGTATACTTTGGCACATGACGAGACGTCACTATACACAAAAAGTCTTTCACTCGGCGTCGTGCGGTTAACGGAAGGGAAGAAGAGTATTCCTGCCATGGATGACAAAATTCACCGCGAGCTTGAGATTCTCCTTGCGGATCTGTCGCTGGCTGGTTATCCGGAAGTTTCACCCAAGACCAGGCTCATCGGCACGGCCGGAACTCCGACAACCTTGGCAGGGATTGAGCTGGAAGTGCGCGATTATGATTCCAGAAGTGTCCATGGCCATATCTTGTCACTCGATAGCATCAGAAAAATCTACGCGCGCATTCTCCCCTTAACCCCGGAACAGCGGTTACTTGTGCCCGGGATTGAAAGAGGGCGGGAGGACCTGATTCTTGCCGGAACCCTCATTACCATGCGGACCATGGAGCGATTCGGTTTTGAATTCTTGACTGTGAGTGAAAGCGGCCTTTTGGAAGGATTACTGCTAACCCTTCAATCAGACAGCTGAATTCTAGCGTAACGACCATCCTGTTTCTGAGGGAAAAGGTAAAATCAGCCAGATTGCAGTTGACAGAAACAGCGGTTTGTCAGTATATATTCCATGCGATTTCGGGGAGAAATTCCCGTATTTTTTTGTAAAGGGGATGGCCACTAATGAGAGAAATTCTTTCCGGCAATGAGGCGATTGCCCGTGGGGCGTACGAGGCTGGAGTAAAAGTTGCCAGTGCATATCCGGGAACTCCTTCCACCGAAATTCTAGAAAACGTCATCTTTTACAAAGAAATTAATGCCTCATGGGCTCCCAATGAGAAAGTCGCTCTCGAAGTCGGCATCGGCGCATCTTTTGCGGGAGCCAGGGCGCTCGTTGCCATGAAGCACGTTGGGGTCAATGTCGCAGCAGATCCCCTTTTCACCCTTTCCTACACCGGAGTCAAGGGTGGCCTGGTACTGGTAACGGCTGATGACCCTGAAATGCATTCCTCCCAGAATGAGCAGGATAATCGCAATTATGCCAAATTTGCCAAGGTTCCGATGCTGGAGCCGGCCGATTCGCATGAATGCAAGGAGTTTACCCGCCTTGCTTTTGAACTCTCCGAACAGTATGATACTCCGGTCTTCCTGAGAACGACAACGCGAATTTCCCATAGTAAATCCATCGTTACCCTTGCAGACCCCGTTTGCGATCTCCCGGTGCCTGCCCTGGTGAAAAATGCCGCCAAGCAGGTTATGCTGCCGTCGAATGCCCGTGTCCGCCACCCGCTGGTGGAGGAACGGATGAGAAAGCTTTCTTCCGCGGCAAACACCATGGCGGTCAATCGCATGGAAGTGCGTGACACAAAGGTCGGCATCATAACCTCCGGTGTCTGCTACCACTACGTGCGGGAAATCTTCCCGAACTTTTCTACCCTGAAGCTCGGCATGCTTCATCCGCTTCCCATGGAGATGATTCGCGAATTTGCTGCTGCGGTGGACCGGCTTTTTGTTGTGGAGGAACTGGACCCCTTCTTCGAAGAGCAGATCAAGGCGCAGGGCATTTCCATTTCCGGCAAGGATTTTCTCCCCCTCTGTGGAGAACTTACTCCGGAAAGAATCCGTAAGGCTTTTGCCGGCCAGGGGATTGTTGTCGATTCCGCCACCGCGCATGAAGAACAGTCATCGGCAGTGTCTCTGCCCGGTCGGCCGCCCAACATGTGTCCCGGGTGTCCCCATCGAGGTGTTTTCTATGCCCTGAAACACTTGAACGCCTATGTTACCGGTGATATCGGCTGCTATACGCTCGGTTTTCTGCCTCCCTTGTCTACCATGGAAACCTGTGTCTGCATGGGGGCCTCCATCGGTAACGCTTCCGGGGTAGTGAAGGCTGTCTCCGAAGAGGAACGCAAGAAGGTTGTGGCCGTAATCGGTGATTCGACCTTTTGCCATACCGGTATCAACGGCCTGATGGACATGGTCTACAACAAAGTGCCGGCAACCGTCGTCATCCTCGACAACCGTATCACCGCCATGACCGGACGGCAGGACAACCCCGCCTCCGGACATACCCTGAGCAACGAAGCAACCCATCGGATGGATATTCCCGAACTCTGCCGGGCCCTTGGGGTCCGCCACGTTCGGGTGGTGAATCCCTTCGACCTGGATGAAACGGAGACAGCCCTCAAGGAGGAAATGGAGCGCCCGGAGCCATCGGTAATTATTACCGACAAACCCTGCGTTCTGGTGAAGCGTGTCGGTGTTTTCCAGCGCGGACCTCTCTATGTGGTGGATACGGAAAAATGTACTGGCTGCCGCGCCTGCCTCAAGATCGGCTGCCCGGCAATCCAGTGGCATCCGAACGATGGCGTCAGGGGAATGTCGCATATCGATCCGACCCTCTGCACAGGTTGTGATGTCTGCCGGCAACTCTGCAAGTTCAGTGCTATCGGGAGGGCAAAATGAGCGAACGTGTAACCAATATTTTACTGGTAGGGGTTGGCGGGCAGGGAATTCTGCTGGCGTCGGAAATCCTTTCCGAGACCTTTATGCTGGCCGGGTATGATGTGAAAAAAAGTGAGATTCACGGTATGTCGCAACGTGGCGGCAGTGTCGTGTCCCATGTCCGGTATGGACAGGAGGTTTTCTCTCCCCTGGTGCCCGAGGGAGAGGGGGACATCCTTTTCGGTTTCGAGTTGATGGAAACCTATCGCTACCTTCCCCTGCTGAAGAAAGGCGGTGCCGTGGTCGTCAATGACTTGGAAATTCCCCCCTCTTCGGTGCTGATGGGTCAGGAAAACTATCCTGAGGGTTTGGCGGAAAAAATTCGTGAAAAATTCCCCGATTTTCTGCTGGTCGATGGTCAGGGGCTTGCCAGGGAGGCGGGAAATCTGCGGGCAGCCAACACGGTTTTGCTCGGAGCTGTCTCCCGGCGTCTGGACATTGCCGAATCATATTGGATGCAGGCACTTGAAAAGATGGTTCCCTCGAAGGCCCTTGACGTGAACAGAAAGGCTTTTCAGCTGGGACGGGAACTGCAAGGCTGAAATTCGGCAGCCAACTAGTGAGGTGATGAGGAATGTATTTCAACGAGGAAATAGAGACTTTGCCCCGGCAGGCGCTGGAGGCCCTGCAACTGAAGCGACTTCAAGGAATGCTGGAGAGAGTCTATGCTAACGTTCCGTTTTACCGTGAAACTTTCACAAAACATGGCATCGTTCCCGGCGATGTAACGTCTCTGGATGATCTGCACACTCTGCCCTTTACCCTGAAGCAGGATATGCGGGATTCCTATCCCTATGGGCTCTTTGCCGCGAAGATGGATGATATCGTCCGGATCCATGCCTCATCCGGCACTACCGGGAAGCCAACCGTCGTTGGCTATACCCGGAAGGATATCAGCACCTGGACGGAACTGATGGCCCGATCCTTTGTCGCGGCCGGGGTCCATAAAGGCGATATCATCCATAACGCTTACGGCTACGGCCTTTTCACCGGCGGACTTGGTGCTCACTATGGCGCGGAGAACCTCGGAGCTTCGGTTATCCCCATGTCGGGAGGAAATACCAAACGCCAGATCTTGATTATGAAGGATTTTGGCTCCACCGTTCTTACCTGTACTCCCTCGTACTCCCTCTACCTTGCCGAAGCAGCCCATGAAGAGGGCGTGGATATCACCTCGCTGAATCTCCGGGTAGGCATTTTCGGTGCAGAACCCTGGTCGGAATCCATGCGTCAGGAAATCCAGGACAAGCTCAAGATCAGTGCCATCGACATATACGGCCTGTCCGAAATCATGGGGCCGGGAGTTGCCATAGAGTGTCAGGAAGCAAAATGCGGACTCCATATCTGGGAGGACCATTTTATTCCGGAAATCATTAATCCCGAGACCGGGAAACTGGTTCCTGCGGGAGAGTTGGGCGAACTGGTACTCACGACCATAACAAAAGAGGGCATTCCCCTTCTTCGCTATCGTACCCGCGACATAACCAGCATCACCTATGAGCCGTGTATTTGCGGCCGCACCCACGCCCGAATTGCCCGCATGAGCGGACGGAGTGACGATATGCTCATCATTCGTGGTGTGAATGTCTTCCCTTCACAGATCGAATCGATCCTTATGCAGGTGGAGGGAGTCGAGCCACATTACCTTTTGATTGTTGATCGCAAGGATAACCTTGACAGCCTCGAGGTGCAGGTGGAGGTTGATGAGCGGCTCTTTTCCGATGAGGTGAAACATCTCCAGTTGCTGGCTTCTACAATCGAGAAGCAGATCAAGGACCTTCTCGGCATCACCTGCAAGGTCCGTCTCGTTGAACCGAAAACCATCACCCGGAGCGAGGGAAAGGCAAAAAGGGTCATTGACAACAGGGTGAAGTAGCACGCTGCAGTTTTTCCCGGACAAAACTCGCTGCTTTCCCTGCCGGAAATCTGGAGTTCATGTCAGGGGTTTTTTGATTGAAATGGACAAACCGGATTGTTACGGCCAGCAGCAGAGCGCATTACGGACATACCTGCTAAAACACGCAAGAGGAGGCAAGCATGAAAGTTGAACAGATCTCCGTTTTTATAGAAAATAAATCGGGACGACTCGCCGATGTTGCCAGTGCTCTGGGAGAGGCACACGTCAATATCAGGGCACTCTCCCTTGCCGATACCAGCGATTTCGGTATCCTGCGCCTGATTGTCAATGATGGGGAAAAAGCAAAGCAGGTTCTCAAGGAGAAAGGTTTCACCGTCAGCAAGACCGAAGTGGTTGCCATTGAGGTTCCTGACAGACCGGGTGGCCTTTCGGAGATCCTCCATGCGCTTGATAAAGATTGTATCAATGTTGAGTATATGTATGCTTTTGTGGAGCGTTGTGGTGGGAATGCCGTAATTATTTTCCGATTCGACGAGACCGATAAAGCCATCCAGTGCCTGGTAGAAAAGGGTTTCAGTGTTCTGGAAGGTGAACGGCTCTATCATATGTAGCGCCAGCAGCTGGTATTGTTTTATTATTTCTTATTGTGAATGGGAGGATCTATGGGAAGACTCGTGTTGCTTGTATCCGCTTTGCTCCTGATTGCTATGACAACAGTAGCTCAGGCTGCCCCAACCATCAGAATCGGCGGGCTTTTTTCTGTTACCGGCCCGGCTTCTTTTCTCGGTGAGCCGGAGAGAAATACTCTGGAAATGCTTGTTCAGGAGGTCAATGCCAAAGGTGGCGTGAATGGGTCAAAGATCGAGCTCTTTATCTATGACACCCAGGGTGATGCTACAAAAGCGGTGCAACTGGCGACCAAACTCATCAGGAATGACAAGGTCGTTGCTATTATCGGCCCCAGCACCACCGGCGAGTCCATGGCTGTCATCCCGCTTGTGCAACGGGAACGGATTCCCCTTATCTCCTGCGCCGCTGGCGTGAAGATTACCGAACCAGTAAACGCCTGGGTTTTCAAGACGCCGGCCAATGACCAGGTTGCTGCCGAGAAAATCTACAACTTTGCCGCCAAGAAAGGTCAGAAGCGCATTGCACTGCTGACCGTATCTGATTCGTATGGCTCCTCTGGCAGAGAACAGCTCAAGATTCTGGCCGCGAAAAAGGGTTTCACCATCGTGGCAGACGAGGTTTTTTCGCCGAAGGATACCGACATGACACCGCAGCTTACCAAGATTCGTGGTGCAAACCCGGATGCGGTTATCTGCTGGGGAACAAATCCCGGCCCGGCAGTGGTAACGAGAAATATGCGGCAGCTGGGAATTACCACTCCACTTTACCAGAGTCATGGTGTTGCTTCGAAGAAGTTTATCGAACTCGCAGGAGCATCTTCGGCGGAAGGAGTAACTCTCCCTGCCGGTAAACTTGCCGTGTACGATATTATTCCCAAGAAAGATCCGCAGGTGAAGCTTCTCAAGGAGTATGACCAGGCGTACCGCAAAAAATTTGGTGTTGAAGCCTCCACCTTCGGAGGATATGCCTACGATGGTTTTCAGCTAATTGTGGCTGCCATCAAAAAGTCCGGAGCAACTCCGGACAAAATCAGAAAAGGTATAGAACAAATCCGAAAAATGGTTGGTGTCTCTGGGGTCTTTACCATGTCACCCACCGACCACAATGGTTTGGATCTC
>Ga0209287_10001600_pt1 | contig 11054 bp, 7 predicted proteins | sample PPLLak3cmMay2015_2_FD_187255 | JGI IMG/M metagenome (GOLD analysis project Ga0209287, IMG submission 187255) | Freshwater sediment microbial communities from Prairie Pothole Lake near Jamestown, North Dakota, USA - PPLs Lake P8 Core (1) Depth... | ecosystem: Environmental > Aquatic > Freshwater... | reverse complement strand
TACTCTCCCCTGGCCTGTGTGATAATCGGCGGGCTGATAACTTCAACTCTGCTGGCGAGGCTTGTTACCCCGGTGATGTACAAAATAATACCGCCCAAAATCAGCTGAAAACACTTGCAATCCTGCCAGGATGCTAATAAATTGTTTCTTTCAGCATTGATATTCAGTAATATTTTAGTAACTTGTAAGGACTAAAACCAGACAATAACCAAACTTAACCAATATGAGAATTCTTATCACTGGCTTGATTGCATTTGTAATCTGGTGTGTTTTCTCCGCCTGGATCTACAACGACCACATGCTTCCTGCGCTCAGGAAGCCGGCTCCGGTCGTCACAGTTCCCGACGCAGCCGCCAGAGAGGCTGATTCACTGATGAAACTTAAAGCGATGATGCCGAAGGAACTCACGATCTACTTTGAATTCAATGATGCCAAATTCAAGGCAGATCCGCAATATGAGAACAGCATTGCTGAATTCAAGGCATGGCTGGAAAAATATACAACACATAAATTATCTGTTGTCGGCCACACTGATCTGGTGGGAACACCTGAGTATAATGGTGAACTTGGACTGAAAAGAGCCCTGGTAGTCGGTAAATATATCGAAGGCCTGGGGATCAGTCCTGAAAAAATACTGACAGGAACAGCCGGAGAGTCACAGCCTGCTGCAGGGTACATAACAATAGAGGAGAGAGCAAAGAACAGAAGAACAGAAATAACTATTAAACTAAACTAATATGACACTATCATTTGTACCACTCGTATCTGTTGCCGGGGCAGTCATTACAATAATTGCCCTGCTCCTGGTTGCGGCAGTAATAGGATATCTCACGGCATGGTTCTATGCCAAGTCAGTCTATACTCCTGTAATTAAAAAACTCGAGGAAGAAAAGGCCGATCTTCAGAAGCAGGTTGCGGATCTGAAAGAAAATGTAAGCAGACTTAACAGCAAGGTTGATGATCTTAACGGCAAGATCGCAAAGCTGGAGGAAGAAGCAGCTAAAAAAGAGAAGGAGATAAAAGAGCTTAGAAGCAGGATTAAGGAGTAACCCGGTCTTTTGATCTCTGAATAGTACATTTTTAATTCTTGCCCTGAATTGCAATTTTCAGGACCAATAAATTATTATACTAATCAAACTACCAGAACAAATGAAAACTTCAAGAAGGAATTTCATAAAGACAAGCACCCTCGCTGTTGCAGGGAGCGCAATCCTCCCGCAACTATTTTCATCCTGCAAAAAGCAGACGGGAATGGTGGGGATCCAGCTTTATTCCATCCGTGATGAGATGACGGCAGATCCTCTCGGATCCCTGAAACAGGTGGCTGCCATGGGATGGGAATATGTTGAACATGCCAATTACATCGAGCGCAAATTCTATGGATATGCACCTGCAGAATTCAGGAAGATCATCGATGATCTTGGACTTAAGATGATCAGCGGTCATACTGTCATGGGCAGTGAACACTGGGATGAGGCAAAGAAGGATTTCTCCGACAGCTGGAAATGGACCGTGGAAGACGCTGCTGTGATGGGTCAGAAGTATGTTGTCAGCCCCTGGATGGATGAAAGCATGAGAGTAACCTATGACGACTTTATGAAGTACATGGATGTATTCAACAAGTGCGGTGAGCTCTGCATGAAGAACGGGATGAAATTCGGTTATCATAACCACGATTTTGAATTCAGCCAGAAGCTGAACGACAAAAAGCTGTTTGATATAATGATGACTTCAATTGATCCTGATCTTGTTGTTATACAACTCGATACAGGCAATATGTACAGCGGCGGAGGTGTTGCTCTTGATGTGGTGAACCAGTATCCCGGCAGATTTGAAAACCTGCACGTTAAGGATGTAATAAAAACCACCGGTGAAAATGAGGGCTATGAAAGCTGTGTTCTTGAAGAGGGTATTGTAAATATTAAGGAGGTTGTTGACCTGGCCACAAAGACCGGAGGAACGGAGGTTTATATAGTTGAACAGGAATCATACCAGGGGAGAACTCCGATGGAATGCATCAAAGCCGACCTGGAGGTTATGAAAAAATGGGGGTACTGCTGATTCACTCCTCGATAGCAGAGTGATACTCCTGTATCGACCTTACTTCGTACCTGCCATTCTGCCTCTCCCTGATTCCTTTTGTTGCCGAGAGTGCAGCTGATGTTGTTGTTATATAAGGAATGCCATATTTGATGGCATTCTTTCTAATATATGAATCATCATACTCGCTGAGGCGTCCGGCGGGTGTGTTGACGACAAGATCGATCTCGCCGTTCTTAATGGCATCAACAATATTCGGCCTTCCTTCATGTACCTTGAGGATAAGCGTTGAAGGTATTCCATGTTGTTCAAGGAATTTAACTGTTCCTCCGGTCGCGAGGATATTGAATCCCATATCACGGAAGTTTTCTGCTGTTTCAACAATCCTGTTCTTGTCCCTGTCGGCGATTGTGATCAGTACGGTCCCTTTTACCGGCAGCGGTGACTGAGTAGCTTCCTGCGACTTAAAAAATGCCATACCATATGTGTCGGCCATTCCGAGGACCTCGCCGGTGGAACGCATCTCAGGGCCAAGAAGCGGATCTATTGCAGGGAACATGTTGAATGGGAAAACAGCCTCCTTTACGCCGAAGTGCTTTATTGTCCTGTTCTTTAATCCGAACTCAGGAAGCTTCTGCCCGAGCATTATCTGGGTGGCAATGCGGGCCATAGAAACGTTGCACACTTTCGAAACCAGAGGAACAGTCCTTGAAGCCCGCGGGTTGGCTTCAAGAATGTACACAACATCCTCATAGATAGCATATTGTATATTCAGGAGGCCGACAACCTTCAGTTCAATTGCGAGCCTGCGGGTATAATCGTAGATGGTCTTTTTATGTTCTTTAGGGATTATCACAGGCGGTATCACACAGGCTGAATCGCCCGAGTGTATTCCTGCATATTCAATATGCTGCATTACTGCAGGCACGAATGCATCATTGCCGTCAGATATCGCATCGGCTTCCGATTCAATTGCATCCTCAAGGAAATAATCAAGGAGAAGAGGTCTGCCGGGAGATACTCCAACTGCTTTGGCAACATACTCAGCGAGCATATCCTCATCGAGGATAATTTTCATAGCTCTTCCGCCGAGCACATAAGAGGGCCTGATCATCAGGGGATAACCTATCCTTGCAGCAATTGCCAGAGCCTCATCACGGTTGCTTGCCATTCCCGATTCAGGCTGAGGGATACCAAGCCTTGTAATGACATGTCTGAAACGGTCCCTGTCTTCTGCAAGATCAATGGTGTCGGGAGTAGTTCCCAGTATCTTCACTCCGGCTTCTGAAAGCTCCTTCGCAAGGTTAAGGGGCGTTTGCCCGCCAAACTGAACGATAACTCCCTCAGGTTTTTCCTTGTCATAGATGCTCAGCACATCTTCAGCTGTAAGAGGCTCAAAATAAAGCTTATCTGATGTATCGTAGTCGGTGGAAACGGTTTCGGGGTTGCAGTTTACCATTATTGATTCAAATCCTGCGTCGCGGATGGCGAAAGCCGCGTGCACGCAGCAATAGTCAAATTCAATGCCCTGACCTATTCTGTTCGGTCCGCCGCCAAGCACCATTATCTTTTTCCGGCTGCTCACACTTACCTTGTCAGGTGCATTGTATGTCGAGAAATAGTAGGCTGCATCTTTTACCCCGCTGACAGGCACCGGTTCCCATGCTTCCTTTATGCCAAGAGAGATCCTTCTTTCCCTTATCTCCTTTTCAGGGATGCCAAGCAGTTTTGACAGGTACCTGTCGGCAAATCCGTCTTTCTTTGCCCTGATAAGAAGATCATCCGGAAGCCTCTCCCCCTTATATTTAAGTATCTGTTCCTCCTCCTCAACCAGGTCCTTCATCTGCTGCAGGAAATACGGTTTGATATGGGTTTTCTTATAAAGATCCTCAATATCAGCTCCTTTCCGCAGCGCCTCGTATAATATGAACTGACGTTCACTGGAGGCATGCTTCAGCAGGTTCATCAGCTCGTCAAGAGGTTTTTTATTGAAATCCTTTGCAAATCCAAGTCCGTACCGGCCGATCTCCAGTGATCTGATTGCCTTCTGGAAAGCCTCCTTGTAATTTTTCCCGATGCTCATAACCTCACCCACTGCCTGCATCTGGGTGCCGAGCTTATCCTCCATCCCTTCAAATTTCTCAAAAGCCCAGCGGGCGAATTTCACGACGACATAATCGCCTGAGGGGGTATATTTATCCAGAGTCCCTTCGCGCCAGTAAGGTATTTCGTCCAGGGTAAGACCGCCTGCCAGAAGTGACGAAACGTATGCAATCGGGAATCCTGTGGCTTTTGATGCCAGTGCCGAAGATCGTGAGGTGCGGGGATTGATTTCAATTACCACGACTCTGCCTGTTTTCGGATCATGGGCAAACTGAACGTTTGTACCTCCTATAACCTCGATAGCCTCCACAATGTCGTATGAATATTTCTGAAGCTTTTTCTGAAGCTCCTGGGAGATGGTCAGCATTGGAGCCGTGCAGAAGGAATCACCTGTGTGAACGCCCATTGCATCAACATTCTCAATGAAGCAGACAGTTATCATCTGATTCTTTGCATCCCTTACAACCTCAAGTTCAAGCTCCTCCCAGCCGAGTACAGACTCTTCCACCAGGATCTGGTGTACAATGCTGGCAGCCAGCCCCCTGCTGGCAATTGTACGCAATTCTTCGAGATTGTAAACAAGGCCTCCTCCGGTGCCTCCCATAGTGTAGGCAGGACGGATCACTACCGGATACCCGAGTCCGGCAGCTGCGTTTTCGGCATCCTCAAGTGTATTTACCGCCTTGCTTTTTGGCATGTCGATACCAAGTTTTGTCATGGTCTCCTTAAAGGCTGTCCTGTCCTCGCCGCGCTCAATGGCATCAATGTTTACTCCGATTACTTTTACGTTGTATTTTTCAAGTATTCCTTTTTTCGCGAGCAGGGAGGAGAGGTTCAGTCCCGTCTGTCCGCCAAGATTCGGGAGGAGAGCATCGGGACGCTCCTTCTTTATTATTTCCGTAAGTGCATATTCGTTAAGAGGCTCAATATAGGTCGCATCAGCCATCCCGGGGTCGGTCATAATGGTTGCCGGGTTTGAGTTGACAAGGACAATTTTATAACCGAGCGATCTTAAGGCTTTGCAGGCCTGCGTACCTGAATAATCGAATTCACAGGCCTGTCCGATGATTATCGGTCCCGAGCCTATGATGAGCACTTTCTTTATATCTTCTCTGCGCGGCATAATGATTCTGAATGTTGCTGACAATATAAAAAATCAAATCGGAAAGGGGTGAAATGCTGATATGAAAACAATTAGAAAGATATGAACCACATAATGAAGAAGGAAGGGGAGTGGGGGAGAATGGGTGAGGGGGTGAAAATCCGTGCCAATCTGTGTAATCCGTGGAGAAAAAATGAAGGGGAGGAAAATGAATCCCGGAGAGATTCCGTTAATGATAATATAATAGTTACGAATTTGTTACAAAAACCAGGGAGGGGTTCCATTAAATTCGTTATTTTTGATTTCCTTATCTGATGAAAAGATTTTTTGTCTATATATCTATATTTTCCCTTGTGCGATTCTCTGCAGCCGCCCAGACCTTTACCGACAGCAACCTCCCGATTATTATAATTAATACCAGTACACCTATAGTTGATGATCCCAGGGTTGTGGGGACGATGAAGATCATTTACCGGGGTCCGGGGCAGAGGAATTACATGACTGACCTGAACACACCAGGATATCTGAACTATAACGGGAAAATCGATATTGAGATCAGGGGATCGTCATCACAATATTCCTCGAAGAAGCAATATGGCTTTACAACACGCCAGGCCGACGGAGTTACGGTAAATAACGTCAGTCTTCTTGGAATGCCTGCAGAAAACGACTGGATACTCAACAGTATGATCTTCGACTCGGCCCTTGTGAGGGACTTCCTATGTTTCAAACTGTCAAGACGGATAGGGGAATACGCATCACGGACTGTTTATTGTGAGGTTGTTATAAATAATTCATACAGAGGGCTTTATCTGCTTGAAGAAAAGATCAAGCCTGATAATAACAGGGTTGACATCAAACGGATTTCATTCCTTGATAATTACCTGCCGGAGGTTTCCGGAGGTTATATCACCAAGGCTGACAAAACTACAGGAGGTGACCCTGTAGCCTGGAGCATGGCGGCATGGAACGGGAGTTATGTTGCATTTCTACATGAATTTCCCGACCCTGATGTGGTGACAGGGCTCCAGACCGGCTATCTGAAGAGCTACTACGGACTTATGGCCAATGCTGCTTTTGAAAAGAATGCTTCAATAACCACAGGTTACCCTTCTTATATTGACATTCCTTCTTTCATCGACTATATGATCATAAGCGAGCTCTCATCGAATGCAGACTCATACCAGTACAGCACCTATTTTCACAAAGACCGGAATGGCAAGCTGAGGGCAGGGCCCGTATGGGATTCGGATCTTACATTCGGGAATGACCTGTTTTTATGGAGCCTTAACAGGAGCTTTTATTATGTGTGGCAGTTCTCAAACGGCGATAATGAGGGCCCGAGATTCTGGAGAGACCTTTTCAATGAAAGCACATATCAATGTTATCTGTCAAAAAGATGGAACGAGCTTATTCAGCCGGGCCAGCCACTCAATGCAACCAGCATTAAAAATCTGATTGACTCAACTGTAAACCTTATCAGTGAAGCTGTCGTAAGGGAGAATATAAAATGGAACAATGTGAGGGATCATCAGAAGAGGATAAATCAGATGAAAACATGGATTGACAACCGGATAAACTGGATGACTACCAGTCTTCCTTCACCCACTGGATGCACCGGTGTTACAGTTCCGCCGCTTGTGATAAGCAGGATAATGTATCATCCGGACACGACTGTAAGTTATCCTGATAACGATGAACGGGAATTTATAGAGATCACTAACACCGGCAATCAGGAGGCAGATCTCACAGGAATATATTTCAGCAGTCCCGGTCTCACATACCAGTTTCCTGCAGGCTCAGAAATTGAGGCTGGCGAATCGGTTTTTATTGCCGGAAATTATTCGGGATTTTTCGGCACCTATAAGTTTCCGCCCTTCGGACAGTATACAAGGAATCTATCGAACAAAAGGGAGAAGCTGGTTCTGTCAGATGCATTCGGGAACGTGATCGATAGTGTAACATATCATGATTCAGCTCCGTGGCCGGATGCTGACGGCACCGGATATCATCTAAAACTTGTTGATCCTCTGTCGGATAACAGTATTGCCCGGAACTGGACAGCTTCAGATGAATTGCTGATTTCAGGGATTGACATACCGGGAGAAGAAAACATAAACCTGTATCCGAATCCTGTTACTGATTTCCTGATCATAAATGCTGGTAATGAAATAACTTCTGTGACACTTCTCGATTTGACAGGGAGAATTATGACCTCAAATAATAAAATTGATTCTCAGGAGTATTTGCTCGATATGAGAAGCTTTGATCCGGGAATCTACTTAGTGAAGGTTAATATGACCAGGGGAACAGTTACCTGTAAAATAATAAAATGTAAACGATAGTTAATTAAGATCAACTCAATCAGAGATCTCTGATTTTCTCCATGACAACAATATAGCCACTGATCCCGTTGGCTGAAGCCAACGGCAATTGAAACTATCTTTTAATTGCTTTGATGAACCAGTCCTTATATCCGGCACTTACTTTTCGGATATCAGTTTATCAACAAGCGACTTAAGCTCATCAATCTGTGATTGCTGTGATTCTATCAATTCTTGCTGCTCCTTGATAGCTTCGGTGAGGACAGCGGTCAGTTTATCATAAGCAACAGATTTATATCCATCAGAGCCTGTAACGACAACTTCGGGTACGACTGTTTCCAGTTCCTGGGCAATGAAGCCGATGTTTTTTCTTTCTCCTTCAGATCCACTTTTATCATTTATCATATCGTATTTCACACCATGCATTGCCAGGACTATTCCAAGGGGATTTTCGATATTTTCTATATTCTTTTTATACCGGATATCAGAATTTGTGAGCCAGTTATATCCCGATTCAACACGGCCGTTGCCTCCGGCGATATCAAGCTTATGCTGGGGATTGATCATTGCAATGCCGGTATTTCCATTCTGAAGAACGATAAAAGCATTTTTACGATTGGTATTTGACGTTCCGTTACCAATTACAAAAGCAGGATCAGTAGGTATATACCATCCCGGGTTTGTCATTAAAATTGTATCATTGAAGCGGCCCAGAACCACAGCAGCAAATGAATTGGAAATAGTTCCTAAACCAGATGTAAAAGAGTTTAAGCCTGCCGCCTTTGTTGAATCGCCTGTTGCAAAAGCCTGATTTACAGCAGCCATTGTGCGCAAACCAAAAGCAGCAGAATGTGGTCCGCTGGCGGTAGTCATATATCCATACGCAAATGAACTGACATTAACAGCTTTACTTCTTCCTCCCCCGGCAAATGATCCCTCGTATTCTGTAAGTGTTTGTGTGCCGATTGCAACTGAATTCTTACCGTTGGCTTCAGTAAACTGGCCTGTTGCAAATGAATTCTCTCCTGTGGCTTTTGTGCGTTGACCAAGTGCTGCAGAATTTGCACCGCCTGCTGAATTATAATAACCGTACGAGAATGCACTGAACGATAAAGCTTCTGAATGATCTCCGCCGGCAAAAGAGTGCGGGCCGGAGGCAACTGTTTCCAGTCCGGCAGCCATGCTAACCCCTGCGGTTGCTTGTGTTTTAAACCCTAATGTTGTTGATGCCCAGCCACTTGATGTTGTAGACAATCCCATTGCCATGCTGAAATAGTTTGTTGCTTTATTATCGGCACCAAACGCAAATGCGCTTTCTCCTGTAGCCTGAGATCCCAGGCCCAGAGCAAACGCAAAATTGCCTGAGGCAACTGTATTCCTTCCGGTTGGCCCGGTTGAGTCCCTTCCTGCATAGCCGAATGCAAAACTACCCAGGCCGGACGCTTCAGAGAATGCGCCAAATGCATATGAGTCTGAATTCAACGCTTTGGCATTGTCCCCGAATGCAAACGAATTTACTTTGTTTGCCACAGCTCTTTTCCCGATAGCTGTTGCAAAATCACCCCTGGCAACAGATTTAAACCCCATAGCCTGCGAAAACTGCCCTATTGACTTGGACTCATAACCCGTTGCAAATGAGTTTATTCCAACGCTGTCAGGTTTTTCGATCAGCACCCTGCCGGCGAGAAAAGCATTCTTCAACGGGTACCACAGGATCCTGTTTTGTGAAGGATTGATTATCCTGCTTGTATCAGTGGAAACATCAAAATAATGACCCGACCTGTCCTTTACAGTACCAAATCCGCCAATTGCAAATCCTCCTTTTGGTCCTTTTGCCGAGCTGTTGTCAATATATGCCCTGATGCTGTCGGAACTTACAAAAAGATAATCCTGCGAACCTGCCTTGGTTGTTCCGTAGCCTCCGATAGCAAATCCGCCCTTGACTGCTTTTACAGTATCATACAAATACATCCTTATTGAATCAGGCCTGACAACAAAAAATGGATGTGACGGAGCCTTAGTTGTTCCAAACCCCCCGATAGCAAATCCTCCCTTAACTCCTTTTTCGTCACCATCACTTACATACACTCTTACTCCCTCATTATATACAGCAAATATTATTTGGCCGTCTTTGTTTTTTACTTCGAACAACGCTTCTTCAAGATTATCGGTCTCTCCTGTTACTGCAAGCTTTTTCAAAGGAGCACCGATGTCATTTGAGACCATCGCATAAGGGACAGACCATAATCTGGACGATCCCATATATTTCCATGCTCCCTGGTAATAAACCTGGACTTTAAGAAATAAAGGGGCTTTCGCCCAGTCAATATCATTGAAAGTCAGGGCAGACCCTTCCTGTCTTGTACCTTTCCCGATTACAAGATTAAATACTCCGTAGGGATTAGTTTTAACTGAGGCATGAAGCTCTTCCCAGACAACTACAGGAGTAATTGTATCTGAGAGTATTCCCATTTTTACCTGGATGGTCGTATTCATTATCGGGGCTCCGGCGCTGTTATGAGCGACAGCCTGGTAGTTGAATCCCTGCGGAATCTGGCTCAGGGCGCAGGGCGGGGGGCACAGGGCTAAAAGACACAAGACACACGACGCACGATGCAAGAAGGAGAGTTTTGTTTTCATGGGATTAACGGCTTTACGGCTCAAGAGCCTGCCCCGGGCAAAGCGAGGGGGCACAACGGCACAAGGGCCTGTGTTTAACAATAAATCGTGTTACCGCAATTCATTTAAGATATTTATTCAGGAAGTCAAGCACCTGTTCTGTGCTTTTTATCTCGTTTTCCTTTTTCCTGAATCCATGTCCCTCATCAGGGAAAATAATATATTCAACCGGCACATTGTTCTTTTTTACAGCAGCAACTATCTCATCTGATTCCACCTGCAGAACCCTTACATCATTTGCTCCCTGCAATACAAGTACAGGATTTTTGACCTGACCGGCATGAAAGAGAGGTGATATTTTGTACAACCGCACACTATCTTCTGAGTATGGATCTCCAAGTTCAGCATACAATGCCTTCCTGCCTGCTTCCCAGTCGGGAGGGATTGATTTTAAAGTTCTGATCCAGTTTGTAACACCGAAAAGATTTACCCCTGCCTTAAACTCGTCAGGGGTGAAGGCCATTGCAGCCATTGTCATATATCCTCCATAACTGCCTCCCATTATGCCTATCCTCTCTGGATCAATATATTCCTGTGACTGGAGCCATATTTTCCCCCAGATACAGTCTTTCAGATCTTTATCACCGTGGTTCCTGTCATCCAACTTAAAAAAAGTTTTACCATAACCAGTGCTTCCCCGGTTGTTCACTCCCAATACAGCATAGCCATTGTGAACAAGACACTGAACAGTTGCATTATAACCCATCCGGGTCTGTCCCCCGGGACCTCCGTGAACATAAACAATCGCAGGCACCTGGTTCTTTTTTGATGCATTAAGGGGTTTATAGAATATAGCAGGGATCTCA
>Ga0209287_10001597_pt1 | contig 11062 bp, 9 predicted proteins | sample PPLLak3cmMay2015_2_FD_187255 | JGI IMG/M metagenome (GOLD analysis project Ga0209287, IMG submission 187255) | Freshwater sediment microbial communities from Prairie Pothole Lake near Jamestown, North Dakota, USA - PPLs Lake P8 Core (1) Depth... | ecosystem: Environmental > Aquatic > Freshwater... | reverse complement strand
TTGCGCTCATACTCATTAAAATCCTGCCGAGAGAACGCCAGATTCCGTTTGGCCCCTTTTTAAGCATCGGTACGCTTATAGCGGTTTTTTTCGGCATGAGAATCGTTCATGCCTATTTTGCGTTTGTCGAAAATCTCTTTTTTTAATCCGGATACTATACGAATTTTCCTGATTGCACATACTCACACAATACGAAAAACCTATGACACGCGAATCACCATTAATGACCGCAGTAGTATTTGACGGCAAAAAACTCTTCGTCACCAAAACGCCACTGCCGGTTCCCGGTAACAATGAGGTTCTGGTTAAAGTCCTTAAAGCCGGCATCTGCAATACCGACCTTGAAATTACACGGGGATATGTGCCGGATTTCAATGGAATACCCGGCCATGAATTCGTTGGCATTATCGCAGAAGCCTGCGATACTTCAATCATTGGAAAACGCTGCACCGCAGAAATCAACTACGGATGCGGTACGTGCGACTATTGCAGAAATGGTATGGAGCGCCACTGTCCGAAACGAACGGTGCTCGGTATAATTAACCGAAATGGCGCTTTTGCTGAATACATTGCAGTACCAGTAAAAAACATAACGTTTATCCCCGACGCCATTCCGGACAACCGGGCAGTTTTCATCGAACCTCTTGCAGCTGCGCTGGAGATACTCGATCAGATATCCATTACCGCAAAACATACCGTGCTTCTTTGGGGCGAGGGAAAGCTTGGATTGCTGATCGGACAGGTTTTAAGCACAACCGGATGTTCGCTGACCATTGCAGGCAAGCATGCAGACAAAATGGCTTTTATAGAGAATAACAAAGTTAAAAAGGTACTGGCAGAAAATTTTCAGGACGGCAAATATGATATCGTCATTGAAGCAACAGGTAACCCATCCGTATTCAATAGAGCATTGCTCAATGTGAAACCGCGCGGTACCCTTGTTTTAAAAAGTACCTATGCCAACGATATAACCTTCAACCCCTCATCCGTTGTCGTTGACGAGATAACCATCCTCGGCTCGCGATGTGGTCGTTTTGCCGAAGCGATAGCGTTTATGAGCAAAAACGATATACCTTTTGAAAGGCTCATCAGCAGGGAATTTCATATTTCCAGTGCTTTGGAAGCCTTTGAATATTCCGCAAAGCCGGGAATTTTGAAGGTTGTGTTGTATGTCGCTGGCGCCTAACTCGATTCTACACCTCCCACAACACGTGAAACTGTTCTAAAGCGTATTCCTTTGCTGCGTATCAAAAGATTATCGGCGGAAGCAATCAGTGCCTTTTATTTTGACATGCTGAGGATTGTAATGTTATAATTACACCGATGAATAAACCTGCAACCAATAATAGTCCTGGGCATTTCAGGTATATATTAAAGAATATACTTGGTTCTCCAGAGCGGTTTTCAATATCAAACCGAGTGTTTCTCGGCGTTGTCCTTACAACCAGCATCCTATGCCTTTGCACCACAGTAATTAATGCACTTACCAGCCTGCCGGAAGATATTGTTATTGCATCGGGATTGAGTGCTGCATTTTTTGTTTTGGTATATTATCTGGCATATTCCCTTGGTATATTCAGACCGTTTGTGTGGTTGTCGTCGGTCTGGCTTATAATTTTTGTCGCATATACATGGATCCGCAACGGCGGCAGCACAGGCGCAACCCACTGTTTTTTAATTATACTTCCTCTCTTTTATCTTCCGTTCGCAAGCCATGTACAAAGAATCGTGCTGACGATCCTCTATTGTATGACTTCCGCAGGCCTTTTAACTTTTGAATACCTCCGACCCGATATAATTTATCATTACACAGGCACAGCGGAGAGATACTTTGATATGATGTTTGCGACGCTTGCCACGCAAATGGGGACCACTTTTGCAATAAGCTTCCTTATAAGGGAATTTTATCAACTAGCCAGCCGCCTCGATCTCCTGCGCGAAAAAAGCGAGCGCCGCTTCGGCGATATTGCGGATACTATTCCGGCTATTATCTGCGAGCTGAATCCTGACCTCAGCATAGAGTATATGAATAAAGCCGGGCTTGAGCTTACAGGATATGGCGACGAGGAGCTGCGCAGAAAAGACGCCCTGAAGCAGCTTATTCACCCCGAGGATTGGCCTGCAGTCAAACAGAATGCTGATGTTACCTTTTCCGGCAAAACCGTCCCTGCCGGAGAGTGCCGGCTGGTTTTAAAAAATGGAACCATCAAAAGCGTTCTGGTGAGGGCTGCCGCGCGGACCCGTGACAACACTATCTCCGGCATCAGGCTTTATATGGTCGATATTACAGAAAAAAAACAGATCGAGCTCCAGTATCTCAAAGCGCAGAAAATGGAATCCGTGGGGATGCTGGCCGGCGGTATTGCTCACGATTTCAACAACCTGCTCACGGGTATCATGGGGTATGCGCAACTTATCAAGATGTCCAATGCAAAAAGGCCGGCCGGCGAAGCGGCTTCGGAACTTGACGATTTCATCGAACCGATCATTAATGCGTCAACCCGTGCGGCTGAACTTATCAGGCGCCTGCTGATTTTTACCCGCCAGCAGCCCCTGCAAAAAACGGATTTCGATATCCGGGAGGTTCTTACCGAAATTGAAAAACTCCTGTCCCGCACGATCGACAAGAAAATATGCATACGTATGGAGATTGCTTCAAACCCGCTGCTGTTGCACGGAGACCGCACACTCCTGCAAAGCGCCATTATGAACCTGTGCGTGAACGCCCGCGATGCAATGCCCGCAGGCGGAACGCTGACGCTGGCGTGCAGCCGGGCCGTATCGCTGCATTCTGGTGCGTGGGCGCCCCCTGCCGGCCAGACCGGCTATATGGCCATCAGAATTGCGGACACAGGCGTCGGCATGACCGACGAGGTAAAACACCATCTTTTCGAGCCGTTTTTTACCACAAAATCCGTTGGCAAAGGAACCGGACTTGGTCTTGCCAGCGTCTACGGGACAATCAAGGATCACAACGGCCATATCGAAGTCGATTCGGAGCCTGGCAGAGGCACGGCTTTCACGTTATACCTGCCGATAGCCGCAGCGGAACTATCTGTTCAGCATGCAGACGAACTTCCCGCACACCAAACCAGCGAGCGGTTAAAAATACTGGTAGTTGATGACGAGGAGATGATCGGAAGTCTGGTGAAAGGTATCCTGATAACCGAAGGGCATACGGTGACCGTGTTTTCAAACCCCAAAGAGGCGCTCGCGTCCGTTTCCGGCCGGATTATGCCGTATACCCTGGCGATCGTCGATATGATCATGCCCGGCATGAACGGTCTGGAGCTTATCACCGCTTTGCGACGCATTAATCCCAGGCTCCCCGCCATACTCATGAGCGGATACGTAAGTCCCGAAGATACTCACTCTTTTCCCAGAGATTTCACTATAATCACCCTCACCAAGCCGTTCGACGGCCAGATTCTATTTAAAACTATCGGAATCGCTATCAACGCTGTGAAAGACTCAAAACAGGGTGGGGCCTTTTTGGCGTCAAAACGACCGTCATTCTGAAGGGCTTTACTCTATAGCTACTTAGTTTCTGTTCTAAATTGACACTTACGCCCCCTAAATCCCCCGAAGGGGGACTTTTATTGAGCATGAATTTATAATAAAATAAAAACCTTACAAGTCCCCCTTCGGGGGATTTAGGGGGCGTAAGGTCGCGAGATAGTCAATTTTGAACAGATACTACTTAGTATCACCGCGCAGTTTCCGAATAATTTTCTTGAAATAAAACTGATTTCGTATAGCGATTACTTCCCTGTTATTGCATATCAGTTCCACCGGTCCGTTGATTTCAAGCGTCGTAAGTTCAGGTGCGATATTTTTTAGCAAAGACCGGTTTTCATTCACCTTTTTGGTAAAATCCTCCGAATTCACTGCAGCATCTGCCAGGGCAAAGAGCCAATAGGAGCCGTCGGATTGTTTTATATACGAGTTCAGGTATGCGGAATATGTTTTTGCGCCGTACTGATGCAATAAAACAAGCCAGCGCAAAGCTTCGTCACGTCTCCGCCCTTCCTCCGGGGTCACCGGCGAAGGGCTGTTGAAATCAAAAATGAGCGGTTTGACAGTAATGCCATTCAGTTCTGGGAATTCCGTTAAAAGGGTAATCACTACGTTTTTTATATCGGGAAACAGAGGATCAATATACAGGACAAGGGACGTATCGGGTTTTCGGTGCGTAAAATAGTGCTTCTTCATTACACCGGGTTTAAACGTGAAAAACTTCATACCCGCCGGCTCCAACCCTTTTTCAATCTTTGAAAAATTAGCCGCTTCTTTGACTTTTTTTTCAAAAAGGTATAATGGCAGGTGCGCCGGCTTATATTTGCTGATTAATTTTTTACCTTGTGCGGATGACGTGGTATAGGTGCGTATCTCCGCTCCGGGGAACAGATCCCGTGTCGTCTTAATGGTAGCGGTTTCGACATGTTCAACAAGCGTATCCGGGATCACCGTAATAAATTTGAAACTCACGTCATCGGTAAAAACGCAGGTCCCGCCTCTCTTCGGATTGGTTATTTTGCAAACACCGATTGTACCTTTTTTCCGGCAATCGCTGTTTTTCAGGCATTCGGGCAGAGAGGCGCACGTTGCGGAATCCCTGATTTCCGGGAAATCACTGCAGAGATTTTTTGCCAGAGGCACATACGATATATCCTCGAATTCCCCAAGCTCATTGTTGATGAACAGAGTCGGTGAAGCGTCAATAGAGAGTCTGTTTGAACGGCGATAGTGACATGCAAGCTCGTTTTCACCGTTTACTTCAACCCATTCGAATATACGTGTTGTATCCAGATCAAGCTCCTTCAGCGCAAAAGGAGCAGGCATCCCCTCGGTCGTACACAGGTATAAAAAATCATACCACAGATGCGGATACAGGTTCTGCACCGCAAGCCACAGTTTTTCTTCCTCGATCTCCTGGTAGCCGTGCAATGAACGCAGAGATCCGTCTTTATTGATATCTCCGATAAACCAGACTTCAAGCCTGATTTTTGAAAATCTGTCGTTGATGCGCAGCATATCGCTGATCGCGGGTATTCCATACGGGCACTGGCTCATGATATACAAGTCTATCTGCGTTGTTTTCGGAATAGAATCATATATGTTTCGTGAAACAATGCTTGACACATTGAGGTCATCCCACACATCATGATCTACCTCAAGCCATTGTGCGGTTAGCGTCTGGCAGACCTTCTTTTGCCGGTCAAAGTCGATTGCCGAAAGCGTTTTGCCCTGGAACCCGAATTGCATGATAACCTGGTTTTTCTGTGCAAAAACAGGCTGGAGGCTCATTTTACGGTGGCCGTTCACGAATATTTCACAATCAGGGAAACTGTCGGCAAGCTCCTGGGTCTGTTCTTCGCCGAGATGCGAAAGAATTACCTGTATATCGGATTTTTTGGTCAATTCGCCCCAAATCGCCTTCAGTGACTTAACCGGATCTTCGATAAAGACCGCGGTGTCTATAGGAAACAGCTTTTCCGGACTCGTTATCGCAGTAATCCCGAATGTGACACTCCCCTTTTTCACAATATGATATCTGTCAGTTACCTGTTTTCCCGAATGCAATCTGCAATTTGCCGAAATCACGGGCAATTTGGCCTCTTTTGCACAATTTACAAGCCATTGCACCCCGTACTGCAATTCCTCGTCACCGATTGCCACCCCTTCATACCCTATCGCACCCATTGCTTTAATCGCCAGTAGCGTTCGTATCGAGTCACGCTTCCTGCCCTCGATATAAAAATCATAAATACCGCCAGCAGCAAACCCGCCTGCGTCTAAAAGTAGCACCTCTTTTTTCTCCCTGATATCTTTGATAAGCTGCGACCGCTTCGGGAATCCGCCTGCGGGAGAATCTGTGCAGTCGCAGGAGTCGAGCATGGCGTGGGTTTCGCCGGAGGCGATTATGGTAACAGGCTTTATGGCTTGCGCAGGAATGAGATAAAAAAGGCCTACTATGAATTGAAGAATCAGAGAAAACTGTAGTATTCTGTTTGTTGTCATGAAGTTTGAAATATAATTCATTTTATGCAGTTTTGCGATAGATTCGTGAAGATTTCTGGGTTAAAAAATGAAGGAAATGCCGTTAGTGAAAGCGAATTTTGGGGTATTATTACCTATCAGAAGAGTAAAATCGGACATTAAAAAAACATACTTATATCCAACCTGTAATCTGGCTTTCGGACCAGCAAAATAATAATGCCTTATTGTCCGCTCATATTCCCAATACGAGATTGTTTCTTGCCAGAATCCCGAAGTAATCCCGCATTCAAGTAACAAAACGTGTTTTAAATTAAATGAAAATGTATATATAAGGCCACCACCAGTAATTCCATAATAATCGTAAGTGTCATCACTATTTCCTCCTTTACCAAAGCTTATACCAATGTAGTGTTTATCCCTTATTTTTATTCCAGCTGAATGGCAAAATGATAGATGATGAAGCTTCCCATATATATTTTCAATTTCAAAAGACATCGCAAATCTATTAACTCGCTCAAGATTTGTATCCAATATGACAGATGAAGTGTCATCGTTAATAATTTCAATCAATTTGGAATATTTATCATTTTTTCTAACAATTGCTATACGATGAATACCTACTGGTAGCTCAATGGTGCGTTCTCCTCCACATACGCGCCCATCGATGAAAATCTTATCATCATATCGAGCATTTTTTATTGTAATCCATCCAGAATTATTTAGCGTGTCAATTAGAATATTTTTCGATAAATTATCTATTATAGTATTCGAACTACTATCTATATTTTGTGCATACACTCCAACTACAAGGAATAAAAAATGTATCCAATAAAAAATAAAAAAATGCCTAACTTTCATTGCAAGTTCCCTATTCATGTCAATTAGCATTCCTTTAATTGATTAAAAATCAACAGATTAATGTGCCGGTTTTTAGTCAGTATTTATACATTTAAAAAAGATACAATAAGAACATTATAATCAAGAGTACTCATTAGTATAATCAAAAAATAAATGAAATACCCTGGTTATAGGATACTTTGGGACTTTCATTGCCGAACAATAGCATTATATCATTAACTAAAAAAACGTATTTATAACCTATCTGTAACCTAACTTTCGGTCCGCAGAAATAATAATTGAAGGAATTAAGTTGCTTAAATCCGACAGAATTCATCTTCAAAACGCCTTCTTCCCATAAACCAATAGCGAAACCAAATGCGCTTAAAAAGATGTTTTTTATGTTAAAATTGTACATGTAAGCAAAACTTCCACCTGTAAAATATGAGTCTTCGATAACAGGTAAACTTTTGCAGAAGTTACCTAATAATAAATGTTTATTTAAAGCTACTATGCCAAATGAATGGCAAGCACCGAAAGAGTTATGGTTACCGAGCATAAAATTACCTTCAAAGGATGTGGTAAATCGTATATGCGGTTCATCACTCATATTTGTGTGAATAGGAATAATATCATTAGCAGAAATTTCAACGACTTCAGTTCGAGTGTTTTCACGTGATTTTACAGTTACACAATGATGCCCTACAGGTACCTTAATTTTACCCTTTGTTTCTGGTATATATTCACCATTAATATAAAATTTTACATCTTTCTCAAAGCCTTTAATTTTAAACCATCCATATTCGGTCGCATTATCAATGTTTTCAAATTCATCTTGTCGTTCATAGGTTTCAGTCTTCTCTTTAGTTTCAATTAATTTATTCAATATATCAGGAATGATTATATTCATTACATCTGCAAAAGATCCTTTTTGTTCTTTCTGATAAAAGTCCATTTTAATAGTTCTTTCAGCTTTAACCCAAAAACTGGTGGTTATAAGGTATGATGTGTCTGTTTTTATTGTTTTTCCCCATACGATGACTGGAAACGCCACAATATTGGCGATGTCATAAGCAGTCACTTTGCTTGATGAATTTAAAAGTACATTTGAAATGCTATCAGAAATCCCTGCTTCAACATTAGAAAAAACTGCAAATTTTCCTGTTTTTAATATCTCGGTTCTCAAGGTTTCTGAAAATAAATATGCTTCCTTATCCCCAATATTAATCCCTTTAAAATCAAAAACTATTACTTTTTGAGGGGCAGAAGCAATCATTGTGGTTAACAAAAAAACAAAAGCGAGAGCCGTTCTAATATAGGTATTCACATTCCAATTAAAAACTATTTTTTTATTTTGCTTAAAAGGAGAAGTCTGGAACATCTATTTTCTCCAGTAAAACTTAAAAACCAATAAAAATGATCAAAAAACACTTTTAATAATAGAATTATCCTGCCGACTTTTTGAATGGATAATATAATATTTGCATATTAATTCTTAAAAGGTCGGCGGTTATTTTTTATTGATCCTCTGCGCCTGCTGAATCATCTCAAAAAGGGACAACACTTTAGTTTTTTGTTGGTTTGTAATGTTTTCTGCGACATCTTCCGGATAATGCTGCTTGATAAACAATTGAATATCGAATGTTTGCCACCAGCAGTCGTAGATTTTAGTGCAGGGGCTTTTTTCGCCCGGTTCGCGGCAATAGGCGAAGCTGAGTTCGTGCCCGAGGCGGGGGCAGTATCGTTTTCTGTGGTCGTTTTCTGTAATCATAATGAAATAAAAGTAAAGTCGCAGGGATAGGGGTAATTGACCTGTATCCCTGCGACAATCAAAAAAATATTTTCTGTTACCATTTTCCGGTTTTATTCATTGCCGGTTTCGGCAGGCCTGCAAGCTCTGCTTCGGCCCGCTCTATCTCCTTTTTCGGCAACGCATAATCCGTTAATTCGTTATGCAAATATTTCGAATACCCTGCAAGGTCCATCATGCCGTGTCCGCTGAGATTCATGAGAATGACCTTCTCTTTTCCCTCTTCTTTAGCCTTGCGTGCTTCCTGAATTGTGGCTGCTACCGCATGACTCGTTTCAGGAGCAATGACAAAGCCTTCGGTGCGGGCCCAGGTGACTGCCGACTGGTAGCATTCAGTCTGAGCAACAGCACGGGGCTTAGCCAATCCTTCAACAATCGTCTGGCTTACAAGAGGCGCCATACCGTGATACCGCAGGCCGCCGGCATGAATGGGCGGCGGCACAAAGCTGTGGCCAAGGGTATGCATGGGCAGGAGCGGGGTCATTTTGGCGGTGTCGCCGTGGTCATAGGCAAAAATTCCCCGTGTCATTGACGGGCATGAAGTCGGTTCGACCGGTATTATGTCAATGGAGGCGCCGTTAATTTTATCACAGACAAAAGGAAATGCGATGCCGGCGAAATTGCTTCCGCCTCCTGCACATCCGATGACGACATCGGGCTTTTTTATACCGAGCTTTTCAAGCTGTTTTTTCGCTTCAAGGCCTATAATCGTCTGGTGCAGCATGACATGATTCAGCACGCTACCCAGGGAATACTTAGTTTTACCGGAAGGGTCGGTGACCGCTGCTTCAACCGCTTCGCTGATAGCCATGCCCAGGCTGCCGGGTGTGTTGGGATCCTTTTCAAGGAAAGAGCGGCCTGCGTTTGTTTCGGTGCTGGGGCTTGCGATGCAATTGCCGCCCCAGACTTCCATCAGCATCTTGCGGAACGGTTTCTGGTCAAAGCTGATGCGAACCATAAAAACCTTTATTTCAAGGCCAAGCAGCGAACCGGCAAAGCAGAGCGCGCTGCCCCATTGGCCTGCGCCCGTTTCCGTAGTAATTTTTTTCGTGCCGAATTGCTTGTTGTACCATGCCTGGGGAACGGCGGTGTTTGGCTTATGGCTTCCCGCAGGCGATACGCTCTCGTCCTTATAGAATATTTTTGCAGGTGTGCCGAGCGCTTTTTCGAGATATATTGCACGGCGCAGAGGTGATGGTCTCCAGCGTTTCAGCAGGCCCATGACCTCTTCGGGTATGTCGATCCACCGATCCTGGCTTACCTCCTGCTCGATAAGGTTCATGGGAAAGACCGGGGCGAGCGCTTCCGGCGTAACCGGGTTGCCGTCAGGGCCAAGCGGCGGCTGCATGGGAGAAGGCAGATCCGGCGCCAGGTTATACCACTGTTTCGGCATTTCATCGTCACGAAGATACACTTTAAAATCCATAGATACTCTCCTTATTGTAACAAAATGTCAGTTGACTCCTTTGTCAAGTATTTTCCGTGTAACGGAATTTTCGTCCTTTATAATTTTCGCCCCTCTGGTTATTTTACACAGGCTGATGCCCAGACGCGCTGCTATCTCCCGCTGTGATACCCCGCTGTTGAGCATTTTCATCAAACGCCATCGCAACGCGAAATCCTCACGCTCCGCTGCGGTGAATATCTCGTTAAAAAACCTCGCCATCTCCTTTGCCGAAGGAACGGACACAAACGCTTTTGCAAGATCTTCAGCGCCCTTCATCATACCAGACCTCCCAAGTGTTTCTATGTGTAGTAACAAAATAAATTGTACCGGAAACAAAAGTAAATAGTAAAATGTATCTTCGCTCTTCAACCGGTCACTTATAAAATGTATTTTGACCTGTAGTGATGTGCAAGGCTAAACGATCTTTAGCAGGAGGAGCTGATTATGGCCCGACACCGTTTCACAACCTGCGTGCTGATGCAAGGCATGGTTCTGCTCATTCCGCTCGCATGCATGGCGCTCGATTTCCAATGCAGCCTCGGCGGAGGATATGGTTTTCCGGCTGCCCGTTTCGAAACCGGCCCGACGTATGAGGCGGACGATAGTAATAACGCTTTGTCATGGAAGGACGGATTGGCTTCGTATGGAAAAGGGTATAAGGTAAACGCTGAAATTGCCCTGTTTTTCAACGATAATCTGGGTATTATTGCCGGCAGCGGGGTTTCCCTGCGTGGCGGCTACGAAATCGTACAGGAATTCCCCAAAGAAAATGCCCGTGAAGTTCATACAGCCAACTATGTACCCATACATGCCGGCATAAAATTGCAGGCAGGTAATAAAAGAATACGTCCGTTTATCTAGTGCTTGTCCGAAAATGTATTATTTCATTTAAAAACAAGTAGTTACTTACTATTTTTTAGACGAAGATTTTGGACATATCGAACATTGTCAAAAAAGAAAGTCAATAA
>Ga0209287_10001592_pt1 | contig 11083 bp, 14 predicted proteins | sample PPLLak3cmMay2015_2_FD_187255 | JGI IMG/M metagenome (GOLD analysis project Ga0209287, IMG submission 187255) | Freshwater sediment microbial communities from Prairie Pothole Lake near Jamestown, North Dakota, USA - PPLs Lake P8 Core (1) Depth... | ecosystem: Environmental > Aquatic > Freshwater... | reverse complement strand
AGTAGGCAAGAGATGCGCAAGAGAATAAATGCGAATCTGCTCAATCAAATGCGAATTTGCTAACTTGAAGAATTTGTGTGGGTTAGATAAATCTCTACCGATACGTTACGGAATCGCTGGGTGTGACGACAGTTATCATAGTTCGTTTTTATGGCCGGCCTATGTGTTAGTCGGCAACGGCTGGTTCAGGCTGGCTGTACGCGGGGGTCTAACAGAATCGAGACATCCTGTGATAAACGGGTGTCTGATGTGTGTTGAAGGAGAGATAATAAGTGTATAATTCGCCTCCGTCCCCTAGTACTGGCGATATAACCGATTCATCTGAGTCATCGTTTAATGAAACTTCTGAATTTTCTTGATGCAAAATCGTGGGTTTTAGTATATATTCATTATATACGAATGTATATATAGCAATCCAAGGAGATATAAATGCGCACATCAGTACTCCATGTAAAAATGCAACCAAAAATCGCCAATAATCTGAAACACCTGTCAAAAAAACGTTTTGTGCCTGTTGGGGAGCTCGTCCGCCAGGCGGTTTCCCGGTGCTACCAACTTGATATGGCGGAACTGGAGGAGCGTCAATACCTTGCTGTTGCCGCCTACAAAGGCGGTTATATAAGCATCGGAAAACTATCCGAAGAGATGGGAACGACCATAACAGAAACCAGGCGTTGGCTTGCAGAACATGACATTCCGCAGAACAATCTATTCAGTGAGCACGACGTAAAAAATGCCAAATAAGCATATTATTTTTGACGCTACCGTGCTCTCTAATTTTCTTATTGCCGGCGCAACCCTTTTGATTAAACAACGATATCTTCACCGCGGGGTCATATCATGGCAGGTTTATGATGAAATATCCGCCGGATTCAGAAAGGAGCCCACATTGCGTCGCATCGACTCATTGCTTTCGCAAAAAAGCTTCAAATTAATTACATTGTCAACAAAAGAGCACTCGTTCTATGTTTCACTGCTCGATTCGCTGGGCAGGGGCGAGGCTTCCTGTATTGCACATGCACGATATTCACATTATGTGGTTGCATCAGACGATAAAGCAGCAAGGCGAATATGCGAACGTTATAAAATAGCATACACAGGAACTATTGGTATTTTAATCGCGGCATATCGTGACAATCAGATTACTATCGATAAAGCTGATGAATTTCTACAAGCTATGATACACGCAGGTTTTTATTCCCCGGTAACAAGAATCAGCGACATCGTCTAACCCTGCGAATCTGAATACGAACTTCAAGTTAAATTATTTATTAAAAAGGAGTAGCTTATTTTTCCATAGGGGTTCTAAAAAATCCCGCTATTAAAAACATTCCAATCTTTCGCCAGTATCCAGAATCTGCTTACAGCTCAAAACTATACAGTTATAAAACCCGACTCGCTCATTTAAGCCGATAAAAATTCTTACCAAGTATTATCTCCCGATTAATATCCCCAATCTGTCCCAGCAATTTTTTCACTTGTGCGAATTGCTTAATTCCCCGGATTATAGCAGCCACCTCTTCCGGCCGCACATAGCGAATCTTTGTTTTTTGTTTTTCCTTCCAGGTAATACGCCAGTAGAAATTGGTGCTTTCGGGAGAAACGGCAGCTTTGCTGATGTTGCCACTGACAATATCCTGATACTGCGCCACCTGCAAAAGCAATTTGTTACGTTTATTTATCAGCGATTCGGGACGGCTCATAATACCTTATGTTATCAGGTAATTATGTGTAAAAATACATACAATATTCTATTAAAAAATGGCCCGCGTAAGAGCCAGTATTTGTTTTTTTTCAGTCAGTTAAATATGTGACATTACTGGGTTAAAGATTGAAAGTAATCAAAAAAACCAAATGTCTCAATCTGCTTCTTCGTTCGCGGATGGCAGGGGAAAATCACCGGAGCCTCTTTTGAAATAATCTTTAAAGCGTTTATTATCCTTTTTAAAATCTCCCTATTATCAACATTCGACGGTCTGTGCATAGTCATGCATATATATTTTGGCGGCAACTGCTTTTTATACTCTCCGCCTGTTCACAAGGCGCTTTGCCATCGTATTTTTTCAATTGATACAAAAGGTTGTCAATCATTACATGACCGACAAAATGAATTTTCTCTTTTGCATGCCCTTCCTTTAACAAATTCTTTGTCCCTTCTTTTTCTGTTGTGAAAAAAATATCCATAATTGAATCTGTGGCTATGCAATTTATCTCTTCAGGCATTTTCCAGTCTCGTGAACGAAGCCCAGCCTCAACATGCGCAAGCTTTATATGCAGCTTTTTTGCCACAAGCCCAGCCGCAATCGTAGAATTAACATCACCCATAACAACAATATCAGGCCTCTCCTTAATGCAAATCTCTTCAAAACACTTCATTATTTCAGCAGTCTGAATTGCAAATCAATTTAGCCACAGATATTCACGGATTCTCACGGATATTAAAAACCCAAATATTTATTTTTATCTGATCCGCGCCCATCCGTGCTAATCCGCGGCTATTTTTTGCCACTGATCTTCACGGATTCTCGCTGATTTTAAACCCTAATTTTCCTTTTTTTGTCTGATCCGCGTTCATCTGTGTAAATCCGCGGCTATTTTTTACCACTGATTTTAAACCCTAATTTTCCTTTTTTTTCTGATCCGTGTCTATCCGTGTAAATCCGCGGCTATTTTTTGCCACTGATCTTCACGGATTCTCGCTGATTTTAAACCCTAATTTTCCTTTTTTTGTCTGATCCGCGTTCATCTGTGTAAATCCGCGGCTATTTTTTACCACTGATTTTAAACCAAAAATTCTCATTTTTTATTTGATCCGTGTCTATCCGTGAAAATCCGCGGCTAATGTCTTCACAATCCTCTCACTCGCCTTCCCATCCCACAAATCCAGAATCCTGCTCTCCTTCCAATGACCCTCTAAAGCTCTTTTACTGAATTCAGTAATTTTATCAGCATCCGCGTCCCCACAACCTCGTTCGAGCCAATCTTCGCAGTCTCCGGACGCTCAACGAACTGTATATTCATCGCATCCGTCCGGGGGCATATTCAGGGTTTTATTCTGAAATTTTTGCACCATTCCCACGCATTATCGTATCTTATAATATGATTCGACGACAATTCGCCGAATCAACGCCGGAAATCGAATATGGCGTCTCGATCGGTAAAGTCGCGTAATGTCTTTAAGGAAAAACATATTTATGAGCAAGAAGAAAATTGATAACTCTATCAAATCGTTGCTTATACTTTTTAAAGACAGTATTTCAAGAGCATTTCCTGGTTTTGTCGAGCAAGTAATACTTTTCGGGTCCGAAAGCCGCGGGAATGCCCATGAATCATCTGATATAGACGTATTAGTAATTACCACTCATGATGACTGGCGTATGGGTGACGAAATCAGGCGTATCGGATACGAATTGGATTTATTTGTCAATTCACGACTCTCCATACAAGTTCTTTCACGGTCTCATATACGTATGTTGCAACACAATGATTTCCTTTTTATAAAAAATGTACAGCGAGACGGCATCACCGTATGAATGATATTCCCGAAGCCAGAAAAGAACTTGAACGAGCGAGCGAAGCGCTCGCCTCAGCACAGTTATTACTCCAAGGCGGTTTGCATGTCGACGCTTTATCACGTGCTTACTATGCGGTGCTCCATGCGGCGAAAGCCGCCCTTCTTACCAAGGGAATAGCTGCTGATTCACATGACGCGGTTAAACGTCTTTTCGGATTGCACCTTGTAAAAACCGGCGATATCCCTTCGGCGTACGGCATCATTCTCCGCAAAGAGCAGGATGATCGCCTGTTGGCCGATTATGATGTTGCTTTCGAGCCTGAGAAAGAACGTGTAGAATTACGCTGCGCCGAAGCAAAGGATTTTATTGAGACAATTTACACTTTTCTTGATAACCGCACCGACTAAAATTTGTTAAAACTCTTCCTTATTGTCACTTCGTACCATTGCCAGCTCCTTCCCTCACTCTACATCAATAATCCGTCATCTTTATTCTCTTATCTATTATCAACCATCTATCATCGGTTATCGATGCTTTTTCATATTTTGAACATTTCTTCATTCGAATTTGTTTCGGATTTCGTATTAAAAAAAATTCAGCCGCTGATCTTCACGGATTATCACGGATTTATAAAAACAATATCTTCCCTTTTTATGATCCGCGTCTATCCGCGTAAATCCGCGGCCATTTTAGCCACAGATCTTCACGGACCCTCACTGATTAAAAAACCATACATTCTCTTTGTATGATCCGTGTTCATCCGTGTAAATCCGCGGCTATTTTTTCAACTTCTCAAACACAAACCTCTTAAACTCCGGTTTCCTCCCGAAATTTAAAAGCAATCCAACTTCAATCCCAGTAGCCTTTAAATAATTGATAACCTGCGCCTCATGCTCGGGGACTATGGTCTTAACCGCTTTCAGCTCAACAATAACCTTATCATTCACAATAATATCTGCCTTAAATTCACCAACAAGGTTACCTCTGAAATATACAGGCAAATACTTTTGATTATTAACTTCCAAACCATAACCGGTTAACACTATCATCATCGCCTTCTCATAAACCGACTCCAGAAACCCGTCACCCAACTCATTATAAACTTCATAGAAGCCTTTTATAATTTTATCGGTTATTTCACTGTGCTTCATCGTTATTCCAACAAATCATTTTTGCCGCTGATCTTCACGGATTTACACAGATTTTTAAAACCAAAATTTTTATCTGATCCGCGCCCATCCGCGTAAATCCGCGGCCATTTTTTACCACTAACCTTCACATATTCTCTCTGATTTTAAACCCTAATTTTTCTTTTTTTTTCTAACCCGCGTCTCTCCGCGCAAATCCGCGGCCAATATCTTCATAATCCTCTCACTCGCCATCCCATAACAACGTAACAGCTGCCCATATCCATTAATTTTTACTGTAACTATTTATTATTTCAATTAATTGTAAATGTTTGCAATATAATTTAATTAATTCACAAAAAGTTTGTATTTATTATAATTATATTGTATATTACTAATATTGAAGCGCTGCTGTTAATGGATATATTTAAAAGGACGGTGTATGGACAAGTGGCTGTTACAGCAGATTGTTGCCGATCAAAGAGAAGCAATGACAATAAGCCTTTCTTCGAGCACGATGATTGAACGCTCTGGTCTGGATAAATGCAGCTTTTTGCTGAAAAATCCCAACATTCTTCTGATAACTGGACTCCGGCGAGCCGGCAAATCAGTGTTTGCACATCTTCTTTCCCGGCGCTTCAGATATTCATTCTTGAATTTTGATGATGAACGTTTGATTGCATTTAAAACCGAACATTTTCAGCAATTAATCGAAATTTTCCATGAATTGTATGGCGAAACCGATTATTATCTTTTTGATGAAATCCAGAATATCCCGGGATGGGAATTATTTGCCAATCGAATACGCCTGAACAAAAGAATCATTGTTACCGGATCAAATTCCAACCTTATGAGTTCCGAAATGGGAACTCATCTCACCGGAAGATTTGACGTCTGGCAACTCTTTCCCATGTCTTTTCATGAATTTCTCGTTTATAAAAAGCATGACTATACACCGGCAGAGCCACTTTCGACCGCCAAAAAATCCTCTATAAAGGTCCTATTCGATGAATACCTTGCTTTTGGGGGAGTTTTTGAAGGATACCTCTTCGGTCAACAGCGACTGCGAACCCTGTTCGCCTCTATCGTTACCAAAGACATTCTTATGCGTCATCAGGTTAGATATCCGCATGTTCTTGAACAATTGGGGGCAATCCTGCTTAATTCATTCTCTCAAAAAATATCATTTAAAAAGATCGCTGCCCGGTGCGATATTCATAGTTCACATACCATTGCTGACTACGCAGGTTATTTTGAATCAGCATTCATACTGTTTTTCATTCGAAAATTCTCTTATCGTCTGAAAGAACAGCACGCCGCGCTTAAAAAAGTGTATTGCGCAGATAACGGGCTGCTTTCGGCAATGACCATGCTCTTTTCTCCGAATAAAGGTCAGTTCCTGGAAAATCTCGTTGCAATTGAACTGAAAAGGAGAGAATTTCTGGGGCAGGGCGAGGTATTCTATTGGGACAACTATAGGCAGGAATGCGATTTTGTTGTTAAAACCGGCCAAAAAATATCGCACGTGTATCAGGTGTGCTTTAACTTCAGGGAAGAAAACTCAAAGCGGGAAATAAACGGTCTCTGCGGTGCGCTTGACTATTTCAATTTAAAACACGGCACGATTCTTACCGATGATCAAGAAAAGTTTATCGAACAAGATAGTTTGAAAATATCATTATTACCCGTGTGGAAATGGCTGCTCTCCGGGGAACATTGAGTATTGCCCAATCCACCATCTATCATCAATTATTGCTTTTCTTATTCTGGAACATCTCATCATTCTAATTTGTTTCGGATTTCGTATTAAAAAATATTCAGCCGCAGATCTTCACGGATTATCACGGATTTATAAAAACAACATCTTCCCATTTTCTGATCCGCGTCTATCCGCGTAAATCCGCGGCCATTTTAGCCACAGATCTTCACAGACCCTTCCTGATTAAAAGACCATACATTCTCTTTGTATGATCCGTGTTCATCCGTGTAAATCCGCGGCTATTTTTTACCACTGATTTTAAACCCAAAATTCTCATTTTTTATATGATCCGTGTCTATCCGTGCAAATCCGCGGCTAATACTTTCACAATCCCACAAATCCGGAACCCTGCTCTCCTTCCAATTCCCATCCAACGCCTTTTTACTGAATTCAATAATCTTATCAGCACCCGTGCCAACAACCTCGTTCAAACCCATCTCCGCTGGCTTTCCCGAAGGATACTGCAGATTGAATACTCATGAGGCAAGACAAAGTAAAATATCATATCTTTTGTAAACTATTACGCTCCAACAGCTTCTTTCCTACAGCTGATAATCGGTACTTCTGCAAACGACTGTTGGGCTTATCCGGGATCGTCATTTCAATCAAGCCTGCTTCCAACGCCGGTTTAATATATGCTTTTCGCAGGTGCCCTTCATTCACCAGTTTCAAACGTTGCCCCAAATCGGTTCTATTATGTTCACCTACGAAAACCTCAAGCAGGCGTTTAACTTCAGTGGTGACTTCAGTGGTGACTTCAGTGGTGACTTCGGTGGTAACTTCGGTGGTAACTTCGGTGGCAGCAGCCAATAACGGAAGAGTAGTCGTAAAAGTATCACCTTCTTCAAACGTGGGCATGGAACCATTGGCATAGATCGGTAAGTATTTTGAAACATTCGAAATACCAGAACCAAGCTCTTCATACCTGCCTATCTGGATCATAAACTTGCAGATGGTCGGATTTTTGGACTTTGGCGTGAAATGGTCGGGATCGATCCGTCCGTGACCATTGGCTACACACGGATTATCAAAGACTATCCGGTTTGCATAAATAATCATACGTGCCGGCTGTGCGTTTGTGTATTCACGATGTGCTATGATATTTGAAACAAGCTCGCGAAATATTTTCGAGCGAAGACTCACACGAGTGGTTCCCTCAATATAGAAAGGATCATTGAGATGTTTTTCGACAAAACCCATAAGCAGGTCGAAACTGTCGATCAGATTGGTACGAACCATGAGTCGATCATCGTAACGATCAAGATCGTGCCGGCGCAAAATTGCATCGAATTTGCATCCGGCTGTCGCGCTCTGAATGATTTCGTCTGTACCAAACATAAGCGCTGCTGCCAGGGTAAGCCCATGTTGCCCGGTAAACGGGTCCTCCCGCACAAAACCTCCAACAGTCAGAAGACGTTCATTGTCAAGACTAATCCAGGGATGCTGCGAGTCATGGGTGCGCATCAGAGCCCGGGAGCGGTCAAAAAGATCATATCTGAGCTGGTCCATGCGCAAAAATGGTAGAACACGCTGCTCGGTAAAAAAACCGAGCTTTCTATTGACAATGGCCGCAATCTGGTTCGGCTGAGTGACCCGATAGTCGCCCTCGTCACCACGCATGATTACATTTCCATCGCATCGATGCACCTGAGAACTGGCTGGAACACGGACTGCAATTATTATCTTGTCATCTACCGCAATCTCATGCGGAAACAACAAGTAGGGAGGATCCAGTTTGTCGGGATTGTTGGAAAGGTCACTTATCTCTTTTTTAAGACGAGGCATGTATGCCGGATCAATACCGGAAACTGTCCCATTATCTTCAACGCCTAACAACACCATACCGCCATCACGGTTAAGAAATGCACACACTGTCTCGAAAAAACTGCGCGGCAGACCACCAGCGGCCAACTTATATTCAACCTCCGGCCCTTCACCATTCCTGATCAATTCACGAATTTCTTCTGTCGAGTACATACCTTTAATCTATAATCTCCTGTTTCCCCGTCTTATCGTGCCTTCGTACTCTATATCATTACCAACTCAATCCACCATCATCCTATTCGTACAAATCCGCAGCAAAACCAATTTAGCCACAGATTTTCACAGATTCCCACCGATTTTAAAAACCCTAAATTTTACTCTTTCTGATCCGTGTTCATCCGTGTCAATCCGCGGCAAAAACAAATTAGCCACTGATCTTCACTGCTTTTTAAAAACCCAAATATTTATTTTTATCTGATCCGCGCCCATCCGTGCTAATCCGCGGCCATTTTTTGCCACTGACCTTCACGGACTCCCACTGATTTTAAACCCAAAATTTTATTCTTTTTCTGATCCGCGTCTATCCGTGCAAATCCGCGGCTATTTTTTATGTACTAAAAACCTACAGCCTACAACCTGACAGCCTTATTCTCTGCGGATATTTTTCTATTTCCCGGAGGATTGGGGCTATTTTCATGAAGTTGGGGCGGGCGCCAGCTACGAGGAGAATTTTTTTCATATACTTTTTATACCTTAACCTGATACAACTTTGTATAAAAAAGCTTCACATTGATTATTCATTTACTGCTTCAATAACATCGCCCTTCGATTCAGAAAAAAATAGTTCTTCGTGTATACTACCGACATATCGTGATTTATCACTGATAAGGTCGGATAGTTTATGAATTGGGCCTTGGCCAATTATGTGTTTCAATGTTTTGGATTCAAGCAAGATTATTTTTTATTCGGAGGCTTACTTCCAACAGCTGCAGAACGGAACCATTCCTCGAAAACAAATGACATTTTGGTATTTTCCGCAGGTGCCCAAAAAGCAAAATCTTTTTCAGCAATAGGAATGTACGGCCCGGGCTTTAATTCCATCAATATTGTACCGGAACTCAACGAAACTAATGTGTGCCAAGCTCCTGGAGCTATTTCTACCCCAACGATTGCTCCCCCATGTTTCAACTCGGTTCTTTCAATTACTTTACCTTCTTCAGAAAAAGATAGCATTGCCGCAAATCCCAAAAAAATAAAAAAATTCTCCCATTTATCTGGCTCAATGTGTCGATGGGGTCTAATGTACGATCCTGGTTCAATCGCAACAAAAAGCCGCTGAATAGCATCAGTTGGTTTTTCATGCAAATTATAATGAGCTCTTTTACGTGGTGATAGATTGGCTTCATTCAACAAATCGATCAGTTTATTTTGACTTATTTCTTTCACGCTAGCCCCTTGAAATAATCTTATGTCAAGATATTACGCGGCAGGCAATTAATTTCTTTTAAAATAGACTTATTGGAAATAATTATCACGCTATATACAAACTTTTTATGGAATACGCTACCTCTATGAAAGCCATTTCTTTCCACATTCCTTCAACAGGTAGAAAATAAATTTTCTCATCGTATAGAAATACCGCGGCCCCAGTCTCTTAGGTTCTTGTATAACCCGCCAGAGCCATTCGATTCCCAGGTAGCTTAAAAAGCGAGGGGCAAATTTTGCAACACCTGCTTCCACATCAATCATGCCGCCGATAAAAAAGCAGACACATTTCGGAAAACGATCTCCATGGGCAGCAATAATCGGTTCCCTCACCTTTGCACTGATTCCTATGAAAATTATATCCGGTTTCCGATCATTAACATTATGTAAGAATGCCTCAATTGTATTTTCATTTAGATAACCGTGATGATAGCCACAAATATTCAAGTCAGGAAGCCGTTTTTTAACATTTTTTACAGCTTGTTTAACGACATTCTCAGAGGCACCGAAGTAATAAACACGGTATTGCTTCTCAACAGCTCTATTAAGAAATTCATAGTAACCGCCCGGCCCTCCGTATAATTGGCATATTCTTTGCTTTCCACGATAGATCAGAAAGGCCGCATAAACAAGACCCCGTCCATCAACAACGATAAGATTAGATTTATTATAAAAGTCCTGAAGAAAAGGATTTTCTAGGCATAACACAGTTACTGATACATCTTTTACTGTAATAAGATAAAGCTTATTCTTTTTCTTAATGAAATCTTCTATCGCATTGCAAAAAGCATCTACTGTAATATTATCAAATAAAGTACCAAAAAGATCTATCTTTAAAGGATATTTGTTTTGTTCGTTTTTTTGCATTATAGAAAGAATGGCGTTTTTTTGAGCACCCTTAACCATACGGACATCAGGTTGTTCCTGTTACGTGTGTTGTTGGAACTACTGCTTAACTATAAAGATAATAATATAGATTTTGATATAAAATATTGAAAGAGAATTTTATTTATTGATATGCTGTATTTTTATCTACATTTTATATATTTTAATATCTTGGTCATTGTAAATGAAAACTGCTTTTTTAATGGAGTGAGATACATATGTTTGACAATAATGTCCTGCTTATATCTGGAGGTACAGGCTCTTTTGGTAATGCTGTATTAAAACGTTTCTTAAGCTCAAATATCAGGGAAATCCGGATATTCAGCCGTGATGAAAAGAAGCAGGATGATATGCGGAATTTTTATAAGAATGATAAAATCAAATATTACATCGGTGACGTGCGTGATAAACGTACTGTGGATAATGCAATGCAGGGGGTTGATTTTGTATTTCATGCTGCAGCGTTAAAGCAGGTTCCTTCTTGCGAATTTTTCCCGATTGAAGCCGTAAAAACGAATGTTTTGGGGTGTGAGAATATCCTTGACGCT
>Ga0209287_10001588_pt1 | contig 11090 bp, 13 predicted proteins | sample PPLLak3cmMay2015_2_FD_187255 | JGI IMG/M metagenome (GOLD analysis project Ga0209287, IMG submission 187255) | Freshwater sediment microbial communities from Prairie Pothole Lake near Jamestown, North Dakota, USA - PPLs Lake P8 Core (1) Depth... | ecosystem: Environmental > Aquatic > Freshwater... | reverse complement strand
TTGGCTGCAGCCACCACATCCGGGTGCTTCGATAGCCCCAGATAGTTGTTGCTGCCAGCCATTATGACCTCTTTGCCGTGCATGCGCACCACCGGACCGAAATTTTCTTCCATATCCTGAAAATACGGGTATATCCCCAACGCTTTGATGTCATCCGCCCGGGTAAAAGCACTGCATTTGTCAAAAACGTCCATATTCATCTCCTCTATTTCGTTTGTTTGATAGCACCATCAAAAACCAGATTCATGGCCAGATTAACCAGGCCTTCCAGATCTTTTTTAGTTGCCTGATGCGTCTCGACCAGTTGCAAAATACCATTCAGCATACCCCAAAGCACCAGTGCCAGCTGGTCCACAGCAAGATGCACTGGCAATGCCCCCTGCTGCTGCCCACGACTTAACAATTCAGAAAAGATGGTCAGGCAGCTGCGCTTTCGGGCCAGCAATTCCCGGGACAAGTCCGCCGGCAGATGGGTGGCATGGGCATCGACATGAAAGAGCAGGGCATAGTATTCCCGGTTTTCCAGGTAGAAGGCCAAGGTACTCTCCAGAAAGCGATCAATGCCTGTCCGCATAGACACATCATCAAGCGCAGCCGATTGCAATGTGTCATAAAGAAGGGAGACTTTCCTCAGCAGCAGATGGGCAAACAACTCTTCCTTGCTTTGGAAATGGAGATAAATAATGCCCTTGCTGAATTCAATGGCTTCGGCGATATCTTCCAACCTGACGCCATTGACGCCTTTGCGCCTGAATAACGTTTCAGCAGCCGCCAGAATCAGTTCCTGCCGCTGCTCAAACTCACGTGCTTTTCTTTCTTTACTGCCCATTAATCTCCGGCCATTTTTTGACGCTTGTTCAAAAAAAGAATACACTGTCAACTTTGAAAAGTCAAGGGAGGGCTGGAGTAGGAGGTATGGGAGATATGGGAATAATGGGACTTATGAGAAATCGGGACGAACTGGCAAGAACCGGGGGTGGGTAGGGGCGCAGTCAAAATTGTGGGCTATTACCGACTTTTCGAATCGGCCAATTCAGGACCGACAACCATTCGTCCATCCCGAAAGACAATCCCCCGATCGCAATCCTGCACGGTATCCAGTTGATAAAAAACCGGCTCACTGTCCAGAGAGATCCTTAGTATACCGCTGCGGCCCGGGGCCCCGATATTGACCCTGCCACTCTTTTCGTCAGCCTGAAATAGCATGCGCCCGCCCCAGGTAGTTCTCAAGGTCTGAGCCTTGAGATATTTTGGCACCAGCCAGGGGCAATCTTGCGCACTCAATTGGGTCAGATCGTTGAGCTGATTGACTTTGCTGACAAATTCGTCCTTCATGAGCTCAACCCGGCCGGATTCTATGCCGACAGAGATGGTATACACAAGCTGTATGGTATCTCTCAAATTGGCTTTTTGACGAGCCAGGGCCAGATTGGGCAAAGAAAAAGTCAACATCAGGCCAGCTAAGGCCAGCAGTACCAGCAACTCCACCAGAGTGAACCCTTTGTTTTTCACCTTCACCTCATGCCGTTACCTAAAACCATTACCAGATGAACCAAAAAATATCAAGACACGAACGAGCATTGGGTGTAAGACAAATTTGTGAGAAACCATCAGGCGCCTTTTCTATTTTTCCAAAAATCTTCCCAAAGGTTGCTTAGAATACAGCAGCGCAAAGTAGTAATTCTATCGGCGCCAGAAACAGTCCAATGCATACCAGATTGTTTCAGACGTTGGCCGATTACGCTCCGGCAGCCCACCTCGACGACAAAGAGCCCCATATTTCTAAATTTTTTGTAGCGCATTCTTTCTTTGTTTCTGTCGAAGTAATTTATTTCTTTTGTAATTATACCCTTGTCTTCCAAAGTATCCGGAGTAAGATTTTTTAAAGATGTGATCAGAGATTCGACATCACCAGCATCCAGTTCAATTTTCCGTTTTTCAGTCCACATCTTCACAGCTTGCATGTTCCCTGGAAATATTTTTTTCGCCACATACCAATAATGCTCGCAGACATGAAAGAGGTCAACGATCTGGATAGCCCCCTGGAAATGAAAATTAGCAATATTCCATATCCAGGGTGCGCCATCGCCGATCACAATAACCTTTTTTGCCTCATCGAGTTGACACGACTTGGCCCAGGCGTAAATATGATCACCAAATTCCTCGGCATTCACGATCACCCCGATTTAAGTGGTGGAGCCCTCATCTCTGACAGGATAACCATTCATATCAAGGTCGGTCTGAGTAAAAACACACCCCAGTTTTACCTCTCTGGTTCTGGACTGCCCGTCATCGCCTTTTCCTTTTCTGCCTTCCGTTTCTTTTCTGACAACCGGAACTCCTGTTCCATCCATTTCGATATATAACTTTTCGGGAATGGGCTTGCGAAGAGCAGAAGGGGTGATCTAGCGATGCTTTACATCGGATTCATAATAGGCTTGAACTTCTGTGCCCAGTTGGTATGAGATGCGTTCAATTTCTTTGCTGCTCACTTCCATTCCAACCAAATCTGCAATCATTTCCTGGCCAGTGGCAAAAGGACCTAATGCACCAACTCGAGCCATAATTCGACGCATTCCAGAGCTGAAGGATGTTTTGCATATATCCAGATTAATGTCTTTTGGGAAAAAGCCCTTTCTGCGATCCGTATTGCAGTAGTAGGCGCTCTTGACTGTCAGCGGCCCTAAGATGGTCAGTATTTTTTTGTCTCTGATCTCCTTGAACTCATACGGATATCCATCATCAGAATCGATTGTTTTCCCCTTAAAACCCCCGTTATCAAAATTGAGTATCGTTTCCAGCATGCTGCTTCCCAAGCGATGCATAGAATCACGAATAAAAATCTCATTCAGGTCAAGGTGAAAAGCCCCATTCCTGGATTTATTTTTGGTAACGAAAGAAACTATCCGATCTATTTCTTTTTGTACTTCTGATTGAAATACTTCGTCAATTTTTTTTTAGAATCTGTGTCCCGTTCTCACTGATGATGGCTATCGGTCGTAATTGGCATATTTTCTCGTTGCAGTCGATGATTTCATTTTGAATTTGCATAAAAAGGCGATAGTTGTCAGTTTCTTGTTTGTATTTTTGTAATTCAGGCCCCACTTTCAGATTTTTTGCATAACTTTTGCCTTGCTTGGTGGTATTCCATAAATACTGTGGACCATGTTTCATGTTTCCAGGTTTTGCGCAGGTACAATTTTTGTTGCCACATTTGCGAAAATTGGCAGAAACAGTTCTGCGTCGCATGTCGTCGATTTTTGTTATTTTTTTGTCTCAGACCCACGAGCATTCCGGTATCCAATTAGCACGAATCTTCCATAAGTTGAACATGCACGAAACAGCCCCACCCCTTTTTTGGGGGGGAAGGGGGCGGGCTGGTTAACCTGAAATATATGATGAAGGCATCATCCACCTGACAAGGCATCAAACACAGAAAAAAAAGAGACCTGCCAAAGATACAATCCAAATCAGAACCGTCCAAATGTTTTCTCAGGAGAAACTAAGTAATTTTTGTGCCATGAAAATCGATTGGTTTTATAGAATAAGCAATAAATCCAACTAGCCCGCCGCCAAGAAAAAAAATAAAAAAAAAGATCAGAGAGAAAACAAAAGCCTCCTCTGTGTGCCGCCCAATTGTAGAAAACAAATATATCAAGCTGGCTTCTCTTGTTCCGAAGCCAGCGACCGAAACTGGAAGAAAAGACAGAATATTGGCAATTGAGACAAAACAAGCAATATCAACAAAGCTTACTGGAATACCGGAGGCAATCAATATAATTTTACTAGACAAAAACAGTACGCCATAAGCAGCAGCGGTTAGAAATAAAGAGGGAAAAAGATTCTTGACACTAAAGTGTTCAAGTTCAATGTTAAACTCATCAAGATTCCCGCTATATTTCCTAAAATACTTTCTTTTTTTTACTATTTTTACACAATACATTCGTACCTTCGCACTAAAAAACAGCAAGGGGAAAAGAATAAGCACCCCCAATATCAGATTTCCCTCCAAGCCAAGGTTCTTTAAAATAGACAAACGCATCATCCCAAAAACAGACACCAGCACCAAAAAATACACATCACACATTCTGTCCAGAAGCACAGAGGGCAGTGCCTTGACCAAGCTCACCCCCGTATCTTGTCTGACGTAAAGGGCCTTTACTGCCTCACCTATTCTGCCAGGGGTAAAAAAAGCAAGGAAATTAGCACTCAGATACACCAAAAGAGCATTTCGATAGGAATAAAAAATTCCCTGTTCATGAAGGATGTACTTCCAGCGATATGCTTTAATCCCATACAAGGGGAGGATCAAAAAAAATGCCAGGAGGAGCAATCCAGGGTCTGCACCTTTTAAGACCAACACCAATTTACCAAAATCAACATAAAACAGAATAACAACAAAAATACAAAGCCCCAGAAGACGCATAAATAGTTTGGGCTTCTTACTCATCAACTGCTTTCTGCCCAGCGGCAATCAAATTCCAGCTTATCCATTTTAAAAACCCACCAAACATAGCTTCGAACACATTGTCCAGCAAGATTGTCAGTCTGGCAAATGTGTTAAAAATAAAAACGGGTTTAAGAGGAACTTCGGCTAAGGGGGTCGAAAAAACTCCTTGGGGCAAGACTCTGATATTATGCAAACCTTGATCTTCAAACAATTTTTTTAGTTGCCTGTAAGAAAATGTGGCCTGATCATCAGAATATCCTTTATCCAAAACCGTCCTGATTTTTCGTGCGGCCTGAATTATGAGATTACCTGATTGTGGTTCGTTTACCACCAGCCAGCCACCTGTTTTCAACATGCCAAGAATATGTTTTAGAGTCTTCTCATATTCATCAAAATGGTGCAACACGCCAATCATGATGATAAGATCCACCTTCACAGCAGGATTGTAGTCATTGATATTGGCAGCAGCGAAGCGTACATTCTCACCACCATTCTTTTTCCGGGCGAAGTCAATCAGCTTCCCTGCATAATCCACTCCGATATATTCGGTATAAAGTCCTTCTAAATATGCTGCAGAATATCCACATCCACATCCCACTTCAAGGACTGTAAACCCAGGGAGCAATGGTATCGCAGCCAAAGTGCGTAAAAGCCGGTGCTTTCTTGGAATCCTTGAACTTGCGATCATATCTTTTCGACAATATTTTTCAGCTATATCATCGAACAATTCACGATCTTTTTTTTCCAACACGGATTCTGACTTTTCGTGCTCCTGACTTTTTCCAATATTCTGTTCTTCGCTTTTTTTCATTTAGGTCCCTGTAAATTCATTTTTACGGTAGCCTCTTTCCGCACTCGTTTACCCCTTGCCAACAGCCTGAATTGATCCCAAATAATGTGAACCACAGCCCTGATGGTCGCCCAATTTCTCAACTCCTTAAACAGTCGAAAAAGCTTTGCCGGTCTGATATAAAATCGAAAATTGGCTTTTTTAATGGCCGATTTTATATCCGAAGCCGACAGTCCGGGGTAATTCACCACAGCCGAGGCATTTTGATCGAAATCCTCATAACGACTGATGTCAAGAAACCCATTTTCAACAACATAATCATAGAATTCAGTCCCAGGATATGGGGCAGCTATATCAAATTTGGCCATAGTCAACGGCATTTTCAGGGACGCAGCCACCGTTTCCTCTATGGTTTGCTTTGTTTCACCCGGCAAACCAAGAACAAAATACCCCCAAGCCTCGATACCGGCATCGTGGATCATCCCAACAACCCTTTCCGCCTCTTCGATGGTTATCTGCTTTTTAATCCGTTTTAAAACATCATCATTTCCGGATTCGATCCCGACAGCAATCATCCAGCACCCGGCCTGCTTCATCTTAGCAATCAGTTCCGGATTGTTTAAAAGAGGCTGAACATGTGAGTTGCAAGCCCATCTAAAGGGAGTTCCTGCTTCAATGAGTTTATCGCAAATGTCCTCCACCATTTTCCGATCAAGGGTAAAGGTGTCAGCATGAAACAAAATATTATCGACACCTAATGAATGGACATAGAGAGCCTCTTCAGCAACCTTTACACCAGACCGGCTCCTAACTTTCCATTTCCACATCACTGCCTGTCGGCAGAAGACACAGCGATAGACGCACCCCCTTATTGCTTCTACAAAGGTATAGTTCCCTAGAAAGGGGCTCCAGTATTTACTTAAAGGCAACAAATCATGACGTGGACGAGGCAGGGTATCCAAGTCTTTTATGAATTCTCGACTGTCTGTGATGATGAAGGCGTCCTCGCTATCGAGGCCGATTCTGGAGGGCACAAATGCAATTCCCGAAACCTTCTTGATTTTTTCCAGACTAAGCGGTTCCGGGCCGTCCACGGTGACCAGCAAATCTTTTAGCGTCACTTCGGCCTCGTTGAGAATAATATAGTCCAGATTTTCCGCCTCAAAAATCGATTGTTTGGGCCTGCTGGTTAAGTGTGGGCCCATGCCAATGGTTACGGCCCCGGATATTTCCTTGGCCTTTTGAAGCGCTTTCAGATCATTGCTGTATGTTACGGAAATCACATTGCTCAAACAAAACCTGGGAAGGGATTGTTGCAGAATTGCCTCATATTCCACCCAACCAATACCTTCAGCAATACAATCAACGATATCAACTTTGTACCCAGCCTGTTCTGCAACAGCTGCCAGGTAGGCAAGGCTGGTCTGGGGCCATTTCATTCTTTCCCAAGAGGATCGACCATGGCGATTAATATCTCTGATGTAGATGAACCCGTCTGCAGAAGGTGGATTTACAAACAATACATCAACTTTTTCGTAGTGCTTTTTCATCAAAATTCTCCAGAAACAATTCAATAAAATTAACTTCACGGAAAACTATAAAAGGGATCTGTGGGAATTGTCAATTATTGTGATTAAGAAACTCGATTTGTTAAAAAATCAATTCTTCAAAACTTTGTGATAATATCATGATTGCTCATTGCCCAGATTACATGTACTATCATAAAAAAATGAAAAAGAAAAACCACTTTTTTAATAATAAAAATCACCGCTTTGATTCTGTTGAAAAGGAAAATCATGAGTAAACAAAAGTTCATCCGCTTGTTCTTTTTGTTTCTGAGCTTCGGGTTCCTCTTCGCCATCCTTCACATTGGCAAGGCCTATTCGAACCTGAACAGCTATACCATTGAATACGGCTACAGTGTTAATCTGTTTAGCCCAAACGAGGGGGTTTTTTACCTTGTTTATGGTTTTTGCGCCTTCATGGGAACCCTTTTTTTGACCATGGCCTTTCAAGACCTTATTTACTCAAAATGGGTTAAAATTGACTGGTCAGGCATCGACTTCTTACGTCTAACCCTATTTCTAACCATATCCACCGTTTTGGTGACATACCTGATTCGCATCCTGGTCATTCAGGATGCCCCCATGACCGATGATGAACACGCCTACCTTTTTTCAGCACGAATGATCCAGTCTTTCAAGTTGTACTGGGCTGATTTCCCAAAGGAACTCACACCTTTTTTGCACAACCAGTTTTTAGTCATTAAAAATTTCATATTTACACAATATTACCCTGGTTTTCCTGGAATTCTGGCTTTAGGCGCAACCCTGGGATCCGTTAATCTGGTGAATCCAATTCTGGCTGGGCTGGGGATATTGACCACCTTCTTTCTAGTGAGGAAAGTCAGTTCTTCACCCATCATTGCTTTTCTGGCAGCCTTACTGCTCTCTCTCTCCCCAAGCTACCTGTTCACTTCGGCCATGCTAATGCCCCACACAGCCTCTCTGGTTCTCGGCAGCCTGTTTATACTGATGGTCATAAAATCCAACCGGGAAACCAGCTCTATCTTCGCTGCCCTTGCCGGCTTGGTATGGGGGCTGCTTCTTTTTACCAGGCCACTAACCGCTTTTATTTTCGGAATTATCGGCGCCATCATCAGCATCGGCTATATAAAAAACCTCAGACAACGTATCAAACCTGTGATCACCCTGGCTGGAATCGCACTCATATTTTGTGCCTTTTTTCTGATGTACAACAAAATGCTCACAGGAGATTTTTTCAAAACCACATATACAGAATTTGCAGAATTCAGTAACAAAATTTTCTTCAATTCTTTTTCATTTCAACAAATATTGAACGGAAAATGGTCCGAGCTTTTAGTTTTCCCCTTCTTACGTATGAATTACTGGACCTTCGGATGGTCGATTTCTTTTTTGTTTGTATTTTTCTGCCCGCCGGGTTACCTGCGAAAACTAGGACTGGGGGTCGTTCTTGGCCTTTGGCTAGCTCACATGCCCTGGCCCAATGTTGGCGTTAATCTAACCGGCGCAGCCCATTATATGGAAGTTCTCCCCTTTCTAGCCATGCTGAGCGCACTGGCACTTCACACCCTGTATAAAAAAAAGAACACGTTCATTGCCGGTTCAGCCTTGTCTTTTACCATTTTTTCGATCCTCATTGCCCTGACCATTTTTTCCCCATGGGCAGCAAGAAACCTATCCAATCTTGCGAGCACCAACCTCGCCCCCTATCAGGTTGAAGCTCAAGTAAAAAAGCCCGCCATCATTTTTTCGAGCATTTTTTTACCTACACACCAAGGTGTGATTCAACGTACCAGCACGTGGACCTACTATAGAAAAAACAACCATCCAGACTTGAGTGACGATATTCTTTGGTTAAACGATCTCAAAGAGAAGAACATCAACGCCATGAAGTTGTTCCCCGACAGGCATGCCTACCGTTTACGTTTTAACTATGACCCTGCATCAGGAACTGGGTTCTTGTTTAGCCTGGAAGACATCAGCAGTAGTGAAATGAACAAGGGGATAGAAACGGGACTTAACCCAATGAGCACATCAAAACAATGAGCTACGATTGAAGCTTGGTTACAACCGTTTAGTTATTGTTAGAAATATCAGACGTTTTGGACGCTTTGAAACCTATTCTTTGCCCCAGCCTTCTGTTAATCATATCAGCCAGCATACCGATACTCAGTAATTGAAGCGATCCAACCATAAGCACAGCCATCGTCATATCCATTAATTTGGGTGTGAAAAAGAAAGAATAAATACCAACAGCAATGCCCAGAAAAAAGACGCCAATGGATAGGGGCAAAAAAATCCGAAGTGGCTCAAACAAGAGCACCGTGCGTACTATGAGTTGAATGAAATTCAAGGTGTCGCGCACCGGACGAATCTTCGATTTTCCTACCCGTGCGGCATAATTGATCGGCTCATAGACCACCTCGTCACCGCAATTCAGCATGACCAGAGTAATGGTCGTGGTAAAAGAAAAACCATCCGGTAGAAGATGCAAATATGGAAGAATGGATTCCCTGCGAAAGACCCTCAAACCTGAATTGACATCCGGAATTTTATACCGGGCCAAGTAGCTGGCCAGCCTGCCGATGAACCACTTGGCTGGCCTGCGAACCAGGGGTATTTTTACACTCTCACCTATTCTGGCACCCACCACCATATCTTTATCACCCATTAAAGAAACCAATTCTGGAATACGGGAATTAGGATAGGTCCCATCTGCATCCGTTATAGCGATCAACGGGCTGCTGCTATGGATGATACCCGTCTTCAATGATGCGCCATACCCACGGTTACGGCTATGATGAATGCACCGCAGTGAAGGAAGGTCTATGTTTTCCAAAACATCCCGGGTTCCATCCTGCGAGCAATCGTCAACCGCAATGATTTCGTAGTCCAGACCTGCATTTGCAAGATAGGTGTCTATCTCATGGACTGTAGAGGAAACAGACTCTGCCTCATTGTATACGGGAATAATCACGGTTAGAGCCAATGAGACACGATTCACCTTTTTCATGACTAGATCTTGTTTTTGCATTAAATTTCCTTTTTTTATTTCTTCTCATCTACCATATCACATTCCAGAATTTTTTAGTCAACTGCAAAAAGGACCAAAGTCTTATTTCAGCTGCCTGGCTAAAATCTGGTCCCTCAGCTTGGCATAACCCGGGTTGCCGGGATCCATCACCACAGCATTTAGAAAATCGATTTCAGCCTTCTCAACCTGGCCCAAATAACCCCGACTGACACCGCAATTCCAATAAGCACTGGCATAACCAGGAAACAATTCAATAGCCCGATAAAGGTCTTGAATGGCCAGATCATACTTGCCCTCCAGGCGCAACAAGACCGAACGGTTGTTGTAGGCCAGATGGACCCGGGGATGCTTTTCAATTAAATCTGTCCACAGCGTTATGTCGCTGCCCCACTTGGGTAGATACTGGATATGGGCCGTGAGCAGGATCGACAACATAGCTCCAGACAGAACGAGAGTCAAAACAGATCTGGTCCTTTTATTTGATAAAAATTTCAGAGCCTCAATGAATGCAGCAACCGTAAGCAGACCTATTCCGATGGAAGGAACATAGGTGAATCGGTCAACCATGGGATAGTTTCGCAGCATAAACATCCAGACGGGAAAGAGCGAAAACACCGATATTCCGTTTAATAACGAAGTCCTGCTGACTCTCCCGAAACTGATTTCCCTCAATAGCCATCCGACTCATCGGAAATGGGTCATTTTTATCCTTCAACAAATACTGAACCAGGGACAACTCATTAAAATAAAAGCCCCGCTCATCAGCAATACCATCAATAATTTTCTCATTGTTATAATTAAGTCCGGAATTAAATGGCGTATGGGGGTAAAACACCAGAAATATCCCCAAAGCCAGGTACACATAACGGCCCGCCATTTCTTTAACCTTAATCCAGGACAAGGCGATTAGCAAAACACAAACGAGATAACTGAAAGAAAAAAATCGCCCTTGCATAAAATCGCCCCCCACTAATGTGCCGTACAGCAGATTGCACAACACACCAATTGTCAGAAATCGCCTGTGGCGGCTTTTTTTTTGGCCGAAGGTCACCCATATGACTGCCAGGACAACCAATAAAGTCATCGCATCATAGCTAATTGAGGATCGGAGATACTTCAATCCCTGTTGAAGCAACTCCAAGTGACTGATCCCTGTGTTCAATTTGGCATAAGCCGTATTGGGCAGAGGGAACCCGTAATATATCAATGAAAAGAGGGTAAACGCCCAAAAAGGGATCAGACTGAACATTGCCAGTCCTTGTCCAGCCCCAC
>Ga0209287_10001584_pt1 | contig 11133 bp, 11 predicted proteins | sample PPLLak3cmMay2015_2_FD_187255 | JGI IMG/M metagenome (GOLD analysis project Ga0209287, IMG submission 187255) | Freshwater sediment microbial communities from Prairie Pothole Lake near Jamestown, North Dakota, USA - PPLs Lake P8 Core (1) Depth... | ecosystem: Environmental > Aquatic > Freshwater... | reverse complement strand
CTCATGTCTTCCATAATTGACGTTTTGAATTGCAGCCTCGACAAGAGTCGGCCAATTCAACCAATAATTGACGGGTAATTGACGGAAATCAGTCAATTCATGCAATGGCCGGGATCAAATGCAAGCGGGCGCGGGCGCCGGCTCCTTTGCCTTCAAGACGAACCTGTTCCTCAACTTCAAGCTCCTTGAGTACGGCCGTCACCTGCTGTCGTTGCAGATGCTTCAGAAGGCGTTCAAGGCTCATCGTTCCCCTCTCCGACTTCACTTTGCAGTTCCGCCTCGATCTCCTCGATGGTTGGCAGCGCTGATTGCAGTCTTTCCGGCAGGGCGCGGGTCAGTTCGTAGACCCCATTGATTTGGATTGAAAAGCGGAGTGCCGTTCCACTCCAAGTCGGCACTTGACGGACGCAACATGGTGAGTCAGAATGAGTCAGAATAATTCGTCCGGAAGGTGATCTAATGCGACAGATAACATTGCGGGGCATACCTGAAGACATCGAGACCATCGCTTAAAAAGAGGCCAAAAGCAGGGGGGTGAGTCTGAACAAGGCGTTTCTCTCACTTTTGCAAAAAGGGGCCGAGCAGCAGGCGCGACTTGCACGCAGGAAAAAAACCTGCGCCGAAAGTGAATTCAAACAGTTCCTTGGACTTTGGAACGAGGAAGAAGCAGCAGTGTTCGACAAATCCCTCAAGGATCAGCGGGAAATAGATACGGAGCAATGGTCGTGAGACGTGTGTTGCTGGGTACCTCCGCCTATTCCCTTCTCATGCGGGGTTGCAAGGATGTGGCCGGATTTCTTGATGCCGCTGATGAAAATTCTCTTGCGGGTTATGGTCATGTCATTTCTCTATTTATCAGGATATCGTGTCAATCTGCAAATAAGTTCAGCTTCTTACGCCGTTCCTCAAAATCCGGCATCAGACGATGCAACAGCTTCCAGAACTTCGGCCCGTGGTGCTTCACCTTATGATGGCAAAGCTCGTGGACTATCACGTAATCAATACACTCTTTTGGTACCTTGATGAGCGCCAGGTTCAAAGTGATCCGCCCTGCTGACGAATAGCTTCCCCAGCGACTTGACATCTTTCGGATCAGTAACCCAGGGGAAGGGATCCCTTCCCGGTGAACTCTCTGGAGACAGATTGCCAATCGTTCTTGGAATACCACTTTGGCGTGTTGGCGATACCAATTTTCAAGCAGTTCCTTTGTCCGTCCCGGTGTTATTTCCCCCTTGGCTTTCACCCACAGATATCCTCGCAGACACTTGACACTTTCCGCCTCTGACGTCTCAATCTTCAATCGGTATTGCCGTCCCAGGTACCGATGTGTCTCCCCGGCTATATACCGGCGTTCCGGTTGCTTTGGCAGGAACTGCTCGAAATCCCTCCACGCTTTACTGATCCATGATCCACGGCGATGGACAAAAGCTCTGATGGTTTCAAGGCTCGTACCATGGGGAGCCCTGACCGTAACTGAAAGGTCTGGGTGAACACTGATGCCAACGGTTTTTCGGCGGGAATGGGAGTAGTGGTACGGTATTTCTACCGATCCCCAGGTTATGCTATCCTTCTGGGTCACTTAGCCACCTGCCAGTTTTTTGGCTATGGACAGGCAGCGCTCGATAATAGCGTCCATGTCAGGGGTATTCAAGTTGACCCCATACCGGTCACGGGCCTCAAACAGGAAATCGTCAATGGCATTAGCCATCCCCTTCTGGATGTCATCCCGTACGGTCCAGTCACGCCCTTTCAGCGGGTCAATTATCTTTTCAATGGCAATTGCCATTTCCGCTGCAATCTGTTCATGTTCGGCCTGAGCAGGACCGTAGTTTTCCAGCACCTCGCCAACTACACCATAATAGGCCGGTGCCTCCCGGTAACTGGCGAGCCCATTCGGCAGTTCCGTATCGTGACCCTGCCGGATAGTCCCAAGATATTCCGAAACCTTGCTGAGGTATTCGGCCTCGCTGATTCGCTCGTTCCGGTAGTCGTCAATAGCCTTCTGGACAAGATCGGCAAACTTCTTGAAAAATACCGGGTCTTCATCCATCCGCTCGTGAATGGTCTTTGCAAGACGATTCGCAATGACGTCCGCCTTTGCAGCCGGGCCAATGCGCCTTTCCACTTCCTGATCAAAGGCATCCACATCGAAGATGTTCACCAAGTTGGTTACAACCTCTACGTCCGGAGCCTGGATATGGCTGTCCATCACCTTGCGAATTTGCTTTTCATACTGGCTGTAATCAATTGATTCGGCAAAGCGCTGCTGCACGGAAGCCCGCAAGCTGCGGAAACGTTTCAGGTCTTCTTTATAAACTTTTATCTGCTCTCCGGGGATATCCTCATAAAAATGCTCTGTCGCCAGCGCCACGGCCAGCGTCTGCTGATATGCGGTCAGTGCCTCGTAAAATGCTTGCCGCCGGTCCTCCGGAGCCAAGTGCTGCTCCATTGCCTCATTGTCGAGTTTATTGGCAACCTCCTTGAACACATCCCACAGATCCGTGTGTTTCTGCGGCAATGTTTTCACCTCCGCATGAGTATCGATAATGGCACCGGTCATATCCACATCATCCGGGTCAAAGCCTCCCAGGGCATCATAAGTATTCATGGCTTCATTCAGGGAACCGAGCACACCACGGTAATCGACGATATAACCGAAATCCTTGCCGGTGAAGATACGGTTCACACGAGCAATAGCCTGAAGAATGTTATGCTCCTTGAGAGCCTTGTCGATATAAAGGACGGTGTTGCGGGGCTCGTCAAACCCTGTCAGCAGCTTGTCTATCACAATCAGGATTTCAACACCGTCGGCACGGCCAAAGGAGGCGATCAGCTGTTTGACATACTCTTCTTCTTTGCCGAAGCGTTGCATCATCTCTTTCCAGAAGGCATTGACGATTGATTCGTCCTCTTCCTCGATCGACTCGTGTTCCTTTCTGGTGTCAGGTTGCGACATGATCACTTCGGCATCCACCATGCCGTATTCCTTGAAAAATTTGCGGTAGAGAATGGCGGTCGTGCGGTTATATGCCGCCAGTTGCGCCTTGAAGCCGGTCCCTTTGAAGTTGTCCTGATAGTGAACGCTGATGTCATAAGCGATCAATCGCAAGCGCTGCTCAGCATTCTGCACCGCCTCTTTGGTGGCCATCTTTCGCTTCAAATCGGCTTTCTGGGCGTCGCTGAGATTGGCGGTAACGCGATCAAACCACCGCTGCATGGCATCCTGGTTCTGCTCCAGGAGCGCCATGCGCCCTTCGTACAGCAGCGGCGCCACGGCTTCGTCCTCTACCGCCTGGCGCATGGTGTAGGAATGGATAAAACCGCCGAACTTGCGGGCCGTGCTTTTTTCGATCTTCAAGAGCGGCGTGCCGGTGAATCCCAGGTAACAGGCATTGCTGAAAACCCGGCGCATTTGGGCCGCCGTGGTTCCATAGTTGGTACGGTGGCTCTCGTCCACCAGGACAAAAATGTTGGGATTGGTATCAGTTACGCCATACTTCCCTTTAACCGTGCTGAACTTATTGATGATGGTGGTAATGACGCTGGCCTTGCCTTCGGTTATCAGCCGGACAAGATGCTCGCCGGTGTTTGCTTTCTCGGCTGATTTTCCGCAAGCGCCGAAGGTACGCCAGATTTGATCATCCAGATCGACACGGTCGGTGACGATAATCACGCGGGGATTGGATATGGCGGGATGAAGCGCAAGCGCCTTGGCCAACATGACCATGGTCAGGGATTTGCCGCTGCCGGTGGTATGCCAGATCACGCCTCCCTGCCGTACTCCTTCCCGCAAGGGGATGACCCGCTCGATAGTGCGTTTGACGGCATAGAATTGCTGGTAACGGGCAATCTTGCGCACTCCGGCATCGAAAACGACATAGCCATACACCAATTCCAGAAGACGTTCCGGACGGAGCAGTGCCCAAAGGGTTTTATCCTGTACCGTTGGCAGGCGATCACCGCCCGCCCAAAGCTCATTGAAATAGCGGCGGGCATCCCGGTAAGTCTCTGCATCCTTTTCTTCCAGGGGAGCGAATATCTTTGCCTCTACCTCCGCGGGTAAGCGCGTGTTCGCGGTGGCATGAACTTCCTGTGCGGGCGCAGCAAGCGGCGCCCCTACGGACTCCTCTTTCCAGACGCTCCAGTATTTACGGGGCGTACCGATGGTGCCGTACCGTGCTTCATTGACGCTGGTGCCGATCAGTAGTTGACCAAATTGGAACAGGTGGGGAATGTAGTCGTCCTTCTGGTTGCGGATCATCTGTTCGATTGCAGTTTCAATCTGCTTTTGTCCGGCCTGATGATCCCTGTCGCGGCGTTTGCATTCAATGACGACAAGGGGAATGCCGTTTACGAACAGCACCAGGTCGGGTCTGGCCGTTTCGTGGGAGCGGCTCCGTTCTACTGCGAATTCGTTGGTAACGTGGAATTGGTTCTTCTCAGGGTTTTGCCAGTCGATGTAACGCAATGAGCGGCCCTTGCGGTCACCGGCAATGGTCTGGTCCAGGCTGGTTCCCAAGGTCAGCAGATGGTAGATTTTTTCGTTGGTGCGTACCAGTCCGTCAAACGGCTCATCGGTCAGCCGACGGATTGCCTCAGCAATATTTGCATCACTGAAAAGATGCGTTTCTCCCTTTACCTCGATCCGGTTATTGGTCTCAAGCCACGGTCGCAACACCTCCGTCAGCACGACCTGATCCAGCCTGCCGTTGCGCAAACGCAATGCCTCTTCTCGGCTCAGATACTGCCAGCCCAAGGCATGCAGTACTTGTATTGCCGGGATAACAGAGTCAAAATCTTCGAGGTAGGAGAGGTTCATGTGATGCTCCATATTGGATCATTTTCCTGACGGTAGGGGCGGCGCATTGCGCTGCATGACCGGCCAAAGACCAAAGGCGGGCACCCGCAAGGGGATGCCCCTACATAATCGTAATCATTTCAAGATGATGAATTTCCGGGTTGTATGCCATGTATAGCATTCCATATGCAGGTATCCATTTTCGCAGAAATTGTCCACCGTCATAATGGTTATAGCCGTTGTAGGGGCGGTGCCTTGCGCCCGCCCTGGTTTGTTTGATCACCCAAAGGCGGGCACCCGCAAGGGGATGCCCCTACCATAATGAATTTCAAATCATCCATTTTTCAATTTTTTGTGGTTGTTGACCTATCTTCAAATTTTCCCTGTCAAATTCCCATTGCGTCGGGTTATCAACTATATACTTACGGATGCGGTTCAATTCATCTTCATTGCGAATGACGTGTTCATAATAGTTCTTCTGCCAGAATTTCCCTCTGGCATTTATAGTATCCGTTTTGATTGCCCTCAACCATGCAGCAACACACAATGATTTAAACGCCCCGATTATATCTCCCAACGAAGGGGCATCCGCTTGCAGGCACCCTGGTTTTCCCAACGAATGCCCGTTGGTTGGATATCCACGTGTGATATCCATACAGACGATAATTCCGTGAAAATGGTTCGGCATAATGATGTATTCATCCAGTGCGACAGTAGGAAAACGTGTCGGAATATTGTTCCATTCATTGCAAACGATTTCCCGTAACCGGGGGAATTGATCAAAATAACAACCACGATTAAAGGTGCAAAGCGTTACAAAATAGGCACCGACCGTGGAGTAATCGTAATCCCGTAATCTGATTGAACGACGATGATGAATTTCCGGGTTGAATGTCATGAATAGCATTCCATATGCGGGTATCCGTCTTCGCAGAAATTGTCCACCGTCATAATGGTTATAGCCGTTGTAGGGGCGGTGCCTTGCGCCCGCCCTGGTTTGTTTGATCACCCAAAGGCGGGCACCCGCAAGGGGATGCCCCTACAAACAATCCGTCTATCGTTTTCCTGACGTCAGGAAAACGTTCCGCTACGCCTTCACCCGTATCTTCCCGGTCAACAACTGCTGCATCAGCCCCTTTTTTTGCTCCCGCAGGGCGTCGAGCTGGGTGCGGAGGCGGTCGAGTTCTCGGTCGGCTGTTCGAAATACGGATGCAATTGCTTGCTGTTCATCTTTCTCGGGAATAGTAATCTTGATCTGTGCAAAATGCCGCCACTTGAGGTTGAGGGTGTCATCAACAAGACCCTGGGAATGTCGATGGAAGAGATGAATGACCGGCAAGGACTTGAATAACAGCGCCATGAACTCACCATCAATATCGGCCTTCGGTGTAACTATCGTATATGCCGGGCTGACAATCCCTTCCAGCTGCGAAAGTCCACAGACACCCTGCCACATACGCATAGTGTTGTAGCCAATATCACCGGGGCAGATACGGAGATACTTGCTCTTGTCTTCGCTGGAAGTATCACGCCGAACCAAATCCTCGCGGCTGACGACACCTCCGTTACCGGTGATGGCAATAAGTGGTAAATCAGTAAAGTTTATTTCTGTTCTGTTTGTGAAAATGTCGTCAAGGTGAACTGCTTTCCACTCGCCATCAAACCCAGGCAATCGCCGCTTTCCGGTCAAAAGCTGCTGCATAAGCCAGGTGCGGCGCTCCTGCTTGGCGGCGATCAAACGTTCGGTGAGGTCGATGGAGCGGTCCCATTTTTTGACAACCTTCACAATAGCTTTTTGCTCTTGGAGTGACGGCAAAAGGACAGGATATTCCTTTAGTTGCGACGAATTGATGCTAGCTAGATTTGTACTCTGCTTCGAGCAACTGACGAAATATCCTTTGCCGTACGAACTCCCCGCCTGATAACTCAGAAAAAAGGAATCCAGTTTATCGGGATCGGGCCTGACGGCAAACACATGATTCTGGTGGAGACAACCGGGGATTTGCTCTTCCCAGACAAAGCCGCGACCTAATTTGTCAAAGTCGCCACCTTCCGTCATAAGAACATCGCCACTACGGAGTGAATAGCGGCACAGTTCGTTGTTGGCGATATGAATTGTTTTGATTTCTGTTAAGTCAAGATGACCATCCTGGACATTGGCGACTCGCAAGTAAGGGCATTCGATGGGATTTTTAATATTCTTTTTGCCCTTAGCAACACCCGGCTGAATCAATGCAAGTTGATGTAAACTGAGCCGTTTCCAACCATCTGGGATAAAATGCTTTGAACTCACTAGTTGACTCCTGGCTTCTTCGGTAAAACCGCCTTCTCAATCCTCTCCAACTCCGCCAAATCCTCCCGGTCCGCCGCCACCCGTTCAGCCTCGCGCCGTTGGGTGTCAAACTCCTCATAGCGCCCCAAAGCCAGCTTTTCCGCCACTGCCGCCTGCATAGTGCCTGCATGAGTAAGCACATCCCGTTCATTGAAAGACAGGAAAGCATCAAGCCGTTCACTCCACTCCTGCATGGTCATCTGCTTGCGGCGCTTGGCCTGATCTTCAGCATAGTCCAGGTACATGGCGACAATGCGGTTCAGCTCCTCAATCTCCTCGTGGTTCAGGTAATTCTTGGCAATGGTTACATCCTTCTTGCGGACCCGGCTCCCTTCCCAGGTCATTACACCCATGTTGGCGATTTTCGGATCGCTCCGATCTATGATAAGTTCTGAGGCTGTATGTCCAGTGACAGCCCAAAGCATCTTGTTCTGCACCTTCTTGAAGAATAACTGCGCAGCTTCGCTCTTCGGGTCATAGTCAACGCTGGTTGTATAAATATCCCGCACTTTCTGGTAAAAACGCTTCTCGGATGCCCGGATGTCACGGATACGCTCAAGCAGTTCATCGAAATAATCCCAGCCACCCGGTTCCTTGAGGCGCTTGTCATCCATGGCAAAGCCCTTGACCAGATATTCACTCAGGGTGCCGGTGGCCCACTGCCGAAACTGCGTGCCACGCAGGGAGCGGACCCGGTAGCCGACTGCCAGGATCATGTCGAGGTTGTATAACTTAACTGTCCTTTTAACCTCTCGATCACCTTCAAATCGAACTATTAAGTCTTGCTTAATAGTTGCCTCTTCGGTCAATTCGTTTTCAGCCACTATGCTCTTGATGTGCTGGTTTATGTTGGGAACCGTCGTCTGGAATAATTCTGCCAATTCATTTTGCGTGAGCCAGACGGTTCCTTCCTGTACCCGCAACTGCATGGATACATGGCCGTCTTCTGTTGTATAGATGATCAGCTCCCCATTAGTCATAGTCCCAACTCCTTCAGGCATACCGCCATCTGATCCCGTACTTCCATCAACTCCCTTTCAATGTTGACAATCCGTTCCTGTACAGCGGCAATATCCACCTCAGCCTCTTCCTCGAAGGTATCCACATAACGGGGAATATTGAGGTTATAGTCGTTCTCCCGGATTTCATCCCGGCTGGCGAGATAGGAATATTTATCTACGGTCTGGCGGGTACGGTAGGTTTCAATGATTTTAGCAAGCTCGACATCCTCACGCAGCAGGTTCTGATTCTTGCCGCTGTCAAACTCGCGGCTGGCGTCGATGAAAAGAACATCGGTGCGCTCGCCCCGGTCCCGGCGGAACACGAGAATTGCTGCCGGTATGCCGGTGCCGAAAAAAAGGTTTGCAGGCAGGCCGATGACAGCGTCCAGCAGGTTTTCCTCGATGAAGGCTTTGCGGATTGTCCCCTCTGCCCCGCCACGGAAAAGCACCCCGTGGGGAACCACCACGCCGACCCGACCGGTTCCCTGAGTTGTTGTCTCGATCATGTGGGAGATAAAGGCATAATCTCCTTTGCTCTTGGGCGGGGTTCCTCGGTGCCAGCGATTAAAGCGCTTTGCCTCTTCACCGGCTTTATCAGCCCCCCACTTGTCCAGAGAGAAGGGCGGATTCGCCACCACGACCTCGAACCGCATCAGCTTGTCGTTTTCGATCAGCTTGGGCTCCAGCAGCGTATCGCCCCATTCGATACGGGGGCTGTTTTCGTTATGCAGAAACATGTTCATCATGCAGAGCGCCCAGGTGCTGCTGATTGCTTCCTGACCAAACAGGGCACAGTCCTCGCTGCCGTATACCTTGCGGACATGAGAAGCGCACTTGAGGAGGAGTGAGCCGGAACCGGCAGCCGGATCACAGATGCGTTCACCCGGCTTGGGGTCGAGCAGTTTAGAGAGGAGAATTGATACCTCTGGCGGCGTATAGAATTCTCCGGCTTTCTTCCCCGCATCAGCGGCAAAACGCCCAATAAGGTATTCGTACGCGCCGCCAATAATGTCCAGACTGCCGATTCTGCTTGGACGCAGATTCAGTTTTGGATCGCCGAAATCCTCCAGAAGCATTTTGAGGATGCGGTTACGCTGGCGGGTGTTGCCGAGCCGGGATTCGGAATTGAAATCGATATTGCGAAAGACGTTGGTGAGCTTGGCCTTGTTGGCCATTTCGATCTTCTCCAGGGCAATATTGATCAATTCCCCCAGATTAGCAGCTTCCCGGTTGTCATAGAGATAGTAGAAGGAACCTTCTTCCGGAAGGACGAAACGCTCTCGCTCCATCTTCCGATTTATCCGTTCCACGTCATTGCCTAACTGTTTTTTGTATACGTCATAATGATCCTGCCAGACATCGGAGATGTATTTGACGAACAGCATGGTGAGGATGTAGTCCTTGTATTCGGCGGCATCTATGGTGCCGCGGAAACTGTCGCACGCCTTCCAGAGGACATCATTGATTTCCTGCTGTGATATCTGAGCAGCCATGGGCGTTACTCCTTATGATGAATTGAATTTGATAGCAATATTTTACCGATAGCTTTATGCAGCTGGTCCGTTGCATCTGTCAATTGCTGCAATAACTGTTTTTCAAGCATCTGTAATCTTCCGAGCTCGGCAATCCGTTTCTGTGTAGCCAAAGGAGGAAGCGGGATAGATATTTCTCTGAATGAACTGCTTGGTATCATTGGAGTACCGGCACCAGCTCGAATCTCATTGAGCTTGGCTTTCATCATTTCCTGATTGAGGCACCAGGCAAGGTAACCCGACAGCACATTCTCTTTTGGCCGTATGATGAAGAACGTGAGCGGCGCGATTGCCGGATTTGGTACGGACTCTACCAGCACGGCGTAGTTATTTATCCCACGGGACATGAAAAGAATGTCGCCAGCGATCACAAGGTACTTTTCGTAGAATTTGGGCGGCGAAATGAGCAGCGAATGCTCTTCGATATAGCGGTACGGCTCGCCTTTGGTAATATGCTGCGCGGCGATAACCTGAAGGGTGCCTTCAGGGTCATTCACAATTGCACTTTTGGCGGAAAAGCCGGGCCGCACATCGGCACAGTCCTGTATTCGTACAATCTTAATAGTCATTGCGTACCCGGCTCCTTTCCAGCTGTTACTGCTTGTTACAGCTTGTCCCATTTCAATGGTTGGAGTATTACGCAACATCCGCTATTTGTCAAATTTTATTATGGAGTATCATCAATCATTCTTTTACCTGCCAATGAAACATCATTCTCTGACTTACAGGACGCCATGGATGCGACAGTGGCGTGAATCAAAATCCGGCGACTTCCCACGAAAGCTTGCAGGCCTGATTAAGGAGATTGAAGCCGAAGCAGCAAACATCATCAAGCGTTTCGAAGAGGGTGAACTCCGGCCGAGATCGAGCGGCAGCGATGGAAAGAAGAGAGGCGCAGACAGGCTAGGTATCACATTATCTGCGTCAAAATCTGCGTGAATCTACTTTGGACACAAAAAAAGGACTTAAGCACTAAATGCCTAAGTCCCTGTTTTTATTGGCGCATGGGAAGCTAATTCAGCTTTTAACGTGCTGTATTATCGAAGTATTGTCAATGTGATTTTCTAGGAATACCCCCAAAGATACCCCTAGTCCAACGTTTTCCACGATCGAATCCACGTAGAGGCACGACGTTATTCATCGAAAAGCACGCCATCCACAAGATCCTCCACCACCGCATGGAACTGAAGGTCAAACCATTTTTTGAAGGTCCGGAGATCCCTTTTCTGGGGCCAGTCTGCTTCTCTTGTCCACCAGCCGACGAGCTGGTCCTCGAAGATTGAGATGAAAAATTTCCTGAGAATCCTGTCTCTCTGAGCGTCATCTTCAAATTCCGGAATCAGATAGGCGGTGCGGTCCTCGTTAACCCATCTTCCGCAGTTATAAGGTTGTGAAGATGGCATATCAATAGGTTACGTTGCAAATCAGGCCATTTTCTCCACTACATTTTCAATCACCTTTGGCCGGTTG
>Ga0209287_10001575_pt1 | contig 11186 bp, 12 predicted proteins | sample PPLLak3cmMay2015_2_FD_187255 | JGI IMG/M metagenome (GOLD analysis project Ga0209287, IMG submission 187255) | Freshwater sediment microbial communities from Prairie Pothole Lake near Jamestown, North Dakota, USA - PPLs Lake P8 Core (1) Depth... | ecosystem: Environmental > Aquatic > Freshwater... | reverse complement strand
GTACTTCATTGTTTGCCCTTGTGATCTGAGAATCACGGATATGTTTGGCAACTGTCGGAACCAATATGGCAACCAAAACAGCCACAACCGCCAAAACAACCGCCATTTCCATCAGTGTAAACCCATTATTGTTCTTCATATTACTCCTCCAGACGTTTCATTTTTTCTATCAGGGTGGTTCGATTTATTTTCAACCTTTTGGCTGCCTGCTGTTTGTTCCAGTGGGTTTTATGCAGGCTGTCCAAAATGAGACGCTTTTCGATATTTCTGATCAATTCAGGCAAAGACAGGTCATGGTTCGCCAAAAATTCGGACCCAACCGTATCCATTTCTTCGACAGTTTCCTTAGATACCATAACCTCCTGGGGTAAATGCCGGGGCATAAAAACAGTCACCTCGGGATTCAGTACAATCAACCGTTCAACAATATTCTCCAACTGTCGGATGTTTCCTGGCCAACTGTATTTCTGCAAAAGACGAATCGCTCCCAAAGAAAACTTTTTGCTGGGGATACTATACTTTTCACAGACCAGATCGGCAAAATGAGTTGCCAAAACAGCAATATCCGATAAACGCTCCCGCAAGGGTGGAATGTGGATAGGTACCACATTTAACCGATAGTATAGATCTTCCCGAAATTGGCCCGCTTTAACCATCTGCATCAGATCAACATTGGTTGCCGATATGATACGCACATCGACTTTGATCAATTGATTATCTCCAACCCTTTCAAACTGCATGTTTTGTAGCACTCTGAGCAATTTGACCTGCAGACTCGCCGGCATGGTTGAAATTTCATCGAGAAAAATCGTTCCACCATGACTGGCTTCAAATTTACCCTTTCGGTCTTTTATAGCGGAAGTGAATGCCCCACGCACATGACCAAACAGTTCGGATTCCAGTAAATTTTCCGGGATGGCGCCTGTATGAACGGCCAGGAAAGGCTGATCTGCCCTGGAACCAAGCCGATGAATGATCCGTGCGACCACTTCCTTACCGGTACCGTTTTCACCTGTAATCAGCACAGTGGCATTGGTCCTGGCCACTCGTCTGACCGATTCGAAGAGATCAGCCAATTGGATGTCCTGGGTAATGAAACCATATTGTTTGAGTTGAATGCACCAATCTGTTTGTTTAAACTTTGGATTCACATCTGCACAGATTGCATCAGGTCCAAATCCCAGAGTATCTATCAGTTCATCACTATCTTCCAGAGTGTATACACCCTTAACCCCCAGTGAATGAAATTGTTCCAGCATATTCAAGTCGGGAATGTCCCGACTGAGCAAAAAAAGTGAAATATCCTGCCGCTGTTTTAACAACACATCCAGCCATTCAATCAGCTTGGGGTGAGGCTCAATGACCAGAGCGCTCATTTTTTCAATAGCTTTTGCTGTAGGAAGCACATCAAAAGAAAAAAAATGGGCTGAAACATGTGAAAACAAAGTAGAACGGACCAAATCGCAATCCATAGCCCATATTTGCGAATACTTCATATTTACCCTTCTATACCATAGCCCTTTTCAATTTTCAATTGACACACATGACTCTGAAAAATATAATAGTACAAATGGAACAAACACTCTACGAAATAATTAAATATGGTGAGACTGTGCTTCATCAACCTGTTGAACCAGTGCACCAGATAGACCAGTCAATAATTGATATCATCTATCGCATGAAAGCGACAATGATAAAAGCTATGGGTGTCGGATTGGCAGCCAACCAGGTTGGCCTCCCCCTAAGTGTGGCGTTGATTGACACTTCACTTGGAGAAGACGAGAAAGAATTTTTTGTCTTGATCAATCCCATCATCAAGGAGTCTCATGGATCCGAAATCGATGAAGAAGGCTGCCTGTCTGTCCCCGGTTATTCATTGAAAATACCCAGAAACATTTCAATTTTCGTCACAGCCATTGATCCACAAGGCCATCCTGTTGAACGGGAATATAATGGGTTTTTGGCTCGTGTCATTCAACATGAAGTAGACCATCTCAGTGGCAGAACCATTGTTGATCGTGTCTCTCCGCTCAAGCGAAGGGTACTAAAGCGAGAAATTGAAAAACGGATAAATAACGATGAATGGTAAACTCGCTTTTCTGGGAACATCGTCTATATGCATTCCTTTTCTCGATGTGTTAAGTGAAAATTTTCAGATACCTCTGATTATCACCCAACCCGACAAACCCGCTGGACGAAACAAAACCGTCTGCTTTTCTTGCGTCAAAAACTTTGCCTTAGATCACAATATCCCCCTCCTTCAACCCCCCTCCCTGTTAAACCCTGACATTGCCCGTATTATCCGGGAACTGAACCTGGATATCGCCGTCGTCATCGCCTATGGCCAGTGGATTCCACCCACTGTTTATAAAACACCACGACATCACACAATTAATGTGCATTTTTCCATGCTTCCATCCTACCGTGGAGCCGCTCCTGTCCAAAGAGCAGTAGAGGACGGTCAGGAACAAACTGGGATCAGTATCTTTGAATTGAATGCCAAAATGGATGCCGGCCCCATCTGGAGACAGACACCGATTACCATTCACCCCCAAGATACAACAGAAACACTTTGGCAGCGCATGAGTAAACAAGGCGCACATATTTTAAGAGACACAATAACAGAGATTCTTTCAGATGGGCGCAGTCCTGTACCACAGAATAAAGAGCATGTCACTTTCGCCCCATTAATCAGCAAAGAAGAAGGACGCATCGACTGGAATATGCCGGCCTGCACCATTTATAATAAACTGCGGGCATATACACCCTGGCCAGGTGTTTTTTTCCACTTAAAAAACCGTAATATTAAGATTCTCAAAGCCGAAGCCTTTGATTTTCCTCATCAGTCTTGTCCAGGTCACATTCATTCACTTAATCCCGAACATATGGACGTATATTGTGGGGCCCATTCAATACTCAGGATTTTTTCCCTGCAACCACCTGGTAAAAAGCCAATGACTCCATTTTGTTATTCCAGGGGCAATCCCCTTAGCCAGCCCATTGAATAACAGCCAGCTCATCAAATCAAGTGCACGATTTTTACAGTTGTGGCGGCCCGGTACATCCGTGACCGCTTCATCATTGCTTGAGCCCATCATACAAAAAATTGACCAAAAGGATCGCCCCAAGTTGACCGCCACGGTTTCAGGAATATTGCGCCGCTTGCTGCTCATCGAGCATCTGCTGAGTCTTGGCAGTTCAATTACTATTAAGAAACTTCATCCCAAATTACGCAGGGTGCTGATCGTATCAATTTACCAACTTCTTTTTGATAATACCATTCCTGATCACGCAGTTCTTCATTCAGCAGTTTCCCTGTGCATTCCTCATCATAGGCCTTATGCTAATGCGATATTGCGAAACGTTTCCCGTAACCGAGATGATTTTCTCAACAACATCATCCCCGGACTCCCGCTTCACCTTAAATACTCATTTCCACCTGATTTGATTGTCTTGTTACAAGACACCTTTTCCACCGAAATGGTCCCGGACTTTTTGGAATACCTTAACAGCGACCCCGTCTTCCATACCATTCCGGTAGATCTGTTTTTGAATGGCCGGTTGTCCGGCAATAAAGACATGAATGCCAAACTTTTGCTTTCGTATCTTCACAACCTGCAGGGAATCCACCACCTGGGTAATAACGAACTCCCCCTGCACAAATGTTTTGTGCAAAACATTTCCAGCCAATTCATCTCTTATTTGGCTGTGCAACTTCGACCTCGGAGTATTCTTGATCTTTGCGCTGCCCCGGGAAGTAAAGCTTCCTTGATCTCCCTAATGGCTCAAGACATACAAATTATAGCCAATGACATTTCTTTTCCCCGTCTCTTGCGTCTCGTTAACAGAAAAAACTCTCAAATAACACTTTTTAACAAAATTGCGTTATGCTGCGCCGATGCTCTTCTTCCACCTTTTGCAGACAATTTTGACCTCATTCTATTGGATGCACCATGTTCAGCTTTTGGTACGATCCGCAAACATCCCGACCGTCGCTATGATGTCTCCGCTGGTCGTATCAACGAACTCAGCGAGCACCAGTACCAGATGATCAAAACTGCTCGTTCATCCTTTCCCCAAGCACATTTGCTTTATTCTGTCTGCACTTTTACCAGAGCAGAAACAACACTTTTATGTGAGCGCATTCTCAATGAATATCATTTTGATTTTACACGTTTACAAAGCAGTCAGGAAAAAATCTGTACCGCTCTTTCTGAAGTAGGGATTCCTCACCAGGCCGCCTCTTTTGGTGGTGTCTACATCCTTCCTGACAGACAATTAAATACCGACTTGTTTTTTATAACTCTTTTCCCACCGCTAACACAATCATTTTAATCACCTTCTAAAAATAGGATTGGCAGTTCCAGCTTTATAATTCTGATTTTCAGCGATCTCTCGATATTTTGGGGGTGTCAGGTCATGCCCCACGCCCCCCCAAAAAAACCCGAGATATCGGCCATAATATGTTAGGTCCTTAATGCTTAAGAACTGTGAAAAAAAACAAGAAATTAAAAGCCGCAATGCTCTTTCTGGCTAATATAGAAAAAGAATCAGCCGCAAGTCACTTAGTTTGGGTTGTGTGCGAAGCTCACCTTAGATGATATCAACAATTAACGGTGCTTCTATGATCTAAGGTAAAGAAAAGGCGTTAAAATGTTATAACTCAGCAAGAATCATATCCCGAACTCGACCAGCGTAGTAGCGCATCTTACTATAAGGCACATCGGAGCTGGTCAGTAATATCAGGGCGTACTGTTCATTAATATTCTGTATGATAAACCGTTCCTTGTCCCAATTTAATTCGATACAAATACTCCTGAAGCGGGGTTGAATGGCCTCAATACGATTGATGACATCAGATATCTGTGCAGAAACAAGATCATAATCGAGAGTAAACCCGTTGAAATGTTCTTTTTTCAATTCAATACCATCGGTTCCCCAAATTGCCATATAAAGCAATTTTGGCTCTTTTTTCTTGATAAACTCAAATCCTTTTTCAAACAAAGTACGGTCCCCTGTCAATGGTTAAATGGCTTAACATCTTCTGAAAATAATCCAATTGTCGTTCTGCGACAATCCTGCTCTTGATTAAATCGGTCTGGCGCCGATACTTATCTTCTGTTGCCATTTTGCCCAATCTCTCATAAATGGAAAGCGCCTCATTATAGAGACCCTGTTGCGCATACAGCCGGGCGGCACTCTCAGTCACAAAACCGGTTTCGTACCCTGAAGGTGGTGTCTCGATCATTGCTTCAGGCTCTGGAGGCGGAGAAATATCAATTTGTATCCATCCACCATCATCATCTGTCAATCCAACTGGGGATGGAATTTCCTCTTGATCAGAACTGACCGGATTAAAAAATTGCTCATTCTCCGGTTCAGCATCCAGATCAATTATTGGTTCGTATGAGACAAAATCAGATTTCGATTCAGTGTTCAAAATCAGTTCGGGAACTGTCTGATCATCCCGGAAGGCTTCACTGCTGTAATCAACGACTTCATATGCCACGTCCTTATGTTCTGCAACCTCAGCCTGAACCTCCTCAAGAGCCCGTTTAACCTTATTGTTGAACGGATCGAGAAACAGTATCTTCTCATAATCCTTCTGTGCTTCCCCAAGTCTCCCCAAACGCCGTAACAGGTCCCCTCTTTCAATCAGAAATGTGATGTTGTCTCCGTAACGGCTGTCAAGCACTGACAATATTGACTCAGCCCTGAGTAAGGCATTACTTTCCTTTAGCGCTCTGGCCAAATGTAGACGAATCATAAATGAATCCGGATAATCTTCTACGAGTTCCAGACCCAGTGCAACAGCCTCTTCCAGCTTACCCTGACGCACAAGGGCCTCCAGTTCGGATAAACGGGTCCGCTCATTGTGAAAATCCGTCACGTCAGACCATCCTTACCAAAGTGACACTTACTGTCGGGTCGCATCAATGAATTGGATCTTTATAAAATCCTGTGGCGCTGTCACAAAATATGTCTGGTCAATATCCTGTATAATGGCATGAATAAACATCTCTAATTGACTGCCCAAGCCGAGAGGACCATAAAAGGTGACCTGAGCGACACCATTGGCGTCGGTACGACTGTACATAGCCCGTTGATTGTTCTGAAAATAACCATAATCAGCCAAAATAAAAGCGCCGTTACTGGAACCCATCTGCTCAAAATATACAGTTTGGCCTGCCAAAGGATTCCGCTGGTAATCTGTTGCCCGGACTCTGATTATCGTACTGGGACGGGTGGTACCATTAACCCATAAAATTGACGGACTAGCCGACCCTTCAACGATATAGTGAAACGAAGAGGGCCCGAACAAGTCGCCTGGATCAGCGGGCTCATTGCGGGTGCAAGACATGGTAAAAAGAGCCATCACCACTATTAACAAGATTAAAATAGTTCGTTTTTTCATAATGGACACTCCTTAATCAGAATCGGCAAAGTTGGCGCAATGCACTTCGCACCAACCCGTGGCCGGCTCGAGACGGTTACCCGCCAGATCATGTGAATAAACGGTAATATGGGCCACCAAAACAAGGATTTGTTCCTGCCCCAGTTCCCGGAGATCACGGAGTGGCGGCTCCAGTTTGGCCGAATGACGGATCAGAATGAACGGATATTCAACCATTGTACACGCCGACACATATAGGGTTACAGGAACTGAAAAAGCGAGGGGCACATCCACCAGTGGTTGATTGCGGCCATCGGTCCGGGTAAAGCGGACATCAATCCGATCTATCATTACATCGTTGTAATGAGTGACGGTATCAGGGCATGTGCCGGAATTGATTAAGACTGCATTGAGAGTCAACGTGGCTATGTCTTCAAAAACACCGCCATCATCGCTCACAACGTCGCTTTTTATAATCGCATCATCAGCTCCTGATATCGCATTAATTATCAAACGAGTCCCCGAGTTGCTGAGGTTTTCAATCGCATTGCACCCAGTCAGGACCAACAGTACAACCAATATCACTGCGCTTAATATCTTTTTCATGGCATTCACCTCATCACCTCCTATTTCACAATGCGAGGCGTTATAAAGATCAGCAATTCCTTCTTGTCATAGGAATCGTTTTTGTTACGAAAAAGGCTGCCCAAAAGTGGAATATTTCCAAGTAGAGGAACACGGTCTGTGCCTTGATTGGTTTCGATCCGGTAGAGTCCGCCAATGACTATGGTTCCTCCATCGGTCACCATGACTGTATTTTTACTGCTTTGAGTATCAATGGGGGGGTTACCCATAATTCTTCGGCTTGGGTCCCAATCCGGCGCATCGTTACGAATTTCAACATCAGTAATAATTGTCCCCTCAGCCGTAATTTGCGGCGTAACGGTCAACTCAAGGGCAGCATTAATATATCGAGTTGAATAGGTCCCATTGGGCTGTTGGGTTTGGACCGGAACCTTTGATCCACTAATGATTTCAGCCTGCATGTTGTTTTGGGTGGTTATACGAGGGGATGACAGCACTTTTGCCGCACCTTTTGACTCCATGGCCGATATGGCTGCGTCAAGATTAAAAGTACCCGCAACATTGCCAAAACTGATTCCAAGCGCCGTATTGGGGCCCTTGGTGTTATTCAAAGGCAGATTAACGGCATAGCCGGATTGTAATGCACCACCCACACTAATTGAATTGGGAAACTTCAATGTCGTCTGGTTCCCATAACGTGGTGACATTATTCCCGACAAGCCCCACATAATTCCAAAGGCCTTGGAATACCCTTTTTTGCTCTCAACTATTCTGGCTTCAATAGACACCTGTTGAACCGCAGAATCAAGGCTTTCAATTAAACGATCCAAAATTTTTACCCGATCCGGCACTTCCGAAATGATTAAGCTGTTGGAGCGCCCATCAATCTGCATATCACCACGCTTGGACAGCTGTTTTTCCAAAATTTTGGCAACTTCACCAGCCTTGGCGTAACTCAATGGACGGATAATCACTTCAAGTTTGCCGTCCATCTCTCGGGCTTCCTTCAATTTCCGGCGTTGTTCCGCCTCCTTGGACAAATCCTCAACATTGCCGATACGGAGAATATTACCCTCACGAACCTTGTCCAACTTGTTGATCTTGAGGAAAATATCCAGAGCCTGATCCCAGGGAACTTGTACCAGTTCAGAAGTCACCCGACCCGAAACTCCGGGGTCGACAACCAAATTAAGATCAGCCAGTTTGGCAATGATCTTAAGAACATTCACCAAATCAGAATTTTTGAAGACAAAATCGTACGGGGCGCCAGTGTAAAGGGTGGCCCCTTCTTCAATGACCTTATTCATCGGAATCTGCTGAGCAGACTCTTCATTGTCCTTAACAGTTCCACTTTCCTGTGGGAATGGTTGAGCCATGGCTGCCTCTTCTTTGAAAAAGGGGCCTTCAACCGCTTCGGTTATTGGCAAGACTTGCTGCGTTACGAGTTCTTCAGTCGAAGCCGCCTGAGGCTGCTGACGTTGAGCAACAACGGTCACCGGTTCAGGCGGAACTGCATGGCCAAAAAAATGGACCAGCAGGCCGTCGGCAACTGCTTCGACACGGTAATTGCTCAAGTAGTTTAAATCAAAAACAACCCGATAAACATCTGGAGTATTGGGCCCACCACGAACCTTACGAACATTGAACTTATCGATATCCGTTTTTACTGCCCTGCCTTTAACACCCTGAAGATCAATGGCCAAGCGGTATGGCTCCTTTTCGATGGGTATAATTTCATACGGTGTTTCACTGGGAACGGTAAGAAGTAATGCAACTGAGTCCTCAGTTACGGCCTGGACTTTAACATTCAGACCCTCTGCTCCAATATTTACACCACCCGATTCATTAGCCACCACCAACTCTGCCTGTCTGGCCGGAGCAGCCGTTGGCTTTGGAAATTCAATAAAAAGGCCCTCGTTATTGCTGAATAACCGGTACTGCGAATGGGCATGAAGTTGTATCTCCACTCCTGCCCCACTGACATTGACGGCTTTGACAAGGAGAGAATCAAATTGAAACTGGGATTGATTAAGCTGAAAGGTTAGTTCCGGACTAACCAAAAGCAACCGGTTTCCTTCTTTTTCAGTGACATCAGGAATCGGCGGGATCGCTTCACTGGTTACAAAACGGACCTGAATAACATGGTCCCCTTCGAGTAGCTCAATCCCCCTGACATTGACGCTTTGGGCGCCCAAAAGTACCGTAAGTGCCAGACAGAGTATTAGAATAGTCATTCGCCTCATTTTTCCTGCTCCTCCTCAGGGTTCAGACGCTTGGGTATCAAACGTTCTGTGGCCCCACCTATCGCAATTGTCAATATCTTCTTAAAAATAACTGAGTGGCTGTCAATTTTTACCACTTCTCCATCATAAACACTATCACCGACCACAACCAGGTACGGTTGACTGTCGGGTCCTCGTAAAGCAGCATAGTATTTGCCTTCCTTGAAGATGATCCCTTCCAATTCGAGCTCATCAATCATCAAACCGGCTATGCCAGCAATCGCCTCACGGCCTTTGGCATCCTTACCGGCTTTGGCATTGCCAAGAAGATCCCAGAACGGGTCCCTTCGCCCTCTGGGTAAATAAATGAATGTATCCGATGTAAAGCTTTCCTGATCTGAGGCCTGAACGTCTATGTTATTACCACTGGCAGGGTCAGTTTGCGTTTCCTGTGCAGTCAGATCACAAACCCAGATACAGGTCAGGCCAATAATCAGGCAAGTACACATAATCACTGATTTTTTATTTTTCACTTTTTGACCCCTCTCGATGTTCTGCGCCGACCCTTTGCTTTTGAGTCCTCTGCCTCCATTTGAATGGGTTCATCCACATAGGTGTAGGTCGTTGCAGTAAATGTCGCATCAACTGTATACTCTGTTGACATCTGCTTCCTGGGAACCAATTTAAGGTTGTTCACAGTAAAGAGTTTGGTAATTTTCGATAGCTGATCAAAAAAGATACCCAGATTGTGATAATTGGCCTCAACAACAATGTCAAGCGGTATCTCAGTGTACACCTGCTTTTTCTGGTTGGGCTTTTGCTCAAACTTGGTATTTTTAAGCCGCGTACCGGCAATGATGGCCTGGACCTGCTTAAGAATGCTGGAAATATCCTTTTCTTCGGGCAGGATATTCTTCAAAAGATTGAGCTGGCTCTTAATTGCCTCCACTTCGGCCTTTATTTTATCCAAATCCTTGACCTTCAGTTGGGCCCTGCGTATTTCCAGGTTCAGGCCTTCGATCTCTTTGTCGAGCTTTCCTATCTGGTTGAACGAATCGTTTAAATACGTGTAATAAAAAAGCCCTCCCGCCACAAGCCCGAAAATCAGAAATATCATCAGAAACTGTCCCCACCATGGCATGTTTTCCATTTACATCACCTCTTTGGTTTTGCCCGGTTCTTTATAAGTACAGGATAGCCTGAACTCATACAGCTCTATTCCCTGCATGACCTTGAGCTGGCTGCCTTTGTACTCAACATTGGGAAAATAATTCGAATCTTTCAGCCGGGATATAAAGTCAGCAACCAGGTTATTGGTCAATGCCTTCCCCGCAATCGTTACAGCCCCGGAATTGAATGTCAATTCCGTAATCCACGCCCAGTCCGGCAAAGCCTCGGACATCTTGTCCATCATTTTGACAACTTCCTGCTGCCGCCCCTTCAGTTCGTTGATGACTTCAATCTTCATCTTCAACTGGTTGCGGGTGTTTTCCAGCTCATCAATGGTTTTCAGCGTTTCCGTATATCGAGTCATCTCGGTTTTCAATCTCGCCACATCGCTCTGCAAACGATCAATTTTTTGGCTCTGAAGCCACCAAATCGCAGCTACGGCACCAAGCACAAGCACTACTGCAGAAACTATCGCAGGGACGTTGAGTGATGCAGAGCTCGTCTCAGATTTGGAAAGCCCTACAGGCCCTTCCGACGCCGCACTCTCTTTTCTTTCTGGGCTTAATAAGTTGACTTTTATCATTTATCATCTCCAACAGCCCGCAAGGCTAAACCCACAGCAACCGTGAACACAGGGGCCATTTCATTGATAAAGTTCTTGTCAAATCGGTCCTTGACTTCGATAGCGTTGAAGGGATTGACAATTTCCACAGGTATGTCGAACTCCTGCGAAAAGAAATCAATGATAGAATCCATGTTAGCTGTCCCTCCGCTCAACATGATGTTGTCAATACGCCCTTCGCCGGCAGTAGAGC
>Ga0209287_10001573_pt1 | contig 11210 bp, 8 predicted proteins | sample PPLLak3cmMay2015_2_FD_187255 | JGI IMG/M metagenome (GOLD analysis project Ga0209287, IMG submission 187255) | Freshwater sediment microbial communities from Prairie Pothole Lake near Jamestown, North Dakota, USA - PPLs Lake P8 Core (1) Depth... | ecosystem: Environmental > Aquatic > Freshwater... | reverse complement strand
GAAGGCCGCCGAGGCCCTGTTTATCAAAGCGGCTGAATTGGACACGCAGTCTGAAGTCATTCAATCATGGGTGGGGCGATTCTTCCTCAAAGTGAAAAACGAATATGAAAAGGCATTGCCATACTATTTAACGGCCTATTTCCTCAACCCCCACGCCTATGAAAGCGAGTATGTCGAGTCAAGGATATACGGAATCGCATCGAAAATAGTGAACTCGACCGTAACATCGACCAAACCGCAGGAACTCCGCCAGCTGCTGCGACATGCCGATCCGGCCATCGTGGACAAGGCGATCGACCTGCAAAAGGAAGACCTCGGCGCAGAAGAACTGATCGAATTGATGCATCACGATTGCCGCACCATTCGCTGGAAAGCCTGTGAGTTACTGAAAAACCAGGGAGCAAAACTGGCTGAGACGATAATTCTGGAGCTGCTGGAAAGTCAGGACCTGCGCCTGAAAGGTTTGGCTGCTTATCTATGGATCAACCGAAAAGGTCCGGCCGGATTCAAGGATATCGATCCACTTTTGACCAGCGAAACACAGTTGCTGCAGTTCGATACCGTCTCTGCCCTTCTCCTCGAAGGCGGAGAAGATGGAAAGAAACATCTGAAGACGATCCCCAAGGACAACCTGCATCCACGCGTCGCTGCTATGCTCACGAAAAGCCTGGAGCAAAAGAAGCCCGAATGATCGGCGGGCTTCGTGGGCTATACCCGCATTGGCCTGGCTTCTGGTCCGGGATTGCATGTCGAACAGACAGGACCTGCGCTTCCGAATCGGTCGTCCTCGGTTTCAGCACTCCCCCGATTGACACGAGGATCGGGCATCCGGTCACTTTTCAATTTTATGGTTTAAAAAAAAAGGGGAGACGTTTATAATACTTCTGCGATGATCTGCAAGAGCTGTGGAACCATCCATCCGGGAGAGGGTAGCGTGTGCCCGTTGTGCCACGACCGTCTGCAGCAGGAAACACCTGTGTTGCAGCGGTTGCGCCAGCACTTCGCCGGCAAGTACGAATTCCGCAGGCTTCTCGGCATCGGCGGATATGGCGAGGTGTACCTGGCCCGCGATCGCATGCTCGAGCGGGACGTGGCCTTCAAGATCCTCCTCTCCACCTATTCGCAGGACCCGCAGATGAAGGAGCGATTCATCCGCGAAGCCCGGCTCTACGCCAGAATGGAGCATCCCCACCTGATCCCGATCTATGACACCGGCGTACTCGACAACGACGTGTTCCTGGTGATGAAATTCATCGACGGCGAAACCCTGAAGAGTTACATTACCCGGGAAAAGCGGATCACGAACCATTGGGCCATGCAGTTCGTAGTCATGATTGGCTCGGCCCTGGAGTACATCCACGAAAACGGCATCGTCCACCGCGACATCAAGCCGGCCAACATCCTCATGGAGAAGCGAACGGGAAACCTCTTCCTGGCCGATTTCGGCATCGCCCGCTTCGAATCGAGCCAGACCCTGACCAACACCGGAATGATCATCGGCACGCCCTACTACATCTCGCCCGAACAGATCAAGGGAAAAAAAATCGACCGCCGATCCGATATCTATGCGCTGGGATCGACCCTGTACGAACTGCTCTGCGGAGATCCCCCCTTTCAAGGCCACTCGCCCCTGGATATCATGTACCAGCATGTCAACGAGGAACCGATCCCCCTGGCCGACCGTTGCCCGGACATCCAGCCGCTTTGGCTCAAGATCGTGGAACGCTGCCTGAAAAAGGATCCGAACTTGCGGTTCCAGAACGTCAGGGAGATCACAGCCCTGCTGCACCCGGGCCAGGTGACGACCGTCTTACAGGGACCCGTTCTTCCCAAACCGCCGTCAAAGAAGCGCCGGCGTTGGCTGGTTCCGGCATCGCTCTTCGGGATGGCTGCAGCGGGGCTCCTTTTTGTCCCCGGTTGGCTGCGACACAAAGAGAAGCCTCCGGTGACGGTCGAAACGAAAGATGCGGTTCAAAGCGTGGGGCCGAAACAAGATGGCTCCCCACCGGCAAACGGAACGGAATTTCCAGATAATGCAAAACTACTGCCGGATGTACAGGGCCAAATGGGTAAGACCGGTACGAAAAAGGAACCTCCGGAAGCAGTCAAAAAAGAATTGTCCATCACTCCTGAGAAGAAAACAGCCAGGCCGGCAGCCATCCCACCAATCACCAATATGACAGGCGTCGTTGCGTTCAGTTCTTTTCCGCCTACCCTTCCCGCCGATGTTTACTTCAACGGGAAAAAGATCGGAACGACCGAGCAGGCGTTCGAGCAGAGCTTTCCTCAGGGAAAATATACCTTCGTTTTCGTCGTTCCCGATTACCAGAGCGTCGAAGTCGAAGTCGAGGTGAAGGCCGGAGTCCTAACCTCCGCTCATCACAAGTTCACACCCTTCCGTCAGTTCACCGTCAACGCCACCCCCTTCGGCACCCTGTCGATCGACGGCCAGGAAATCGGTGAAACCCCCTGTTATCCCAAGATCCCCCACGGAAGACACCAATTGAAAATATCGCGACCGGGATATCGGACCGAGGAGAGGACGATTGTTGTCGACAAGGACATTTCCACGATCGTCTCTTTCAAGTTGACCAAGGAGGAATGACATGCATGCCAACAAATGGACAGTCGCAGCGACGATCGTGGTATTCATCTGGAGTTTGATCTGCTGCTCCCCTGGAGGGCTTGTGGCCCAGTCCGCGGAAAACCAGGAGATCACCCGCATGTTGAAGGAAGCGGAAGAGGCTTACCAGAACGGTAATTTCGTGCTGGCGATCGAAAAATACCAGAAACTGATCGAGTTGTTCAACAGCAAGCGTGAATTGGCCAAAGTGAAGCAGGACTTGCTCCAAACCATGGGCAACCTGGCCCTCACCTATTTCACCATCCGCGAGAATGAGAAAGCGGAGAAACAGCTGATCGACCTCCTCCGCATCAATCCCAATTATGTTCTCGATCCCGAGATCTTCCCTCCCCGGTTCCTGGAACTCTTCAACAAGGTTCAGAGAATCTCCCTGGGCAAACTGAATGTCACCTCCGCTCCGATCGGAGCCGAGATCAGCCTCAACGGCAACCCGGTCGGGAAAAGTCCACAAACCGTGGAAAAACTCTTCAAGGGAAGCTACGAACTCAAGGTGGAGTTGACCGGGTACAAACCGGTGGCCAAGCAAATCGACATCGCCCCGGAGGCGGCAACGGTGGAAACCATCACGCTGGAAAAAACCGAACGGGGGTCACCGATTGTGGAAAAAACCTCCAGCCAACCGCTATCGGAAGCCAAGAAAAAGAAGCGATTCCCCCTTTTGGTGGTGATCATCGGCGGAGTGGCCGCAATTGCCGTCGCCGCCTTCTTGCTGCTCAATAAGAAGGAAGAAACTCCTCCGGAGGAGCAGACGGAAAAGGATTTCCTGGTCCAGAACAACGACAAAATAGAGATCACCCCGGCCAACGTCGGTGTATTGACTCGCAAGATCATCAGCGTCCCTCACCAAAAGATCATCAGCCGCATCCGCTACAAGATCAACATCGAGCATCCCGCCTGGGAAGAACTGATGGTGACGATCAACAAACAGGGGCAGGTTCCGGTTCACCCCGTCTGGAACCGTCAACCCCGGAGCGGTTTAGGGACCATCGACGGCGAGACCGATGTCTTCAAGGGCGTGCAGACCGAGGGGGAATGGGTAATCACGGTGGAAAACTTCAAATTGAACAGCGGGCGCCTGCTCGAGTGCTCACTGCAGTTTTTCTACAAGGAATGACCGGTTGGACCAAAAAAACCTGGGCAATACGGGGCGGTCCGCCTCGCATGCCTGAAGCTGCCCACGATCACGGTGAACGCAATGCACCTGGAAATCCCCGGTTTGTCGTTTTTCCATAACCCTTTCGGCTGCCCTATCCTCCTCCACATTCTCCGTTTGCATTTTTTCCATTTCCGGTATATAACCAGGTCGTGGCAAAATCGATTTTTCAAGCAATAATAAAGGGGAGTAAGATGAAAAAAGCAAGTACATGGCTTTTCTTGATTGTATTGATCGGATTGTTTTCCAGCCATATATCAGCCGAAACAGAAAAATCAATAAATGAGGCGGTGATTCCTTTCGAACTTTTCGATTATTTGATTGTCGTGAAATGCCGGATCAACGAGGCAAAGGAATTCTATCAATTTGTTCTGGATACGGGGGGGGTTACGGTAATCGACAAAGCATTGGCCGATGAATTGCAATTGAAGCAACTTGGACCCCAGGCCAAGATCAATACGTTGCACCTGGGAGAGCATTCGGTTGACCGAGTATTTGTCTCGACCATCTTTGATCTAAAAATGTTCAGAACATCATATGGAATAGATGTGAAGGGGATGATCGGCTCCGACCTCCTGGAAAGGTACATCGTGACCATAGACTATGAAAAAAAGCAGCTGATTTTGTCAACGGATACGGAAGCGCTGGCTGCAGAAAAGAAAAACAATAAGACTGGATACATACTAAAATTTACCAAGCACCCGGTCAATACGGCTCCAATGATCAAGTGCAAACTGAATGAGAACATCGAGGTGGAAGCCATGATCGATACGGGGCAACCGTATGCATTGGTGCTCCCGCTGACGGAACTGGAAAAGACCGGCGTATTGCAGCAGAAGAACACCACCAAAGCGAAGGGTGTGACCGTCAAATGGCCGGGGACCACATCTCCCGATATTTTCCTGACACGATTGAAGAGCTTTGAAGCAAACAATATAAAAATGGATCAGGTTATGACGATTTTTGCTGAGCTTCCAGCCCTATTGTCTGTCCCCCTGCTTGGCGGTGATTTTCTATCACGGTATCTTATTAAAATCGATTATTTGCATGAAGAAATATTGCTTATCCCCAAGAAAGGATATAACGGGTTGGATCATTCATTTTCCACTGGGCTGCTATTGCATGAAAATGCCGATAGCCAATTGGTTGTCTGCGGCATTTGGGAAAAATCGCCGGCTGATCTGGCCGATATCCAGGTTGGAGATCGCATCCTGGAATTCAATTCCAGACTAGTCACTCCCGGACTTCATCAGGAATTATGGTTACTTCTGAACAATAATAAAATCAAATCGATCGAATTCCTGATCGAAACCAAGAATGGCCCTCGAAAAATCCTCTTAAAAAAAGAAAAACTGATATAGTCACAACGGGCAATCAGGTAAAACAGGATCATGAAACTTCCGCAAAAAAGGCCACGGCCTATATCGTCGGGCGAGAGGACCCGGAGACCGTCCTGGGCCGGGATAAACAGAAGTTCTACACCTATCAGATCCTCGGCCGAACCAGTAAAAAAAAGGAGACGCTCGTCCACCTCGTCGCCATGCCCCTGGAGTTTGCTTCCCAGATTCCCTATGGCGAACTCTGGATCCGCAAACGGGACGGAGCGGTGCTCAAAATAAAGATCGCCACCGATTCGGTGCGCGGCATGGAGAAGCCTCTGGGCGAAGTCCGCGATCACCGGAAGACAGTAACTCTCGCCACCACCCACTTCTATCGAGTCGAACGGAGCGGGATCTGTTTTCCCAGCCACACTTCGTTTCTCTTCCGGTCACCCCGACTTCGCTGCCAAACCTATTTCGCCTATTCCAAATACCGGTTTTTCACCGTCGACACTCAGGTCAAGACCGATCCACCAAACCAGTAGGATTTGCTGAAGAAGTCAAGAAAAGACTCCAGATTTTCGACCCTTTCCTTGAAACCTGGAGATATTTCTGGATTGAAATAAAAATTGACATCGCTAATAATTGAGACATGTAAACGAGTCAAGGAGGAGAGCATTGAAAAAATATACTGCTTTAATCACAGTAATCATGTTTTTTATGCTGTTTTCGGCCGCCATGCAAGAAAATAGAGCGACCGGCCGGTTGCGGATTCCATTAGCCCTGAACGACCAATTCGAATCGGAGGTAAGTATGAACCTCTCCTTTGAATCCGAAAATGTAACCAAAGCAATGGCCGGGAGAAAAATCAAACTACCGACGCGGATGCCCAAGACGGCCAAGGTTGGGGTCCTATTGCCCGCCGATTTCTTCGTGGTGCTGGAGCCGATTCCGGGAAAGGAGGCCGTATACTTGACCGTGGACGCCAACCGCAACGGCAACCTCCGCGACGACGCCCGCATCGAATTGGCCGAAGAGGGGACGGGGAAGCCACCGGTACAGATCAAGATCAAGCGGACCTATCCCGGCGATTCCACCCGGGAAGCCTGGCTCCCCTACCAGTTTGCCTACGATTCCTATACCAACCGCAAAGGAGAAAACCAAGAAAGCATTTTTCTAACCCCTCATTACCGAAGAGAGGGGGTTTTGGCAGTCAACGGGGTTGAGTATACCGTGAACCTCCACGATTTCAATTGCTTGGGCAAGTTCGACAAGAACAACCTCAGCCGCGGCACCGTCCTGCAGCTCTTTCCGAAGAAACAGCAACCCGATTCCCAATCGCATTGGTGGGGCTACGAGTTGATCCCGATCGGCGAGGAATTCTACGAAGTGGCCGACCAGGCCCTCGACGGCTCCTGGATCGAATTCCAGAAAACCGAATTGCCCACTGCGGCCATCGGCAAACCCGCCCCCGATTTCACCCTCACCGACAGCGGCGGAAAGTCCTTCAAACTCAGCGATTACCGCGGCCAAACCCTGTTGCTCGATTTCTGGCCCTCCTGGTGCAAGCCCTGCAAGGACAAATTTCCGGCCATCAAAGAAATGCTGAAGAAGTATTCTCAACACCCCCTCGCCGTAATCGGAATCAACCTCGATGCGGAGAAGCTGGTACCTGAGGCCCTTAAAGTAATCGCCGAGTACCAACTGCCCTGGCGTCAGGTCGTCGAGGGAAAAGGGAATTTTCACCCGCTCTACCGGGTTTTCGGCCGCCTGCCTGAACACCGTAGCACCTTTCCGGTCTATGTGGTCATCGACGAGTCCGGCGTCGTTCGCTATGCCACCAATGACTATGCCAATCTGGTCCCGGTACTCGACCGACTGCTCCTGAAAACAGAGGGCGGGTTGATCCTCCCCCTGCGCCACAAGGAGCTTCGGGGCGGTCATGCCTACCCGGTCGATTTCAGGGTCGCGCGAGTGGAAAAACTGAAACTGGAGAAGAACCTCAAACTCCCCGAACCAATGCCCAAAGAGAATCGTCTGGAGGTGATGACCGACGGCACCTTCGTCATGGTCGCACCCGGCGACTCGGCCAAGCAGGTGAAATTGGCGGTCGACCAGGACCGGAACAATGATCTGACCAACGACAAGGCGGAAACGATCGATCTCTCCAATATCAATAACTCCAGCCAGATCTATATCAAAACGACCTACGAGGACGGCAATTGGCGATACCTGCGCTACGAATTCCGCGGTATGCCGGGTAGATCCCCCGACAACCCTTACGAAATCTATTCCGGGCCGGGATTCAGTTTCCATGGTGAATTCTTCCTGGAAGATCGGGAATACTGGTTCCACGTAACCGATCCGACCATGGACGGGCGATTTCAGGAATCGGATTTCCACGATAACAGGGCCTTCCAACTCCTGATCCGGGAAGACGCAAAGTGGAAGCAAATCCACACGGGCTCCGATCTCATCCCCTTAGGGGGCAAACACTACCGGGTGCACAGGATCGCCGAAAACGGTTCCTGGATCGATCTGGAGGAGAGTGCCCTGACACCGGCGGTGATCAATCGGGCCGCTCCCGACTTCACCCTCACCAACAGTGGGGGAAAACCTTTTAAAATAAGCGATTACCGCGGCCAAACCCTGCTCCTCGACTTTTGGCCGGCCTGGTGCAAGCCCTGCGTGGAAAAATTCCCGGCTATAAAAAAAATGGTTGCAACCTATCAAACAAAGAAACTGGCGGTGGTGGGAATCAACCTTGACGAACCCCGTTTCGCTGCAGCAGCCAAGAAAGCGATTGCCGACCACCAGATCTCCTGGCCCCAGGTAATGGAGTTGAAGGGCTTCGACCTGCCCGTTTACCAGGTGTACAGCAGATTGGCTGAACATCAACAGGCTTTCCCGGTCTACGTGGTAATCGATCCCCAGTGCGTCGTCCGATTTGCCACCAATGTCTTCGAAAAGTTGGAACGGTTCCTGGCTGCATTCTTTGCGGGAGAAATCGACTCGGGTCGAAAACTGATGGTCTGCAGCACCTTAAAATCTGCAGGAGGCGGCGAACCCGCCCCATTCCTGCCGATTGCCACCCCCCAGCCGATCGGATCGGAAATGACCAGCAGCAGCAAACTGGTTTTACCCTCCGGGCTTGCTCCGAACACCCGTCTGGAGCGCCTGCCCAACGGCATCCCCTTTCTCCTCGCTCCAGGAAAGAGATCCGATTCTTTCCTCATCACCATCGACGAGAAAGGAGACGGCGACCTGACCAATGACCCCAGTCACCCGATCCCGGTGGTTCCCACGCTTCCGGATGACACAGAGGCAGGCACCAAGGTCCTTATTTACGTCCGCTATCGTTCCGACGCAGCAGCTATGTTCTCACCGTATTTTATCGCCCTGGCAACCAGTGATACGGAAGATTCGATCCGTTTGTATTTCCGGGGCCTCCGCTTCGACTACCAGGGGACTATCCCGATCGCAGGAGAAGAATATCTGGTCCGGTTTTCCGACCCGACTTACGATGCATACTTGACTACGGACGACCTAATAAAAATAAATACCTTCGAGATCCTCACCCAGACGAACGGCGAATGGATTGGAATCCACAAGGGTATCAGCGGCATTCCCATCGGCGGCCGCCGCTACAAATTGGCCTCGATTTCCGCTGATGGCGGCCTAGTTGAATTGACCGAAGAAACAAAACAACCCTGAGCAACAACCGGTTTCAATTCCCCTTGAGTTGAAAAAGAGCGAAAAGGGCGAAGGCGCCGAGTCAATGGGAACCCTCATTGCGCTCGGCCGTCAGATGGGCGGGGAGGAGAAGGCCGTGATCAAGCATGCCGCCGCCCCCATGACATGATCGAGCTTGTTGGGATACTCCCGCTCGATGCAAGCCAGGGCCAATTCCGTCAGTTTTCCAGCCTGGGCTGGAGTCAGGGAAAGTTCTTCTCCTCCAAAAAAGGTGAACCGGACAACACACCGAATAGGGCATCAGAGTAATCCAATTGCGGTGACTCTGCAGCCTTTCTACCCAAGCTCCAGGATCGTTGCAAAAATAGATGAAAAAGATACCCTGGTTCACCCGACCCATCCTGGTGGCGCTTTTGCTGGCCTGCCTGCAATGGCCGTTCTCCGGATTCATGGCCGACGACCTGATCCTCCTCCGCTGGGAACGGGGAGAGTGGCAACGGATCCACCTAACAGGATTCTAGAGATTCCCCTGCTTGATCGCGGTCCAGGTCCAATGGTGACCAACGGCATTCCAGGCCGATCCCTGCATTTGGTTTCCATTGATCGTCCCTTCCCGAATGGCATAACCGCCGTTGACCGACATGATAATGGCAGTATCGGTCTGGGTCCAGGTATCACTACTACCGCTATAGGTTCCGTTAGGGCTGGTATAGCCCAGCCGGCCCCCAACGAAAAAGCGGTAAATATAGTAATCGCCGTCTGAATCGACTCCTGCCCAGAAGGTGCCGGCGACGGAGATGTTCTTTTTACAGGAGGTCATGGGCAGAACCATGATCAACAAAAGAATCAGGGAAAATCCGGTAATAACTTTCTTGTGTAAATTCATGCGATCCTCCGATTTATTGATTTGAGATGCAAATAACTCCACTCATTCAGAAAAAGTCTCACATCCCGTAGATCGAGGCGATATCAGCCTCGCTCACGGGTGCGGGGGTCAGCGGCACATCGCTCTTGACGATCGTCTTGCGGACATACATGGGAATCTCCTCGGCCTGAACCCCGTAATCGCGCAGATCGGTGGACACCCCCAACGATGCCAGGAACGCCGCCACCCCTCCATAGGGGGCGAAGATGGCATCGATCCTCTCCAATTTTCCCGGCACGGAAGAGCTTCGCCGTAGGAAATCGAGAAAACGAGGCAGAAGAATGGCATTGGCCCGGCCGTGAGGGATGCCGTGAAACACGGTCAGGGGGTAGGCCTGGACATGGAGAAGGATGGTGCCGGCATTGGCGATGGTGATCCCGGCGATGGCCGCGGCATAGGCCATCTTCTCCTGGGCCGACCGGTCATGGGCGGCGGCCGCCGGCAGGGAAGCGGTGACGACCTCCAGCGCCTGCATGGCCAGGGCATCGGTGAAGGGAAAGGCCAGTACGGAGAGGTAGGATTCGAGGGCGTGGGTCAGGACATCGAGGCCGGTATTGACCACGAGCGAGGTGGGCATGGAAAAGGTGAGGGCGGGATCGACCAGGGCCAGCCGCGGGAAGATCTTTTCATCGGCGTAGCCGCACTTGTTGCCGTTTTCCAGGTCGGTGAAGACCGCATAGGGGGTGACCTCGGAGCCGGTCCCGGAGGTGGTGGGGATGCAGACCACCGGCAGCGGATCCCGCTCCCGGGGCAGGCCGTCCAGCAGGTCGCGCAGCCGCATCGGGTTGGCGGCGAGCATGGCGATCCCCTTGGCGGCATCCATGGGCGAACCTCCTCCCAGGCCGACGATCAGGTCGGGCTGAAACTCCCTGGCCTTGACCGCTCCGGCTTCCACATCGGTAAAGGAGGGGTTTACACTGATCTCGGTAACGCTCCCGACCTCCCGGCCGGTCAATTCCTTCTTCACCCGGTCCAACAACCCGCACTCGGCCACACCGCGGTCACTGACCACCAGTATCCGTTTCCAGGCGGGATCGAGCAGGCCAGTCAATTCCTGCAGACGGCCGCTGCCAAAGTGGATCCGTGTCGGCATATAATAATGGAATTCTCGGTTCATTTCTTGTAGAGGATCTTCCCGCCGACGATGGTCAGCAGGACATACGTATCGGGTATCTTTTCTTCGGGGATCGTCAGCAGGTCGGCCGATAGGACGACGATGTCGGCCAGGTATCCCGGCTTCAGAATCCCTTTCTGGTTTTCCTCGAAAGCCGCAAAGGCGCCGTTGACGGTATAGGTCCGCAGTGCCTCCTCGCGGCTCATCCGCTGGTCGGGGAAGAACCGCTCGCCGTTCTTCAGCTTGCGCGCCACGCTGGCGTAAAAACAGGGAATGGGATCGACTGCTTCGACCGGGACATCGGTGCCGTTGCAGATCCGGGCGCCCGAGTCCAGCAGTTTCCGCCAGACATACGCCCCTTC
>Ga0209287_10001567_pt1 | contig 11241 bp, 10 predicted proteins | sample PPLLak3cmMay2015_2_FD_187255 | JGI IMG/M metagenome (GOLD analysis project Ga0209287, IMG submission 187255) | Freshwater sediment microbial communities from Prairie Pothole Lake near Jamestown, North Dakota, USA - PPLs Lake P8 Core (1) Depth... | ecosystem: Environmental > Aquatic > Freshwater... | reverse complement strand
AGTATTAAACCTGGGGGAAAAGATTCAACTTCCAAAAGCATTTCTTGGTATTTCTATAGCTATAATGTTAATATATTCTTACTTTGCATTCAAGTCTGGTATTACAGGCATAATAGGTGCATTCCTCGCAGGGACTATTATAGGTAACACGATTTATTCAAAGAAGATAATAGATGATGTAAAAGTAATCGGAGAGGGTTTCTTGATTCCTCTATTTTTTGTTTGGGTTGGAGCCACTGTTGATATCACGGCTTTTCTGAGTATAGGTATCTTTGCGTTAGTGATTATCTGTGTTGCTATAGTGGGGAAAATAGTTGGTTGCAGTATAGGGGCAAAATTTGCAGGCATGAAAACTGCGGATTCTATACAGGTTGGAGTAGGTATGATACCGCGTATGGAGATGGCACTTATCACAGCAAGTGTTGCAATTACTCATGGTGTACTCACTGGACAAGTTGCTCATCAGGTAATGGCCACAACCATTACAGTTACAATTGCAACCACATTGATAACGCCGCCTTTGTTAAAAATCACAATCAACCTTGAAAACATTTTTAAGAGAGTCTGGCGAAGGAAATTTTGGTAATCTATTAAAATATTAATTATACATTATCAAATATGATATGTTAATATTATTTGAGTTGTCAAAAGAACATAAAGCCTTGCCAAAAAGCGAGATACTAGCGTGTTTGAATGCGGAGTTTATAAGTTATAGTATTGTTGATTCAAATGATGATGTTTTAATTATTGAAACAGATACGTCTGATTCTAAAATTAAACAACTTGAAAATAGATTATCGTTCACTTTTTCCATTAGCGAACTCCTTTTTTCTTGCACCCATGATCCTAATGATGTAAAAATTTGCTCTAAAAACAAACCAATCAAAAAAGAAGGTTCTATATCTATAAAACACAAAAACAGATCAAACCTAGACTCACTACCCATCCTTGATGCAGTGGGAGAGGTTTATACAAAAAACAGGAAAGTAAACCTAGTCAATCCAGACATAACTATTAGGATTTTAATAACAGATAAAGCCGTATATGTCGGTTTGCTTATGTCAACGATAGATAGATCCCAGTTTGAAAACAGAAAAGTACAGCATCGGCCGTTTTTTTCACCTATTTCTCTTCATCCTAAAATCGCACGCGCCTTGGTGAATCTATCCTGTGTCAAAAAAAATGAAAATTTGTTAGATCCTTTTTGTGGAACAGGTGGAATATTAATAGAAGCTGGTTTAATCGGCGCTAAGATTATCGGTAGTGACGTAGAAAACAAGATGATAGATGGATGCAGGAAGACGCTCGATTTCTATAAAATAGGAAAATATGAGTTATTTTGCGTGGATGTAGGGGATATCAAGAAACATGTAACCGAGGTTGATGCTGTTGTAACAGATATGCCATATGGAAAATCGACCACAACAAAAGGAGAAAAAATACAACAGCTTTATGATCGTGCTTTTAGAAGTATCTCCGAGTTTTTAAAAAAAGATGGACGGGCCGTTATTGGTTTATCAAACAAGGATATGATTTCTCTTGGTGAGAAGTATTTTTCACTTGTTGAGAAACACGATTTCAGGGTTCATCGTAGTCTCACCCGGTATTTTGCTGTTTATAAAAAATGACCAAAACGCTTTTACAATAGAATTGTCATCACCTTTTCCAATATGACTCAACTGAGTGTTATATTCCTAGGAACTAGTGGCAGCTGGCCTACCGTGAAACGAAACGTTTCATCAATAGCTGTTAAAAGAAGTGGCGAGGTTATTTTGTTTGATTGTGGTGAAGGCACGCAGCGTCAGTTCCAGAAATCGAATCTTAGCTACATGCAGATATCAAAGATTTTCATTACTCATTTTCATGGGGATCATTTCCTGGGTTTACCTGGTTTGATTCAAACCATGCAGCTGAACGACAGGGATAATCCACTTGATATATACGGACCGCGTGGGATTGATAATTTGACATCGCAGTTGTTGTCTCTTGGTTATTTCAGGCCTGCGTATAGAATATTTTCACATGAACTAAAAGATGGTGATACAATAGATTTTGATGGATATTCTATACATGCCCTTGAGGTCGATCATAATGTCCCGGCTTTAGCATATTCTGTAGAAGAAAATGAACGCCCAGGTAAGTTTAACAAACCGAAGGCGCTGGAGCTAGGCGTACCAGAGGGCCCTCTTTTTAGTAGACTTCAACACGGTCAGTCTGTAACTTTGAAGAATGGCAAGAAAATCACCCCGGATATGGTTTTGGGAAAATCAAGAAAAGGTAGAAAGATAGTGATAACTGGTGATACAAAACCAACTAAGAACCTGATAGAGTTTTCTAAAGGTGCGGATTTACTTATTCACGATGCTACATTTGACTCGGAGCTAGAGGATATCGCTGGCGAATATGGTCACGCTACCGCCTATCAGGCAGCAGAGATAGCAAAACAAGCAAAGGTTGAAAACCTGTTTCTGACACATATAAGCCCACGCTACAACGATTATCGCATAATAGAAAATGATGCGAAAAAGGTTTTCAAAAATTCTTTCGTTGCAAGAGATTTCCAAGAAGTTGAAATAAAGTTGAAGAAATAACGTATTCAAATTTTTTTCTCGCAGTAAGGACAGAAATTCGAATCAAAAGGAATGGCCCGTCCGCATTTAGGACAGAATATATTTGTTTTATCTTTTTGTTTCTTAACTAATCTGTTCATATTTTTAAACAGATACCATGCCATGGGAATAAATGCCAGAAAAATGAAAGTAGTCATTCCATAGAAATATCCCCTCATTAGACTATATATGATGCTAGGTATAACAGAAACTGCCGGAATTAATCCAAGAAGCGCAATAACAAGTGAAGCGTAATAAGCCCAAGCTCTCAGAGTTATAAGTCCCCATCCAAGGAATATAAAAAAAGCCCCTAGGATTATAAAAATTAACATAAACATACTTTGTGAGCCAAAAGAAGAATTCACGGATAGAAACAAGACTCCGACGAATATCCAAAAAGTTGCAATTAATAAAATTCCTAAAGGCGAATCCTTAGTGCTTTCTAGTTCCATAAGTGTTACCTATCTGCGATGCTTTATCCTGCTTATCAAAAGAACAGCAGCTATCGCCGCAATCGCATAAACCGCCTCAAATCCAGGGATTCCATAGCCCGTAGGTCTGCTATTATATACATCGCTACTTGAAGGTGAACCCAGCATGCCTGAAACGCTCCAATTAAGTTGCTGAGCTCCAATAGTATAGATAATTAACAAAATTAAACCTAGAATTAGTAGCAACATTCTTAGATTTTTATCAATATCTTCAACAATAATTCCACCTATGACCATTGAACTTATTAAAAAACCCATTCCAATTAACTTAATTGAGGCTGATATTTTGTAGGGTAGAAGATTTGTTTCATTGCTTTGGAATACGTTACTTATTATTGCACCTATAAAAAAGAAGGCAATTCCAACAATGATTCCTAGCATTATTAAATCTTTATTCTTCATATTGAACATAATTTTTCACCTCAAGCTCCATGCCAAAATATAAAAATATTCATCAAAAGTAGAATAACCCCAAATATAAGCAACAAAGTTTTTGTGTCTTTGTCTAATTTTTCAACAAAGAACCCACCTACAATCATTGATATACACACGAGCCCCATTCCAGTAAGTTTGATTAATGAAGATATCTGACGAGGTAGCAGATATGTCTCAGTACTTGGCCCCATTGCTATATAAGTTGCCATTCCTATGAAGAATAGCATAATGCCACCAGCTAAACATAAAATCATAAGATTCTTTTTGTTCATTTTCATTTTATCCATCCTTAACAATGAAAACAGATGTTTGCATATATATTTTATCTAATCTTCTTACTTATGACAAACATTAAATTAGAAACTAATGATATCCGTTTTCGAAAAACATGATAACTAAAGATAATGATCGATCAGCAGATTTCTACAATTATCCAACAGAAGAATTGTTTAAAAAATTTGATTCATCGATAAATGGCCTCTCTGATAAAAAAGCAGAGGAACTGCTAAATGTTTACGGACTGAATGAAATAGCTAAAGAAAAGAAAAAATCGATATTGCGAAAATTAGTGGAGGCACTTGTTGAACCGATGTCTCTGATTTTGATTATCGCTTCTGTTTTATCTTATTTTATTTTGAATGACTTACTTGAAGCGGTTGCTATAATTGGTGTTGTATTCATTAACACAATTATCAGCCTTATACAAGAGGGAAAAGCAGAGAAAGCCGCCGAGGAACTTAAAAAAATCCTTTCTCCTCAGTTTAAAGTTATTCGAGAGGGCAATATCGAGGTCATTGCATCCAAATTCTTGGTTCCAGGTGATATAATTGTTTTTGAGTCAGGTGACATTCTTCCAGCTGATGCACGTGTTGTAGAATCAACTAATCTAATAGTAGATGAAGCTCATTTGACTGGGGAGAGCGAGCCCGTTAGCAAAAATGCAAGTAAGTTAGATGGGAAAGACCTGAAGTTATATGAGATGGGTAATATCGTTTTTGGTGGAAGCAAAATTCTCAATGGTTATGGCAAAGCCATTGTTGTAAAAACGGGAGCTATTACGGAGATTGGCAAAATAGCAAAAAACATACAAGAAACAGAAGACGAACAAACACCGTTACAAAAAAAGATGAATCGCGAAGTAAAAACATTGCTAGCGCTTGCGTTTGTTGCAACAATTCTTGTTTTAATGATGGGTATTTTTAGAAATTTTGGCATAGGCCCATCTGTTTTGCTTGCCATTAGTATTATGGTTGCTGTATTCCCTGAAGGCTTGCCAGCATCAATGACTATTGCCCTTTCGCTTGCTATGGAGCGTCTTGCGAAAAACTCAGTTATCGTAAAAAAACTATCCTCTGTGGAAACACTTGGAAACGTGGACTATATTTGTACTGATAAAACAGGGACTATCACAAAACATGATATGACTGTTAAAGAATTTTTCATCGAAGGCAAATTCCATGTAATGTCTGATCTTTTTAAAATGGTTGCAGAAGGAAAATCAGGTGTTTTACATGACATCTTTTTAACTTCTGTAAAATGTTCCACTGCTCAGGTGGTAGAGCAAGATGGAAATGTTGTAAAAGAGATAGGAGACCCGACTGAGATTGCTTTAATAAAAGCATCTATTCTGAATGGTTTTAAACCAAATCAATTTGATTCCTTCAAAATAATAGATAGTGTTCCTTTTTCGTCTGACTTAATGTTTTCCGCCATCTCAACAGAGGACAGCAAAGGAAAAAGAGAGATATACATGAAAGGGGCACCAGGAAAGATACTATCGTTTTGCAATTCTTATTATGTTGACGGTAAAACACAGCCTCTTGATGAGCATCATAGACAGCATATATCAAAAGAACTAGCTACAAGATCTGAAAAAGGTTTCAGGCTGATTGGTTTTGCAAAAAAAATCGGCGATATAGAAAAAATTGATACAAGCAACCCATCTGATTTTACTTTCCTTGCTACAGCAGCAATATATGATCCCCCAAAAGACGAGGTTAAACAGATGATACAAGAGACAAAAGATGCAAACATAAACGTGGTCATGATCACCGGTGATAGCAAGAAAACCGGTTTTTCTATAGCTGAACAGGTAGGTATAGCAACTGATATCGATCAGGTTATCGAGGGTAGAGACCTAGAACAGATGAGCGACGATGAATTTGGTCATCACGTTGAGCATCTCCGTGTTTATTCACGCGTTGCACCGTTGGATAAACTAAAAATTGTCGATAAACTGCAAGAAAAAGAACATATTGTTGCTATGACTGGTGATGGTGTAAACGATGCCCCTGCTCTGAAAAAAGCTGATGTCGGCATCGCTATGGGCCGTGCTGGAACCCAAGTTTCTCAGGAAGCAGCAAACATAATTCTTACTGACGATAATTTTTCTACCATTGTAAAAGCTGTTGAGGAAGGTAGAAAGGTTTATCAAAATCTAAAAAAACTTATCCGGTACCTTTTAACAAATAATATAGGGAAAGTTGTTGGTATTTTGATTACGCCTCTGTTTGGTTACCCTGCTCCGCTTTTGCCATTGCAGCTTCTATGGTCAAACGTTGTCATGGAGAGCCTTCCCGCTATTGGTATAAGTACAGATTCTGCTGATAAAAGCATAATGAAACATAAACCAGCTAAACTCTCAGAACCAATTATAACAAAACGGCAGCGGATAATGATGATTGTTGATGGTATTATTTTTGGTTTGTCAATAGCTGCAGGATACATCATTACGTTCCATTATATGTTAGGTCTTGGTGCAAATGAAGAGAATGCAAAGGTGATGGCGGGAACGGTTTCCTTTGCAATTACCTTACTTTCTCCACAGCTTTATGTTTTTATTTTACGTGAGGGAACGTTACTAGAGAAATTCAAAAGAAAGAATTTCTTATTGAAGTCTTTTTTTGTTTTCACCATCCTGATGATCCTGGCAATTATCTATATTCCTGCGTTGAACACGATTTTTACAACAGCTCCAATTTTTGATATCTACTTAGTTGGATTGATCCTTGTGTTCTCTGTTTTGACGACGGCATTCAGAGCACTTTTGAGGGAGAATATAGCCCCAGGTTTTAAACAAGATAAACAAATAATATCAACATCAACTACATAACAATTTTATTAAGCACCACAACTATTATGTTTTGATTTTCATGGAAGAACGACCATCATATGATGAATACTTTATGGAAATGGCTCATGTCATCTCAAAGAGAAGCACTTGTCTTAGAAGAAAAGTAGGGGCCATACTTGTAAAGGATAAACATATACTAAGTACTGGTTACAATGGAGCTCCGAAGGGCCTTAAGCATTGTTTGGAGATTGGTTGTCTTAGAGAGACGCTGAATGTGCCGTCTGGTGAACGTCATGAGCTCTGCAGGGGTTTACATGCCGAGCAGAATGTAATAATTCAAGCTGCTGTTTTTGGTACGTCGATAAAGGATTCCATTCTGTATTGTACTAATACACCTTGTGTTGTTTGTGTGAAGATGCTTATAAACGCAGGTGTTAAAGAGATTATTTTTTCTGGTGATTATCCGGATGATCTCGCTAAAAAAATGCTTAGTGAGAGTGGCATAAAAATTAAGAAATTTAAAAATGAAACTCCACTTAAAATTGAAAAAATGAGAAAAATATAAATACTGACGAATGATTTACAAATAACGAGGAGAAAATGAAGCATAAGAGGTCTTTCGTATTGGATGAAAAGGATGATAGAGCCGTTCAGTTATTTACGGATCTTGGGATGCCAAAAAACCTTGCTAAGACTTTAATGTTTATCTCACAGGTTGAGGAATGCAAATCAGCTGATGTGGAGCAAGGAGCAGACCTTAGACAACCTGAGGTAAGCGTTGCAATGCAAGAGATGAGACGAAGAGGATGGGCTAAGAAAAGAGATGTTAAAAAGAAAGGAAAAGGTAGACCCGTCCATGTTTACAAGCTTACCCGAAACTTGCCAGAGATATTAAAGTCGTTTGAGCAAGAAAAAATGAAACAAGTTGATACAATCAAAGACGATTTATCACAGCTTAACAACTTGGTCCAGCAGTACAAAAAATTATAATTTTTAAAATCTAAAATCTCTAAACATCATTCTATTTTATTTAATTTCACTCTAAGTTAAAAAGAGTCTTTGCGCTGGTGGCATCAAAATGGTTAATAAGAGAGTAAAAAATATTTTTAAAAACGTGGGAAAAAAACTTGATGCGATATTAATTAAAAACCCAGGCGAACCATGTGTTGATGATAACTTTTTTTATGTCACTGGTTTGAATAAAGGAATCTTTGAGGAAGCAATAGCCTTTGCTTACCCTTCTGGCGAGGTTGATCTTTTAGTTTCTGAGCTTGAGGCTGAACTTGCAAAAAAATCTGATGCAAATCTTTATGTTTACAAAGACAAAAAAACTTTTGATGAGTTCTTGAAAAAAAATTTATCAAAAATTAAAAAAGTTGGTTTGAACCTTGATGCAATCTCTCACAGAGATTTTCTTAAATTGAAAGAAAGATGCAAGAAAGTAAATTTCTTAGATGTATCAGAAAGTTTTGCAAGGACCAGACTTATTAAAGATGAAGTTGAGATAAAACTAATCAGAAAATCATGTCAGATAGCGGACAAAGTAATGAAGACTATTCCAGATATGTTGCATGAGGGGATGTATGAATACGAGATTGCTGCTGAGATAGATTATCTTATGCAGAAAAATGGTGCCGATAAACCTGCTTTTGAAACTATTTCGTCTTTTGGTAAAAACACTGCTGAACCTCATTACAGCCATGGTGAAACCAGACTTAAAAAAGGTAGTTTTGTTCTGTTTGATTTCGGCTCACGTTACCATAAATACAACTCTGATATAACCAGGACTTTTGTTTTTGGTAAAGCAGACAAAAAACAAAGAGAGATGTATAAAACAGTTTTAGAGGCACAAAAAATAGGCTTCGAGTCTATAAAACCTGGTGTAAAAGCAAATAAGGTACACAATGCAGTAAGTAACTATATAGAGAAAACAAAGTTCAAAGGACGTTTTATTCATTCTACAGGTCATTCCCTTGGCCTGTCTGTTCATGATGGTGGTGGTTTTAGCCCTGAGAGCAAAATTGTGCTCAGAGAAAACATGGTTTTTACTGTCGAGCCAGGTGTTTACATACCTGGTTTTGGTGGTGTTAGAATAGAAGATGATATTCTAATAAAAAAAGATGGTGTAGAGGTTTTAACTAAAACACCAAGAGGCTTTTCTGAGATATAAGAGTATTTTATCTTTTTACTCGTTTTGCATATTGCATATAAACTAATATAATTATATGTAAGAATTTGATTTTGTTACGAATATTAATATACTACACTACTATTTTTATTGATAATACGGGAGGAAAAAACAGCATGCTGAAAAATAGTTTGGTTTTTGCTATAGTTGTTTTGTTTATTATATCACCTGTAGCTATGGCAATTGGAATTGATTGCAATACTAACTCTATTAAAATAAACAACGATATGGATGATTTTGCTTTTGTGCATTCTGATATGGACAATTATTCAAATTTGAATTATTATGCAAAACGTTTAAAAAAGGACAAGGGCAATTATAATGCTATCGAATCAAAAAACCTAGCGATTAATCTAAAACTACCATCGAGGTCAGTATATGATGATTCGATGACCCCTGCATGGCCAACACAAGGATATAATGGACAACATATTGGTAGAAGTCCTTTCAGTACAAATAATAATAAAGGTATTGAAAAGTGGAGATTCAGATGTTGTTGGGCAGATGGCTCACCTGTTATTGGCGACGACGGAATTATTTATTTTGGAGATGATTTTTGTTATTTTTATGCTATTTATCCAAATGGAACTTTAAAATGGAGGTTTAGAGCAGATAATACGATAGGGTCTTTCGGCAACTCACCTGCGATTGGTGATGATGGGACAATCTATTTTGCCGATAATTATAATCATTTATATGCCCTTAACCCAAATGGAACACAAAAATGGAAAAAATCAACTTCAGAGATCGCTACTTCGATTACTTTGGATGAGGCTATAGATATTTTATATTTTGGCGCTGGAAATAATCTCCAGGCACGCTATTCAAATAATGGTACTTTGAGGTGGATATATCCTACCGATCATGTTGTTCAATCCTCACCTGCAATTGATGAAAATGGGACAATATATTTTGGTTCTCATGATAATTATATTTATGCGCTGTATCCAAATTGTACGCTGAAATGGAAATTTAAAACAGATGATTGGGTACATGGTTCACCTTCCATTGGGAATGATGATGTAATTTATTGTGGATCTGATGATGATTGTTTTTATGCTCTTTTTCTGGGAAATGGGACATTGAAATGGAAATTAAATATTGGATCAGCTATGCGCTCAAGCCCATCCATAGATAAATCGGGTAATCTTTATTTCGGTGTCTGGGATGGTAAAATCTTTTGTATTGCACCAAATGGTACTGTTAGGTGGATATTTGATCTACCTGATGTGGATAGTGTTTGGGGTCCAACAGCGGCTATTTCAGATGATGGAACAATATATATTGGAAATGGCATCAATTATTGGTATCTTGGGGGAGGCGAAATCATTGCCCTAAATTCTAATGGTACATTAAAATGGCGAAGGGTTCTATGTGATAGTACTCTAGAATCTTCACCAGTAATCGGTAAAGATGGAACCGTATATATTTGTGCATGTAATGAAGGAAACAATCCAGATGGCACTGGTCATCTACATGCGTTTGGACCTTTAGATCCTAATGCGCCATCTGCGCCTACAATCACCGGGCCTATGGCTGGAAAAGCAGGGGTTATATATGAATACACTTTCACGTCGACATCACCATTAGGAAACAACATATATTATTTCATCGACTGGGGAGATGGCAACGTAGAGAACTGGAACTGGATTGGCCCATATACATCAGGCCAAATGATAAAAGTGAACCATACATGGAATAGCCAAGGTACCTATACGATTAACGCCAGGGCTAAAGACAATTATAACTTGTGGGGCCCATGGGGAACATTATCTGTAACTATGCCATCAGATCTGCATATCAGCCAGAGCAGCAGTTTACAAATCAATCAGTATTCTTCAAACCAGTTTTTACTAAAAATGTTTCAAAGAATGTTACTGAACGCAAGATAATTAATTAACAAATCTTCTTTTTTTCCATTACATTTTTATGAGATTCGTGGATATGGAGTTTGGTGTGGTTTCTATGAAATGGTATGATGAAGCTGAATATATTAGAAAACAGGCAATGAAAAACAACGAGTTCTTCGCTAATTCCCTGCCTATGATAGCAAGTGAAAATGTGTTGTCACCGCTTTGCAGAGAGATGCTTATAACTGATTTCCATGGTAGATACGCCGAGGGTACCCCTGGTAACAGATATTATGAGGGTTGTAAGTTTTTTGATCTAGTGGAAGAAAAATCCATGGAACTTGCAAAGAAACTATTTAGATGTTCTTATGCTGATGTGCGCCCTACCTCTGGAACTATTGCTAATATGGCTGTTCTAAAGGCTTTGATTAAACCAGGTGAAACCGCTGTGGTGCTTGATACAGCTAATGGTGCGCATATATCCTTTGGTAAATGGGGGGCAGCTGGTGTCAGAGGCATAAACCTTGTTTCTTTCCCGTTTAACAACGAGGAGATGAACATAGATGTTGATAACGCTGTTAAACTTATAAGGGAA
>Ga0209287_10001563_pt1 | contig 11253 bp, 5 predicted proteins | sample PPLLak3cmMay2015_2_FD_187255 | JGI IMG/M metagenome (GOLD analysis project Ga0209287, IMG submission 187255) | Freshwater sediment microbial communities from Prairie Pothole Lake near Jamestown, North Dakota, USA - PPLs Lake P8 Core (1) Depth... | ecosystem: Environmental > Aquatic > Freshwater... | reverse complement strand
AATTGATTTCCTTGAGGACCCTAGCTTCCTCATCCCAGAGCAGTACGGTCCGCAAGCGCTGGTGGTTGACACATAAAGGCTGTCCACCCCCTGAAAAAGTCCAGACAGGGCGATGATTATTGATATCCATTTCCGGGCTGGCCATCAGGCGACAATCATCTTCCAAAGTATAAAAGACAGACCCGTCTACGATTTGAGCCCGGGTAAATTTGAAAGGACGACGCATGCCCAACAGAAGGTTATTATCTTCAAGGTGGAGTGGCCTGCGATTGTCCAGGCTTGGCAAAGCTTCCGGGTAGCGTTGTTTTACCAGGGACAAGAGGTCTTGCCTGGCAGAAGGCTTGGTCGACATGATCTCTTGGGCCAATGCTTCCCGGCAACTCATCTGTTCCAGCCAATCCGGCAGAGAGTCAGGATGCCGGAGAAAGTGTTCAATGGCATGGCCCTTTACGGATTGCCATTCTAACCATGAATCTATTTCGCAGAACCATTCCGAATTGGTGATGTAACTAAGAGTTCCACGCAACCAGGCTGGATCGACATCTTCAAGTGATAATTCATTCAAAATAAAAAGCAGCGGGATAATGCCGTCTGACAGAGGCAATCCTGGTTTACGGGCCACAATATGAGAACGAAGCACCATCCACAACCGGATCGTCTGCGCCTTCCCCATCTTTTTTTTCAGTTCCGGTCTGGAAAAAAGAAGGTCTTTAATTTGCAGCAGTGGATACTGATTCTCCGGAAACAGTTCACATTCACTGAAAAAATGATCTAGTGCCTTCTCAGTCTGTCCCCGATTCAGATAGATTTTCCCCACATTGTTATGGGTATCAATTTGCCCTTGACGCCCCACCAATGCCCGGCTTAAGCGTTTTTCGAGTTCAGCGTCATCCACATCAGTGATTTCCAGCAACAAAATGATAAGTTCGAGACGGTTCGGGAAAAGGTCCAGCTCCTTTCTCAAATGCATAACCGCTTTGGCCATGTTACCCCTTTGTCTGTAGAGTCTGGCCAATCTGGCATTCAGATGCTCTTGCTGCCGGTTAGTCATTGCCGCCAGTCTCTTTTCGATACCATCCAGATCACCGATATCAAACAGCTTGTTAATATAGTTCATGGGGAGAGATGTTAATTTTGGATGATCCAGAATGGCTTGTTCATATCCTGTTTTGAATCTTGCAATGTCTCCCTTTTGCAAGTATATATCCGCTGCCAGGATATCGATGGCTTCAATGGCCCCCACCAGACCACGATGAAAAACAAGGATACGGTCAGATCCGAGATTCTGGCCCAATTCCACCAAAACTCCCCGAGCCAGAGAATAGCGTACCATCATAGTCAACAGCACTTCGCTATGGAGATCCGAAGTTTGGTCCCGGAGTTCTGAAGCAACTTGTCGAATCCTGAGTCTGGCCTCCTCGGCCACGCATTCATTCATTTTCAGTAGGGAGTCTGGCAGGCTGGTTTGTTGACTCAACTGCTCTAGCAGAAGACGCCATTTTCGAACAGCATCAATCAGGTTCCAATACCGTTTACGGATGTGATAGCCAAGAACAGTCCGCTCTACCATACTGCTTTCAGAATTTATTTCACCCACTTTACCGCTCGCCAGATCATGAAGTGTCTTGGCATCGACCTCCAGTTCATCAAGCCCCGACCAGGGATCAGGCTGATATTCGAGTAAAAAGTCACCCTGAACCAGATACTCCAATAAGATTCGTTTCTTGGGATTATATCGCAGCAACTCCCTGAGGCTGTCTAAATCCACACCAGACAAAAGAGTGCTCAGATCCATTTCATTCTTCTCTAACTGCAACAGTAGCCTGGCAAGAGGAATCTCCGATTCTATCGTGGCATTTGGTTTCTTAACCAGAATCTCTCCCCAAAGTCCCGTTTCATCGGCTCCATACATTTTTTCATCATATCGCAGGATTCGGCAGCACTGCATTTTCTGTCCCGAATGATGGCGAGTCGGACCAACCTGATCACTTCCCCACAACAAATCATTTACTCCATCGCTGATCAGCCACCCCTCGGGTCCATCATAAAGAATAAATGCCGGATGGATGGGCAATGACATAGGAAAAAATGAATCTGTCTGGGTATCCAGCCTGACGAGCCGATTGTTGCCGCTGTCGGCCAGCAAAACATGTCTGCCGTCATGAGAAAAAAGAGCATCATTCGGCCATTCAAAACCCAGACGTTTTTCAGAAGAAACGCCCAGCCTCGTCCCCAAACGCCGCTTGACAACCCCTTCTGAGGTCATATAAACAAGCTGGGAGTGGGAACGGTTCAACAACCAGAAATCACCGGCAGCCGTTTCAAACAGTGCCGTGACATCAAGGGCTTCTGGCAGTTTCATTTCCGATAAAGCGGGTGGCTGGGAATGAAATACCCATACCTTCTGGGACCGCCAGTCCGCCAGAAAAACGCCACTTTTCAAAATAAAAAGGCGATCAATCCAGATGGCATCGGGAATATTGATATGAACATGATCGGGTCCGCTTATGCGCCAGGGGTTGGAATGCACACAATAGAGCCCGTGGTCATCTTCCCAGAACCAAACCGGTTTTTCAGAATTCACCTGCCCAAGCTCATTCCATTCAAGATTTGCGTCTGGCTTCATGTAGAGATAGTAAATTGTCAGAGTAAGCGTGTCAACATATTCCCTCAGGGCAAACGCATCTTAAATAACTTGCCTATCCCCCCATTTCCCCCCTTTCCTAAAGGAAATGGGGGCGCAAGAAGCGATCTCTCATTTTTTTTGGGGTGGGGCTCTGTGCCCCACAGCCCCGCAAAACCCCTGAGATATCGTCTATAAAAGAGAAATATTTTAGTGCCTTAAATAAAAAGAACTTTGACAAAAAACAAGAAGTTAAAGACAGACAATGCGGTTACTGATCAGATAGAAGAGTAATTAGCCACGAACAAACACGAACAAAAAGAGCAAAAGCTCTGCTTTCACCAGTCACCAGTTCCTAGTCACTGAATTGGGGTTGTGGGCGCAGCCCACGTTGGAGTATATGACCTTTATGAAGTTAACATTTCTGAATTAGGCAACTACCTCTTTTATATGTGAACCTTTTGAAAATTTCGCTTAAAAAGCCCCTTTCCTTTAGGAGAGGGGTAGGGGTGAGGCTAAAACTGGTTGAAAAACTTTGAAAGAAGCGTATTATCAATCTGACATGAAAGCTTGGACAAGATTGCCAGTGTGGGGCGTATTGCTGGGCCTTTGCTTGCTTTTTTTTGGGCAAGTACCGTTTCTTCATGCAGACGACAAAACAGTCACCTTAGGCATCCACCACAATCCCCCCTTCACATTCTATGAAAATGGTCAATACAAGGGCTTTATTGTCGACATTATTCGTGAATACTGTCGGCAGAACCAATTTAAACTCATTTTTTCCCAGGGTAGTTTCAACGATGCTTTGGAAGCCTTGTACACTGGGCAGGTAGATGTCCTGGCACCGCTGGCATATTCCGCTGAACGGGCTCAAAAAATTCGCTATATAGGTGACCCGGTACGCATCGATGCCGGCAACCTGGTATTGCCCCTTGATTCTCTCCTTAAGGATTACAGCGATCTCAACCGCCGCCGTATTGGGGGTGTCAAAGGTGACCTGACTTTTGCCATCATGATTGAGGATTTTAAAAAAAACAATATTGACGCCATTTTCGTAGAATATCCCTCCTTCACCGAAATTGCTGACGATGTCCTTTCCGGAAAACTCGACACAGGTCTTATCCTGACCTCCTCCTATCTGGAGTTACAGAGAGATGAAAAATACAGAAAAAAACTAAAAATCATGCCGGCAGTGATGTATACCCTGCCCAGCTACATCGGCATTCACCCCAGCCGGCTTGATATCTATGAATCGCTGACCCTTTTTCTCAAACAACAGAAAGGAGATCTCGACAGCGCCACCAGCCGCTCCATGGATTATTGGTTCAGTCAGATATACACACGAGGCAAAGGAATTCTGACCCTGAAAACCTTTATCATTGGTGGTCTGTCTGTCATCGTAATACTGTTCATGTTTTTCATTTTTAATATTGTCCTGCGCAGACAAGTGAAATTGGCAACCCATGAGATTGAACGGCAAAAATCCTATTTCCTTAACCTGATCAAACTCATGCCGGCGGGCATCATAATCATGTCTGAGGATAACCACATCATCGATGTAAACAGCGAATTTCTCTCACTGTTTCAGTTTTCTGAAGAAGAAGTGCTCGGCCAGGACATTGATCTGATCATCATCCCCAAAGAACAGATGGAGCAGGCCCGAATAATGACTCAAAAAGTGTCAGCCGGCCAACGGATTGTGGCTGAAACCCAACGGCTGCGTAAGGATGGCACCCTGATCCATGTGGGCATTGTCGCAGAAGCCATCTATTTCGAAGGGAAAAAATCAGACACTATAGCCATTTATATTGATCGTTCTGAAAAGATGCGCTTCGAGGAGGAAATGCTGAAAACCAAGAGTATAGAAGCGATTGGCATCCTGGCTGGCGGTATCGCCCACGATTTCAACAACATGCTCACCGGTATTATGGGCAATATCTCCCTGGCTCAACGGCTGACTTCTGACGATAAAATAAATTCAATCCTGAATCGTGCAGAAAAAGCGGCCCAAAACGCTGCCGGTTTAACCAAACAGCTGCTGACTTTCTCCAAAGGAGGCAATCCAATCAAAGAACCAGCCTCCATAGCAAAGGTTCTCAAAGACTCAATTGACCTGGTACTCAGCGGATCTGCCATCAAACCGGTAATGGAATTGGAAGCCAATCTGCCCTTGGTTGAAATGGACCTCACTCAGATGACTCAGGTCTTTACAAACATACTGCTTAACGCCAAACAAGCCATGGAAGGCAGTGGTAAGGTCACCATCAAGGCGCATTGTTTTTTTCAGCAAACTTCCAATCCATTTTTACAACAAGGTGAATATCTCAAAGTCACCATCAGCGATGAGGGCAAAGGAATCAACCAGGAAAATCTGGAGAAAATTTTTACTCCTTTTTTCACGACCAAGGCAAAAGGAACAGGCCTTGGGTTGTCCGTATGTTATTCAGTTATTAAAAAGCATCTGGGTAATATTGATGTGCAATCGATTCCAGGAAAAGGATCTACTTTCAATATATATCTACCCACATCACTTAAACCCATTGCGACCCCATCTCACATCAGTCCGACCCTGATTAAAAGACAAAAAGTCCTGCTTATGGACGATGAAGAGATGATACGTGATATATTTACCTGCATGCTTGAGGAAGTCGACTGTGAAGTGACAGCCACGGCCGATAGTTTACAGGCAATAAATGCAGTGATTTCCAAACCACACTTTTTTGATGTGGCCTTTCTCGATCTGACGATTCCTGATGATATCGGAGGGGTGGAAACACTGAAGAAAATCCATGAAATTGAACCCTGGCTTTACGCAGTGGCCATCAGTGGATACAGTGAGAGCAAGGTCTTCTCCAACCCGCAGAGCTACGGTTTTCAGGATATTTTACCCAAACCATTCACACTTGAACAACTCATTATCAGACTCAACACCAGAATAAATCAAGAGAAAAAGGTCTGACTGTTTTTAGGCAGGCAATTTGGGTTACAATACCATCACTCTTCAGCTATCAGGAGGTAATAGTGAGAAAACTGTGTACCACCACAAAGACAGTACTTGTATTTTTGTTTTTCCTTTTACTATTTGTTCATACCACCCTGGTGATGGCTGCCGATTCAAAACCGACAGTCATTCTCATCCGTCCGCAACAAACACAGATCGAAAATCTGCTGGTTCTGAAACAGCAAGAACTGTTAAGCCAAAATATTCAGGTTATAGCCCTTTACCATGAGGATGAGCTTACCGATTACCAAGCTTCCCGGGATTATGTAACCCAGCAGAATCTGCATTGGGTCCGTTTTGAAACCATCAAAGGCGGCATCACTTTGCAGGGCGAAAGACCCGGACGAGGAATAAATGAATGGACAGAGCAGTTCAGCAGACTGATGAATGATAGCGATGGCATCATCTTCACTGGCGGAATGGACCTGCCGCCTAGATTGTACGGAGAGGAGATGCGTCTGACAACTGAATCCACTACCCCGATCCGCAGTATGTATGAATTCTCATTTCTGCATCATCTGGTTGGTGACAAGGCAAGCTCCCCTGACGAGCCCATATCAGACAAGTCAGCAATACCTTTTTTAAAAAACCGTCCTGACTACACGGTTCTTTGCATATGCCTGGGCTGTCAGACCCTGAATGCAGCCGCCGGAGGCTCGTTGATCCAGAACATTCCGGCTCAGATTTACGGCTTGAACAGCTATGAAGACGTACTGCGGCTACCCCCGGACCAGATCCACAGTGGAAGATACCTCACCGGACTCAATGCCCATATTGCCGATTCTCTGCCACCTGCCCTGCATAGAATCCGTGCCAACGGCCTCGGCCGCATTACACCATCCCTGCTGAAAGGACAGAATAAAAACCCGCTGGTACTTTCGTCTCATCATCAATCTATTGCGCTGCTTGGAAACGGATTGCTGGTCACCGCCATGTCTATGGATGGCCGGGTTGTTGAAATGATCGAACATGAACAGTATCCAGCGGTTCTGGGGGTTCAATATCATCCCGAAGCCATGTCCCTTTACCGAACTGACTTGCGCTTCCGCCATAGCGACTGGACTCAACAAACAAAAAAAGAATCCGCAGCAAAGGCCGTAAACAAACTGGCCTGGATGAATTATGGGTCAATCAGTGACGACCCTAGCTACAGTCTCAGAGAACAGCTGGAAAAAAGTGATTCCATGACCGTTCACCGGACCATATGGAACTGGTTTTCATCCGCATTGAATCACAGCCATAAAAAACGCTGACCACTCACTTATTATGTCCTTGTCAATAGCCCTCATTTTTGCGCTATGTGCCCACGGATCATTGGGAGTCGGCAGTATCCTGATGAAAAAGGGCATCAACTGGATCGGTTGGAAAGGAGCAAAAAGCAGGCATTACCGACAGAATCTGACGATTTGGATTCTCGGTTTTTTGATATTAAACAGCTCAGGTCTTTTTACCGCATTGGCGGTTAAACGCCTGCCACCTCAGGAGGTCAGTGCCTTTGCCGGGTTTGGAATTCTGGTGATGATCCTTCTCTCCCGTCTGTTGCTCAATGAAAGGCTTTATATCAGCGATATACCGGGAGCTGCAATGATCATAGCGGCCATTTCTCTGTTGGGGATGAACACAATGCCTGACAATGCCTCCATCTGGAATAAGCTGGGGCTTGCACCGTTAATACCGATTCTCTTACTCCCGCTTCTATTTCTGCTGGCGGGCATAATTCTGAAAAAAGGATCTTGCACGGCGTATTCAATCGGTTCAGGGTCGGCCTCAGGGCTTCTGGTTATCCTGCTGAAAATCCTGGTAGCCCATCACGGCTTTGACCTCCAGGCCTTTTTTTCTTCCCCGTATTTATACCTGTACATCATGTATGCCTTGCTGTCGCTGTTTTGCCTGCAAATGGCCCTGAAAAAGGGGCCCATGATGCAGGTCGGCCCACTTCAGTACAGCAGCCTGATATTATACCCCGCCCTCTGCGTCCCCCTTCTCGGGGGCTCCATCTTCTTCATGCACGCTCCCCTCTTCCTGATCTCTGCTGCCGGGATCTGGATCATCATGCGAAAACGTTGAAGAGGATGATGGTGTCGGCAGTACCCACTTTTCAATCATCTGCAGTACCGATTCTTTCTTGATGGGCTTGGCGATGTAATCGTTCATGCCAGCCTCCAGACAACGTTCCCGGTCTCCTTGCATGCTTTCAGCAGTCATGGCCACAACGGGCAAATCCTTGAATCCCAAACGCCTGATCTCGGCAGTCGCTTCACGGCCATCCATTTCAGGCATCTGTACATCCATGAAGACCAGATCAAAGGCATCTGGTTCGTTCACAATCCGTTCCACTGCCTCGCGGCCGTTTTCTGCAGTCGACACCTTGCAACCGGCCTTACTGAGCATATGAAGAGCCAGCTTTCGGTTAATGGCATTGTCTTCCGCCAACAGGATGTGAACTGACCCGACCTTATCCGAAAACAGTTGACCGGCAGGCTCACTCTCGCTGCTCAAAGGAACAGATGTCAACAGACCTCTGTCAACCAGCAAAGCCTTCATCATCTGTAATAGCCGGGCTCGCCGGACAGGTTTGGATAAAAACCCGTTAAAAAGTGAGGCATTATAGCTTCTGCTTAAACGGAAATTCATTGATGAAACGGCAATGATCGGAATATCAGACAGTGGGTATTCAAGTGCTCTGATTTGCCTGGCTGTATCAAAGCCCAACTCATCATCCCTCCTGACTTCAACCAGAATAAGTTGAACGGCATGATAATGATATTGTGCATTCCGTAAATATTCTGCCGTCAAAGCAGGATCACTCAGTTCAGAGACGTGTATACCCGCCCGTTTCATTATGTATGAAAGAAGCCTGAGGTTTTCTGCGTCATTGTCAATGATCAGCACGTGCACCCCAGCCAGAAGTGGAACAATATCCTGCCGTTCCTCTTTTAGCTCACCTTTTTTAACCCAGCCGGTAAAATGAAACGTGCTGCCAACCCCTATAGTACTCTCAACCCAGACATCTCCCCCCATCAATTGGGCAATTTGGCGGCAGATGGTCAGGCCCAGTCCACTGCCACCGTAGCGCCTGGTTATGGAATCGTCAGCCTGTTGAAAAAGGTTGAAGATCAAATCAAGCTTATCTTCCGATATCCCGACTCCGGTATCTCTGACAGATACATGCATCTTCAGATGCGTTGATGTTTCCTGTTCAGCTCTCAGTGACAGTTCAATTTCGCCCTTTTCAGTAAACTTGACCGCATTACTCATCAGGTTGACAATAACCTGACGAAAGCGCACCGCATCACTACAGATCAGGGGTGGAATGCTCTCATCAATGGCGCAAAATATCTCAACCGCTTTGTCTTCAAGACGGGATGCCAACAATTCACACACATCATGTGCCACTGGTTCGGGATCAAATTCTATTTGTTCAAAACGCAATAAACCGGCTTCAATTTTGGAAAAATCCAGAATATCATTTAAAAGCCCCAGCAAAGACTCACCACTGCGCTTGATGGTTTGAGTAAATTCCCTCTGCTCAGGGTTGAGTGACGATTCCAAAAGAAGATCTGTAAACCCCATTATCCCATTCATGGGCGTCCTGATTTCATGGCTCATGCGGGCAAGAAAAATACTCTTAGATTGTAAAGCCCTCTCAAGACTGGTGATATCCGAGTCGACGATGATGACTTTTTTCAGCTCATCATTTTCATCATATATGGGGGTCATGGTGGTACTGAACCATTTGGTTCCCAGTTTTTTATCATCAAATTGGGTTTTGTAACTTACCGATTTTTTTGTCTCCATCGCTTTTTGAAAATGGGTTCGGATATCAGGATTGAGACTGGCTTCAAAAATATGCTGACCCCTTAATTTGATAAACTCTTCAATTGTCAATTTATACGTGCGCTCAAAAGCCGGATTGGTCCATTCCAGATACCCGCCCTTATCCAGTATCACGACAGCGTTTTCCGTCTCCTGAGCCACCACTGAAAGCTTTTGAAGCTCATCCGCTTTTTTCTGCAATTCATCCCGTTGTCGGATGATCTCGACATTCTGGGCGATGATCTCCTCCGTGCGGGCGATGACCATACCCTCCAATTCCTTTTTGCTTTTATCCTGACGTTTCAACAGAACCCTGAATAGAAAAAAAATAAGCGCCAAACCAATCGTCAGAAGCAGAACAAGAAACCAGGATTCATCGAACAGATGATGAAGGACATCCGACTTGGACCGCCCTAACAACTCCTGACCACCAAAACCTGCCAACTCTGCTCCTGATGTCTACATAGTAATACCTGTTGGCCACTCTTTTCAACTCAGGTCATAATAAGATCCAGTTATCGCCACTCTGGCAGGCAACTTTATCCTGATTGGTACGGCCTTCGTTCTGTGACTTCACTCAGAGCGGATGCGGATTTTGAGGTTTTTCCCGGTTGGATAGGTAGTACTTGAAAAACAATCGGATTATTCTCTTCACCGGAATGACCTGATAAAAAGGAAATTATTCATAGTGTCGCCTTTGATATTGTTAACCAGGGCAAACCCTCAGTTCCAGGATTGGAATCACTTGCCAGCGGGTGCTGATTGTTAACGAAATAGTCAGCCGCATACGCTGAAACACTGAACGAAATCATCGCGATAAGAACAGCCAGTAAACACTTGCTCCGAATACGCATCGCCAAACCCTTTAGAGAGCAATTGAACAACAGAAAATAGATAGTGAGAAAATAACAAAAAAAAAGCAGAACACATACAGCACTCTACCTTAACAGCGCTGTTCGTGAATGAAACAACTGCTTACTCCAGAGGTTCAGCGAAGAATACTCTATCGGGTGCACAAACCGACGTACATCCTCACGTAACGCCGTCCAATCCGTCGAATCAATGCGCTCATCCAGCCGTGCACAAACCCATTCAACATCGACCTCTATATCCTGCTCTTTCCATGGTCCCTGCTGCAAAAGCGCAGCCTGCAGCAATTGCAGATTAATTCTTGTCTTACGTGATACATACCATAAAAAATCATACCAGTCACGGCCCTTTTCATACTCCCGGCACAGCAGGGCATGCAACTTGCCGGCAAACAGACTTGATTCATCATGAGCCACGACCTCAGCCACAAACGGAAAATCAAGATACTTAAGTTCAGACGTTCCGTTTGCAGGAGGTTTCGTATCCACTTCCAATTTAATTCTGATCGCTTTTTGTGAACGATCTTTGCGCAGATGTCTGAGAGTTAATATCTTACCGATAGAATCGTCTTTCAGGAAAACTTTCCTGACCGTCTGCCGGCGGCGATCACGATCGATAATTTCTGCACGGTAGCCAAAGGCCTCAATCTCATCGGCAACGCCCCGAACGAACGGCTCTATATTGAACTCAGCATCAGGTGCGATCAGAGAAAAATCCAGATCCTCAGAAAACCGGTTCAGTCCATAAAAAATCCGCAGACAGGTCCCCCCCTGCAATACCGCATATTTGAAAAAGTTCCGCCTGGAAAGCGCAGCAAGGACGATTTCCTGCGTTATTTCCCGCAAGGCCTGCGCTTCTTGCAGTGCATCCGTACATCGGTAATTATCCAACCTTACCTGCACCATATCGATACTCATACTGCAAACTCCTGTTTCATCTTCTT
>Ga0209287_10001560_pt1 | contig 11296 bp, 19 predicted proteins | sample PPLLak3cmMay2015_2_FD_187255 | JGI IMG/M metagenome (GOLD analysis project Ga0209287, IMG submission 187255) | Freshwater sediment microbial communities from Prairie Pothole Lake near Jamestown, North Dakota, USA - PPLs Lake P8 Core (1) Depth... | ecosystem: Environmental > Aquatic > Freshwater... | reverse complement strand
GTCAACTACCGCTAAGTTTTCTGGGTCCATGATGTTTCGTTAGAAACCTCGGTCTACCGGGCCGATACAGTTTGTGCCGCGATTATGCGACAGATTCTTTTACTTGTGCAGCTTTGTAAGCTGCGATCACTTCAGCCGTGTGCAGAGCCGCACAAACGCCTTGAACACGGGCGTCCTCTTTGCTGTAGTCATCGCCAGGGGCAACAACATGGCGGTGGAACTTGCGGCTGATCTCAACGCCATCTTCCATGATGCGGGTGGCAGTGCGGACTTGCACAGTGCCGTTCTCAAGAGCTTCAATCAGATCGACTGAGGTGATTTTTTCCAACATGCTATGTCCTTGTTTCCAGCCTGACCATCCAGTCAAGCATTAAGTCTGGTGGGCCGCGCCAGTACGGTTTAATACAACGAGTGGACAACAGATGCGTTGTCTTTAAATTTCAAAACACCGTCTGCCGTATCTACAAACAAGCAGTTAGTTCCTGCCGATGCGGATGCAAGTGTGTTTGAAAATTGAAATGCGCCTTTAAACGGCACCAAAAATCCAGTTGTGTCTTGGATACGCAGCACTTCACCATCTCCAGAAACAATTGAAACTTCTTTTGTCGCTGTCTTTGTTTGCGCTGAAAACCTTGTAACGCCTGCATTTTGAATAGTAATTGAGTTGTTACTATCGTTAATCGAATTGAGAATCAGATTTGCAGCATTGTTTTCTGTAAACAAAAACTCGGTGTCGTAGTCAATTATTTTTGTTGAAGGCGAACCAGAACTTAATAGGCCAACAGACGGGCTTTCAATCTGCGGGTTTATGATGCACAAATTTGTGTTTCCATCGTCTTGAATGTTAACTGTGCCGCCAACAAACCGCAGGTTATCCAGTACAGTGTCCAGTGTCGTGGATACTTGAACTGCATTGGTTGGGTGAATAATTTGTGCAGACCAAATTACGCTGTTCTTTTTTGCGTCTGACGCAGTTGTGCCACTAATAAAAATAGCTGGGTCAGCAACAGTTGCGTTATTTGCCTCATACCAAAACTGATGAATTTGGTTGTAAGATGAATTATCAAAAATTACGCCATAATATAAGTTGTTACCGCCGTATTCAAGATCAATTGTTTGAATAACGTTACCCCTTGCATAATCAAAGCGAATACCGTAATGTCTAAAATTTTCCCCATTAAAATTTATGATGTTGTTGTGATTTGGGCCACGGTTTGTATTTGCGCCATAAAAACGAATGCCGCTGTATAACTCTCTGCAATGTATGTCTTGCAACATACAAAAGTAAGAAAACTCTAAATGAATTGCCAAAACCAAAGGTGTGCCTGAAGTGTCCCAGAATAAAATATTGTTGATAGTGCAATATTGTGCGCCGATCAAATAAATGCAAGGTGCAGAAGTCAAACCTTCCATTTTAATGGTGAGGTTGGACAACAGAAAATTTCTAAGGACTACGTTTCCGTTTGTGTCATAGTTCCAAACAATAAACGAGTTTGCCCCTTGTGGTTTTAAAATTGCGCCGCTTTTTGACTCACCAACAATGTTTGTCCCATTTAAAATAATAATTGGGTTTATTGTGTATTCGCCGTTCGGAATAAAAACAGTTTTACCCGATGCAATTGCAGCAGTAAAAGCCGCCGCATTTTCTGCCGCCGTTGCTGTTGGACTTGCGCCATAGTCCAGCACATTGGCAGTTGCGCCAGCAATCATGGAGTAAGAAACTTTTGTCAGAGCCATTTTGTTTCCTTGTTAAACCATGTAAGTGATGGTTCCGTAGATTGCAGTTGTTGCTATAATTGCTTCTGCGCTGTAAATTTGATTAGTAATAATAAAGGGGTTTGTGCTTAATGTTGCTGACGAATTAACCGCAGAGCCAACTAAGTAATCTGCGGATGCGCCATTAAAAGGCAACCCAGTAATGAATACGCTTCCGCTAGTAACCGCAATGGTTGTTGATCCTGCAACCGTAAATCGAATAGTGACAAGTCGCCCGACTTTTGTGTATGTGCCAGAAGAACTGTAATCTCCAACAACGGTTACGCCGCCGCCTTGACCCGGCGTCCAAGTGCCTTCTTCATAGTCAGCCAACAACTCGCTTGTGCCAGTGCCCGGTGTGGCAGAAAAGTCGATGCCCTGACCGCTGGCAACAATCAAATTGCCTGTCGTCAGAGTCATTTGAGTTGCACTGACAGCGCGGCCAGCAGTTAAGTTGGCAACACTGACTTGTTTGGTCGCGCCGCCTTGAACAATCGGCAACACCTCGGTGCCAGCAAGCGGAGTCGTTGACGCGGGGAGTGCTGAGATTTTGGTATCGGCCATGATTGTTCCTTAGATGTAGTTGACTTCAATTGTGGAAGTAACTGGAGGTGCTTGAGAGAATGTAAGAACAACGCCAGCAAGGCTGTACGTGTTTTTTTGCTGGTACACCCCATTGATGTACACATTCGTGGAATTTTCGCTCGCCGGGGCGTTTGTCAACGTAAACGCAACGGTGGTGCCGTCACCAGTAAAATTTTGTACTGTGTAAGCGCCTGATCCTGCCGCAACAACATTGTCGTATGTTGCGATCAAAACATTCGTGCTGGTTTCAAGTACAAACTTGTAAGCCTGAGATGTGATCCAAATTTCTCCGCTATCAGGCACGCGCCCCGCAGCGTTCAGCACGATGGGGTTGGTGCGGGCTACATTTCCTGCGCTGGTCGTGTATGAGGCTTGGGGCGTGGTTGTACCAGCTTGGTACGTGTACAGTTTGCCGCCAGTCAGCACATTGCCGCTGTTGTCAAAAAACTGGGCCGCTACACCGCCCACGGGAGAAATGTATACGACGGCCATTTAGGTCACTCCAAAAGGATCAAGCCGCCGTCCTCTTGGACGAGGTTGTCACCGGACTCGGTAAGAAGGTTGCTCTGGGCCTGCTCGCTCCCACGCCCGCCAAACAGCGAGATGATGCCGCCCAGCCCAATGCCGACGGCGTTGCGAAAGGCTACACCGAAGCTCATTGCTTGTTGATCGGTTTGGCGTAAGCAGTACCGTCCGTGCTGCCGATCCGGATCACGCTGACGCGCCAGGGAGCGCCGCTGGTGTTCAAAGGCACCACAAACGGAATGGGCGTGAAGGACGGGATCGGGGTGCTGGCGCTGGTAGCCACAGCCCCAACGCCCACCTGAACGTAGCAGGGCACTTCAGACCACACCACCACACCTTGAGGACCAGGGTTCCATGCAGTCGTGTTGCCCGCAGTAGCACCGGCAGTTGCGGAGTAAGCGGGGAAATCCGCTTGGCTCATTGGGTTGAGGAGTTCCATGATGTGTCCTTATGCCAGGAATTTGAGCTTATACAGAGTTCTCAAATATATCTCAACGATATTATCGATCAACTGCTGCAACGTAGAGTCTTCTTTTTTCGCCACCTTGTAGCGCATCTCCTCAACCTCGGCCAGCGATGCCTCAAGGAATTCGGTGATGTTGGTCGTCTTCTTGGCCGAATGCAAAGTGATGGGGCCGATCAGCCCGTGACGACCCTGATACGTCTCGGCAAAGTCGTCAGCCGCGCCAACGATGCGATCATAGAAGATGTTGAGCGCTTGGTGCTTGGAGTAGCTGCGCGTGTTTAGATGCACCGAGTGGGCCACATCTCGGGCCAAGAACAAGAGGCCCATGAAGTCTGCGGCGGTGCTCATTGCATAACTCCTTCAGGTGGCATCATCGGGGGCTGCTCCATTGGCATCTCCGGTGGCGGCTCCATCGGCATCTGCGAGATCATGTCGTTGCTCTCCATTGCCGCTGCAACCACGCCCATAGCGATGTCTTGAATCTGCTGCTCGGTCATGCCCGCCTGCACGGCACTGATGCGCTTAGTCTCAGCCTCAAACGCCTTGATCTGCGCCTCGTAGTCAGCGCGGCGTTGGTCTTGGGCCTCCATAGACTGCTGCACGTTTTGCAGCATTGCAGACATCTGCTGCATCTCTTGGTTCATGGCCTCCATCTGCTGCTTGGCCGCAGCCAGAGCCGGATTGTCCTCGTCGTCGCCCAAAATCGACGGGTCGATGACCTTGGCAAACCGTTGAGACATCTCCTGGGCACCCGGCCAGTCCATGTTCTTGATGAACAAATCGCCAGCAACTTTCCACAGGTCAGGGTTGCCTTGCAGCAACTGAGCCATTGCTTCCAGTGACTCTTGGCGCTTGGTGGCAAAGCCGGGCCCGGTGATGACCATGACATCGTACTTGCCGACGCCAGGGTTGTAGATTTTCTCAATGATGATGCCCTGCTCGTTCCTGATCTTTTTGACCGGCTCGGGCTGCATCGGGTTGATCTTGATCATCTTGGACTCGCCGTCCTCGCCCACGATCCGGGCGATGCGCTCGGTGTCGTAGATTTTGGGGATCAAATCGATCAGTTGCCGCCCGATGTAGCGGATAAACCGGGCGTAGTTGTCCACGTAGTGGTACGTGCCGGTGTCCGACTCTTTTTGCCGCGCCAAGATGGCCTTGCCGCTGCGCTCGTTCGATGTCATGCCCAGCGCAGCGTTGTACTGGCCGGTGGACGACTTGATGTCGTCAGATGCGCCCGCCTTGGCTTGCAGCAGGCCGCTGGAGGCCATTGGCGGCTGTGCCCGCTGGGGTAGTGGCAGCGTGTTGCCTGCGCCGTCTGTAACGTCTGGATTGACCTCCAGATACGGCCAGTTGGTCGTGTTGGCCGTCTTCCACTGAGTCTCGTAGCCCTCAAACTGACCGCCGTAGCCAATGAACGGCGCTTTGGGGGCCAGCGCCAGCATCTCGGCCTCTTGGCTCACCCAGTAGTTGTACATGCGCTGCGCGTCCTTGGCGTTACGCACGATGCCGCTGACGTACAAGCGGCCCTCAACCTCGAACTCGTTGCCCACGCAGCGAATCACGGGAATGTGTGCGCCTGCCCAGTCGGACTTTTCCAGAATCTCGTAGCCGTTGATCTTGAGCCACTTGACCTTCTTGCGGTCAGCCTTGCGGGTCTTAACAGGCTTGCCGAACATGCCCTTGAGCATCTTGTCTTCGGGCGTGCCAGAGAACGCGGTCTGGTTGCCGGGGTACAGGTTCAGCGTCTGCTTTTCGTAGTCAACGTAGAAATACTCGGCGATCCGCACCGTTTTCTCGTTCATCCACTGGCTGAGCCCCTGGTCGCCCACGCCCAGCGTCTGCATCGTTGACAGGGGCGCGGCGTCTGGGTACTGGCGCTCGTACTCGCTGCGAGGGATGTCCTCGGTGATGAAGCACCAGTTGGCATCTGAGCCGCACGGGTCTTGAATCAGCGGGTCCATGTAGACCGAGAAGCTGTTGCGAATGCGCCCAATCTTGATGTCTTGATTGAACGTGTTGTCGTCGCAATACTCGGTCAGGATGCGGGCGTAGCCCTCACCGTAGGACACTTGGTTCTCGCAGGCCGTGTCGTAGGCCACATCAGCGTCCGAGATGTACTCGATGTGCCGGATCATGCCGTTGAAGATCGCGGCCACCTCAACGTCAGCGCCGTCGTCTGCCGGGATGACCTTCGGTTGCGGTCTGTTTTGCCGCTGCTCGTTGGTTACTTGGTGAACGTGCTGCGGCAGCTTGTTGACGGTCAGGCACGGGCGGGCGTTGATGGTCTGGCCCTGCACCGCGCCGCGAGTTGCCAGCACATCGGCGGGCCACTGCCACTGGTTGTCGGGCGAGCCGCCGTAAAACCGCAGGTCGTCTAGCTCGTCCTCACGCGACTCAGACAACGCAGAAATCGCCATGTCAAGGCGACTGCGTGCCGTTGATAGCACCTCGGAGTCGCTTTGGTCCTTGGCCGAGCCGCCGTCGCTGACTGCGCCAGCAGCGGCAATTCCTGTGTAGTCTTGGGGCATGATTACTTTTTCTTGGCCGTCTTAGCCGACTGCTTAAAGTCTTGCTTAGTGGGCGCACCAGCAGTGCCGGGTTTGCGCATCTTTTCGCCAGAGCCTGCCTTGATGCGATCCTGTTTGGCGTGGATGTTGGCGTAAAGTCCGGGTTTTGTAGCCATGATCAGCACTTCCATCGTTTAAGGGCCGCTTTGGCCCGTTCACCATCTTTGGCCTTCGCCGCAACGGCGCCCATGCGTGAGCAGAAACTGTCTTTGCGTGCTTGGTCAGCCTTGGTCTTGGGGCTGGGGGCTGGCGGCTTCAAGTTAGAACCCGTGGCGGCGTTGTACTTCTCGCGGCCCTTGGTTGTCAGGCCCGCGCCCTTGCTGACGGGTAGCTTCTCGCCCCGTCCAACGCTAAGAGACACGCCCTTTTTTGCCATTTACGACCCCATCCAAGATGTCGATGCAGCGCCATTCTGGGCGTTGCGCCGGGTAATTATGCGGTCATTGTACTCTCGATGTGCAACCGGAAACGCAAAGGTCACGGCCAGCGCGTCTGCCGCATCAGGCGATGATAGTCCTCGTGCTCTCATTTCCTTCTTGCCCTCAAGGTAGATGGTTCCCGCCGAGTTCGGCTTCTTCATGGGCCCGGTCAGGTCAGTTTTAAGCTGCCTGTCCGCAGAAAGTGACGCCGTTTTCAGCCACTCCCGCATCGCGCCCCACATCTCAGCCCGCTTGTTACCCCACATCACGGGGTTCTTGGCTTTCCAGCCGAAGTTCACACCGCGCACTTTGTACCGCTGCTCGGTCAACCTGTCAAGTATGCCGTATCCGAGGCCACCCTCGTCAATCACAGTCAGCGTGGGCTTGAACTCGTCGATGGCGTCAATCACGTTACCCACGGTGGTCATGGTGTCGTCGCCCTTGAACCTGCGGATCGCTATGATGTCCCGCCCCTGGCGCACCACCATGACCGTAGAGTCCATGCCGCCCCGTGCAGGGTCAACCCCGAGCACGATGGGCGCTGTCATGTCCTTGTGCTTGGGCCGCTTCATGGCGTCATCGACCACCGAGGGCATGATGAACTGGTCATCCCCGCTCTTGGGGAAGTCCCCATACACCTCGACACGGGCCTCGTCCGAGTCCTCGCCGTACTCCGCGATGATCTGCTCGTAGATCGACTTGTCGGTGCCTTCCACCGTGCGGGCGTCAATCTTGCGGCTTGTCCAAAACTGCCGCTTGCCCCCGTCGATGGCCTCGTAGAAGTACCCGGTGTTGCGCCGACCGTTGGAGAACGCTAGCCAGTACCGATCCAAGATGTTCTCGGTAAAGAACCCCGCCGCCACGCTCCATATGCTGTCCGGGATACCGCTGGCCTCATCGAAGATCACCATCATGCCGTCCATGTTGTGCACACCGGCATAGGCGTCTGGGTTCTCCTCGCTCCAGAGCTTACCCTCAGCACCCCAGTACCGGGTGCCTTTCCTCAAGTCACGCTCAACCAGATCAGTCAGCCACGCAGCCGGTGCCAGCTTGGTAGCCGATGGCTCCCACCAGTGCGCGTTGATGCTCATGGTGGCCCACTTAGTCAACTCACCCCAGGTGACAGTGCGAAGCTGTGTCTCGCTGTTGGCCGACACCACGACAGACGAGCCAATGCGAGTGGACAGCATCCACAGGATGAGCCAGCTCACCAGTGCCGACTTCCCCACACCCCGGCCAGAGGACACAGCCGAGCGCAGCGCGTCGATCATCTCGTCCGCACTCATGCTGCTGCGGTTGGTCCGGATGAAGTCAGCTATCTCACGAAGCACCTCCCGCTGCCACTTGCGCGGCCCCTTGAACCTCTCAAGCGGCGTGTTCTTCTGCCCCCACGGGAACGCGAACAGGACGAACGTCTCCGGGTTGTCGGCAATCTGCGGCGACCACAACTGCGTCATGAGCAGTTGCTCCTCCTCGGGGCTGTACCTGATTCGCTGCATCACTGCTCCAGTCGAGGGGTTACGTCCATCACTTCAGCCTCGATGATCCGCATCTGAGCCTGCTGAAGCGCCTCAGTGATCGAGATAGACCCAGCCACCTCAACCTGCTTGACCTCGCCGTAGCGCTTTTTGTTCCACGCGCCCATCAGCCACTTGCGAGTGTCGATCTTAAGCTTGGAGCGCTGCACATCCTCGATGCTGTCTTCGGCATCGGCAATCTCAAGAATCTCGCCTGCGATGAACTCTGTACGGCTTTCCTGCGCTTCCTTGAACCGTTCATGGCGCATCGGGTCACGCTTGATCCACTTGAGGAAGTCCTCGTAGCTGATCACTCGATAGTCATCTTCGAGAAGGTCACGCAGGCTGCGGCCCCGATAGACCTGCTCAATGACTCGTTCGAACATCTGTTCGTACTGGGTGTGCAGCAACTGCCGCGACTCCACGGGGAGCTTCGGTGGTCTTGGGTCTGGGCACGACAGCCAGCTTGGCAGTTCGATTGATTGCTCACTGGCGACAGCCGTGCCTACGGGATTAGGGTTGCCTTGTTCCATAGTGCTTGCAATGGTAGTTGAGTTTGAGATTCTGTGCAACAGAGGTGTAGTTGGGTTTATGGAACCCATTGGGTTTCTGATTTTTGAAAAAATTAAAAATGGTTCGCGGTGTCTCCGTAGCCGTGACCGGTCAGCCCCGGCCCTCCCCCGCCCCCTCGGTAGCAAGCACCCGCTGGGTCTAGCACCTAGCAGCACCCAGCACCCGCTGGCAGGATTCAGACCCGCTGGGTCAAGGGTCTAGCATCCAAGGGCGCAGCATCAGGGGTTCAATGTCGATGTGGTGCGCCCAATGGGTCAGTTGTTCCCATGTTCCCATGTCATCTAGTCAATGTGTCATGTTGCCCTTTCGCGCAAACCCTTGAAAAAGCTTCTTTTTCCATTCGATTGCCATTTACCCCAAAATCCCTACCTCACCGCCAAAAGGATAAAGTGACGCATTGACTAGACAACATGGGAACACCTAGATACAATGGGAACACCCAAACACTGAACCGAAAGGATCAACCATGCCTAGACACCGTAAGGCCAGCATTCAAGATGTAGCCCTCTTGTTTGACTACAACCATGAAACCGGAACACTGCATGAATGGGGCATGACTGAAAAGCCAAGCCTCGCACTTGTACAGAGGTTGCAAGATGCCCGCTTGCCTTTGAAGCAATGGCGCAAATTCGCACATCCTCATGAAACCATCGAAGTGCGCGAAGTCAACCCAGAACCTGCGGGCCGCATCGATAGCAGAACGGGATTTATCATCATCTATCGCGGGAGCGCTCAGTTCTATGCACATAGCATCGTGTGGCTCAAGCACTACGGCAAACCCGCCGATGACTCAATAGTGCACATCAACAATGACCGATCCGACAATCGCATAGAGAACCTGAGCCTCATGACTGATGTGCTCATCAAGCGGATCAAACCTCATCGAGCTAGAGTGAGAACCCCAATGGGTTTGGTTCATCTCGGCTACTTTGCGACATTGGAAGAACGCGATGCGGCAGTTTTTGCCCATCGCATAGGGATTAGGGAAAACACCTAGTAAATAACTTACCCGTTGGGTTGACACACAAACCCAATGGGTTATAATTCACACATCAACAACCCGCAACCCGTAAAGGACCATCACCATGAAAACCGCAAGCTGGATCATTGTCAACAAAGCCACCCGACAGTCAGTGTTTGAGACATTCAACGAAAACACGGCCAAGGCTGTCAACACTCGCATTTATGAGGCAGTTCCCGCACTCCAATATTTGCAAGAGTTGAACGCTGGCATTCGTGCCGCACGCGCTGCTCAAGAGGTGCAAGCATGAACCCCCATCGCCAGCACTACCAGTTAGCCAAGACTAGCGAACCCTCACCCCTCGCCACTTGGGCAAGTGCTGCACTCGCACTGCTTGCCTTGTGGTGCATCACTGTTCTTTTGTTCTCCCTGTAAGGATCAACCATGACTCTCCCTATTTTCGACAGTCGAGACGGACGAACCATCATCGGATATGCCAGTGGTATCCGCAGTGCTGGCGTTCAAATTCGCAGACTTGTAAACATTCCCGCTGGGTTTTACCTGTATGTCTGGCAAAGGGACAGAGATATGCAAGAAATGCTAGACGTTCCCGCTGGGTTCGTTTACTCAATTGGCAACTTTAAAAGATAACCCAGCCGATAGCCCCATTAGGCTATCGGGTGAGCATCCGCCACCACCGTGTAACCCGTAACCCGTAAAGGACCATTGCCATGAAAACCACTCTTGACCTCAACGATTTTCAAAACGCCTTTGATCGACTGCGCCCTAACAATTTTTCTTATGAGGCTTTGGGCCTTCTGTTCGACTACCTCGAAGAAATGGACCCAGATATGGAGCTAGATGTAATTGCCCTGTGCTGCAAATACTGCGAGGACACACTCGAAGACATCATCCACAGTTATTCGATCGATGTCGAAGACATGGACGAGGACGACACTGTGGAGGCCGTGAGGAGCTTTTTGAATGAGAACACTACCCTGGTGGGTGAAACCGTCAACGGCTTTGTCTACGCTGCTTTTTAAGGATCAACACCATGAACACACAAAACCTCACCATCGAAGAACAAGAAGCCGCGGCCTATGCCACAGGAGACACGGCTACGGCTGCATTGCTGGCTCGCATCATTGAGATTGAATACTTAGAAAAAAGAGTTGAAGAATTGGAAGGCCAGTTAGACGATGCGCAAAGCACCCTCAACGATCAAACAGTAGACTTTGAAAATTACAAAGGCTTTTTTGAGGGCTGCTTTGAACGCTTGGCGAAGCACTACCCTTGCCCCAGCATCACAAGCGACTATGACAAGTCAGTCATCTTTTCGGCCATCGAGAAGTCAGAAGGGGGTGAGGCATGAAGACTTTAGAGCTGACAGGCGCTGCCCTTAATTGGGCGGTTGCGAAGTGTGAAAACGGTGACTGGACCGATGAGGATTGCCTCGTCAACGTCACAACATTTAGCGACCATGACGGGACTATCTGCAACTACTCAACCGACTGGGCACAAGGTGGCCCGATCATTGAGCGGGAGCGGATAGAAACGCGTTACGACAGAATGGGAAGGTTCTCAGAACCGTGGATTGCCGCCACGCTTGAGCGCATGATTATTGGCCCCACACCCTTAATCGCAGCCATGCGCTGCTACGTGACCTCAAAGTTGGGCGACGAGGTGGATATACCAGGGGAGTTGACCGATTGACCTTAGCCATTTACCTGACTGTCCTCATCGTGGCTGGCCTGCTGGCATGGCTGCTTGACCTGTAACCCTCAAACTCGCCCCAGGTTCACCCCCTGGGGCTTTTCACCATGACACAAATTAAATTCACTGCTGACCTGCTGGCCTTGATAGCTCGACACAACCTCTGCGAAACCCAGGCCGCTGGGCTGCTGGGTGTTCCCCTGTTCACCCTT
>Ga0209287_10001552_pt1 | contig 11332 bp, 14 predicted proteins | sample PPLLak3cmMay2015_2_FD_187255 | JGI IMG/M metagenome (GOLD analysis project Ga0209287, IMG submission 187255) | Freshwater sediment microbial communities from Prairie Pothole Lake near Jamestown, North Dakota, USA - PPLs Lake P8 Core (1) Depth... | ecosystem: Environmental > Aquatic > Freshwater... | reverse complement strand
CCCGCAGCAGCTTCGATCGCGCCGTCACCCAGATCCGCCAGCCGCTGTATGTCGTGCTTTCCGACGGCGACATCCGCAACCGCTACCAGATCCGTATCACGAACAAGGCGGCCGAGGATGTGGTCTATCGCATCAGCGCCCGCGGCATTCCCGCGGAGGCACTCGATCTTGGCAATTTCGACGAGGTCAGGGTCAAGCCGGGCCATAGCGCGCTGGTGCAGGCCAGCGTGCGTTTGCCGCCCGACCTGGCTGCAGGCGTCCAGAAATTCGACTTGCTGATCACCCCGGTCGGCAAAGCTGCCGAATCACGCGCCGAAAGCGTGCGCTTCGATACCCCGCAAAGGCGCCCATGAGCACACTTTTCACTCTCTTCAGCGGCCTGGCTGCAGTGATCATCCTGTACTGGGCGGGCGGTTTTTTCCGCAGCCTGCCGGCTGTATTGCGCGCCCTGCTTGCCAGCTGCATTCCCCTGCTGGTCTATTTCCTTTCCATCGTCGGTCGCTGGCCAGGACTGGATGTGGTGGCCATTCACATTTCGGTGTTTCTGGCAGCGGGTCTGGTGCTGCATATCCTGACACTGCAGCGGCGGCGTTCTCCGGGAGGCCTGCACTGGGTGCCAAAGCTGCTGATCGGCTTTTTCGTTGGCCTGGCTGTGATCAATGGATCGCTGCTTTACATCGCCACCCAGGGGCTGCCCGAACCGGTGGCGCGCTGGTGGCTGGGAAGCGAGGGCAGCAAGGTCTACAGCGGCTTCTCCGGCGTGGTGCCGCACCACCAGGACGCGGCCAAGGCGGTTTCCTCGGCGCTGACCCAAGCTCACGACGAGATGCAGCTGGGCTGGCAGGTGGAGGTGGAAGGGCTGCAGGCCGTCCTCGGCGAGGTCCAGACCGTGCAGGTGCGGGCAAGGGATCGCACCGGGTTGCCGCTCAGCCAGTTGCAGGCCGAAATCCTGCTGCTACGCCCCGGTGCTTCGTTGGCCCATGCCAGGCTGCCTCTGCAGGCGACCGGCGCCGGCGTCTATGTCGGCAACCTGACGCTGCCCGAGAAAGGACGCTGGATCGTCGAATTGCAGCTGGCGCAGGGCGATCGGATGCGCTACCGCGACAGCCGGGAACTGGTTCTGCCATGAGCGGTATCACCGTCTTTCTGTTTCTGCTGTCGGGGATCTTCGTGGTGCTCATCGTTGTCGGCGTGTTCTGGTCGATACGCAGCGGCCAGTTCGACGACCTCGAGGGTCCGGCCGAACGCATCCTGATGGACGATGACGATCCGCTGTTGCCGACCCGGCGCTTGAGAGACAAGGACGATTAAATTAGAATTCGCTTAAATTTTGGGAGCCCGCCGTGAAAAAGTATTTGACCTTTCAGAATCTGCCCCTGGTGCTGGTGACCGGACTCATCCTCTGGGCCTGGTTCAGTCTGCTGTCCGTCCTGATCGCATCGCTGTTCTGAACTGCTTCGGCTGAAACGACCAAGCCCCGCAATTGCGGGGCTTGGTCGTTTCTGGAACCGTGCGGCTACCAGTCGGCGCGAAGTTGCAGTCCCCAGGCCGGTTCGTATTTCCGCAGGTATGCGGGGATGGGGGCCGAGTCGTCAGCCCCGGGCGACAAGGCGGGCAAGGGGCTGCCGATGGGCTGAAATTGCAGTGTCGTCTCGACCCCGAACAGGCGGTCTGTTGCTGCGTTGACGACCCCGAGCGGGTCGGTGAGGGTGAGCAGCGCCTTGTCCGACCAACTGAGCTCGCCGGGCTTCGAGCGCACATAGTTGCGCAGCGGCGTGAACAGGTATTCGCCGACCAGGGAGCCGACCACCGGGGTGATGATCAGGTCCTCGATGGAGACCGGTTCGAACAAGGCTTCGGCCCCGTATTCGTAAAGCGTCGAAAGCAGCGTCGAATACAGGAACGACTGGGTTTCGTCGAGGCCGCGCTCGCGGCCGCGGATGTAATAGGTTCCGCCCCAGTAGGGATGCAGGATGTAATTGACCCACCAGACGTCGCCGTCGCGCACTACGGGATTGGTGACGTTGTCGACCCATTTGCTGAGGTTGTATTCCCGCTTTGTTTCGTCGTCCCACCCGGAGATGGATTCGGGGAGAACATAAAGTACGCCGATGACGACGAACTGATAGCCGAGGAAGTAGGCGGTGTCGCGCACGAGGCCGTCCCGGTCCATCTGCTCTGGCCTCGGTCCGCGCCAGGGGTAGGAGGAAGCCTGCGCCGTTTCAGCCTGCTCATCTGCAATTGCACGCGCAATGAAGGGGCCATAGTCGACCGCGGCGAGCGGCGGCACGGCGCTGAGCCCTGCCATCTGGCCGATCTCAGCGCCCTCGCCGCTTGCCGTGGCGGCGTTTGCAGTGAGCGGCAGCAGCCAGAGCAGACCGCATACCAGGGCTAGGAGCAGACTCAGGTGGGCGCCGGGCAAACGGCAGGGGAGGCAATGCGTGAACCTTGGAGGCTCAGCAATCGCTCGCGTCATCGGCTGTCGTGGCAGGAAGGGAAGAAGCCGGGACACGGAATGCGATCTGCGTATTGTCAAAGAGTCCCAGATGCTACCAAATCCAGGCAAAAATCGGCTGGTCAATCACGAAAATTCCCCCTTTGGCTTCCCTTTCTACCGGGAAGGGGATGACCAAACAAATCAGCCAGCCTTGCGGCTGGCTGATTGGGCCATTCCTTAGCGTCCTGAAACGGTGCAGCGCTGGTGGCTTAGGCGGGAATCAGGGCCCGCATTTTCTGCAGGGCCCGCGCCTCGATCTGGCGGATCCGCTCGGCTGAAACCCCGTACTCGGCAGCGAGTTCGTGCAGGGTGGCAGTTTCGTCCTCGGTCAGCCAGCGCGCCTCGATGATGCGCCGACTGCGCTCGTCGAGATTTTCCAGTGCTTGGGCCAGGCCGTCATGGCGCAGACGCTCGGTCTGCTCGCGCTCGATCTGCTGAGCGGGGTTTTCGTCCGGGCTGGCCAGATAGGCCAGCGGGCTGTAGCTGTCCTCGCCGTCATCGACGGTCGGGTCGATCGAAATGTCGTGGCCCGACATGCGGGTTTCCATTTCCAACACGTCCTTGCGGCTGACGTTGAGTTCGCGAGCCATGGCATCGGCCTGCTCGACCGTCAGGGCGTTGAGCGACTGCTTCAGGCTGCGCAGGTTGAAGAACAGCTTGCGCTGCGCCTTGGTGGTGGCGACCTTGACCAGGCGCCAGTTCTTCAGCACGTACTCATGAATCTCGGCGCGAATCCAGTGCAGGGCGAACGACACCAGGCGCACTCCGCGATCGGGGTCGAAGCGCTTGACGGCCTTCATCAGTCCGACGTTGCCTTCCTGGATCAGGTCGGCGTGCGGCAGCCCGTAGCCGAGATAATGCCGCGCCACGCTGACCACCACGCGCAGGTGCGACAACACCAGCTGGCGTGCCGCCTCGACATCCTGGCGGTCGTGCCAGGCGCGTGCCAGATCCTGCTCCTCTTCCGCGCTGAGCATGGGGTAACGGTTGACGGTCTGGATGTAGCTCTCCAGACTGTAGGCTGCCGGGACCGGCAGGGACATTGTTTGATTCATGGTTGCAAGACTCCCTTGTTCAAACAGTTCGATGCAATTTTAGCACTCCCGCAAAGAGAGTGCTAAAGGCAGGGGAAGTTCCGGGGTCAACGGGCCGAGCTGCGCTTAATGCGAGCTCTCGACCTGCCGCAGCGTGTGTGCGACCGTCAGCCAGGCGCCCAGCCAGCCGAGCAGGGTGGTGGCGGCCAGCACGAGGGCGACGTCGGACAGCGCCGGGGGATGAAGCTGGTAGGCCGAGCCATAGAGTGACGCCAAATGGCCGACCGGAACGCTCAGCAGGGTTCCGGCGAGTGCCAGCACGGCCACCGCGGCCAGACCGCCCAGCAGCGCCTGGAGCGCACCCAGATAAAGGAAGGGACGGCGGATATAGCGATCGGTCGCGCCGATCAGTCTGCTGATCTGGATTTCGTCGCGTCTCGCCAGGATCAATGCACGGATAGCGTTGCCGGTGATGGCGATCAGCGCAATCGAAAACAGGCCGGCCAGCAGCATGACGGCGGTGCGGCCGATGGCCAGGGCGGCATTCAGGCGCTCGGCCCAAGCACTATCGAGGTGGGCTTCCGCTACCCCCGGAAGCTTCGCCAGTTCCGCACGCAACGCGGCCAGGCCATCGCGGTCGGTGGTCTCGGGGCGCACCACCCAGGCGTCGGGCAGCGGATTGCGCGACAGGCCGGCGGTGAGGTCGCCGAGGTCCTGCGACTCGGCCAGGGATTTCAGTGCCGCGTCCTTCGGCATGAAACGCGCTTCCAGGATGCCGGGATGGCGTTTCAGCCGCGCAGCGATGGCATCCCGCTCGGCTGCCTGGATGCCGTCATCGAGAAACAGGCTGATTTCGGGTTGCGTGGGCAGATTGCCGGCCAGGCGGTTGAGATTGTCGAGGATCAGGTAGAGCCCGCCGGGCAGGCTGATGGCCACGCCGATGGCCAGGCTGGCGAGCAGGGTGGCGAGCGGCTGGGCCAGCAGGCGGCGCAAGGCAGAAAGCAGTGCCTGATGCTGATGCCGGATCCAGACCTTCATGCTGCCACCTCCTCAGCCAGAATCGTGGCGTCCGCCGCATCGGGTCGGTGGCTGGCGGCACTCGCCTTGGTGTCGATCCCGCTGCGCGGGTCCCTCGCCAGGTGGCTCATGCCGCCCCCTCCTCTTGAACGCGGCCGTGGTCGAGATGGACGATCCGTCCGCCCAGTGCCGAGATCGCGCGATCGTCATGGGTGGAGATCACCAGCGTGGTGCCGACCTGATAAAAGTCGCGGAACATCGCCATGATGTCGGCGGCATAGCCGGCGTCGAGGTTGCCGGTGGGCTCGTCGGCCAGCAGCAGAGCCGGGCGGCTGACCAGGGCGCGGGCGATGCAGAGGCGCTGCTGCTCGCCGCCGGAAAGGGTGATGGGCTGCGATTTTTCACGCTTCAGCAGGCCGACCTTGTCGAGCACGGCGCGCGCCCGTTTCATCGATTCGCGCCGTTCCACGCCGGCGATATCCATCGGCAGGACGACGTTTTCGATGACATTGCGGTCGAACAGCAGCTTGTGGTCCTGGAATACCAGACCGATGTTGCGCCGCAGATAGGGCACGGCACGCGCCGGCAGGCGGCTGATGTTCTGGCCATTGACCGAGACCACGCCGCTGGTCGGACGCTCGATCGCGGCGATGAGCTTGAGCAGTGTGCTCTTGCCGGCGCCCGAGTGCCCGGTGAGAAAAACCATCTCGCCGCGTGCGATGTCGAGATCGACCCCGGCCAGCGCCTCGTGGCCGCCGGGATAACGCTTGGTGACCTGCCTGAAACTGATCATGCAGAAAAAACCGCGTCGACGAACTCGCGCGCGTTGAACGGCCGCAAGTCGTCCAAGCCCTCGCCGACGCCGATATAGCGCACCGGAATCGGCCGCGCCTTGGCGATGGCGGCGATCGCGCCACCCTTGGCGGTGCCGTCGAGCTTGGTCAGGACCAGGCCGGTAACGCCGAGCGCGTCGTCGAACGCCTTGACCTGCGTCACCGCGTTCTGCCCGGTGTTGGCGTCGAGCACCAGCAGCACTTCATGGGGCGCGCCCGGCGCGGCCTTTTCGACCACCCGCTTGACCTTCTTGATTTCTTCCATGAGATGCAGCTGGGTCGGCAGCCTTCCCGCGGTGTCGGCCAGGACGATGTCGATGCCACGTGCCCGTGCCGCGGAAATGGCGTCGAAAATGACCGCTGCGGAATCGCCCTTTTCCTGGCTGACCACTGTCACGTTGTTGCGTTCGCCCCAGACCTGCAGCTGTTCGCGCGCAGCGGCGCGAAAGGTGTCGCCGGCCGCCAGCAGCACCGATTTGCCCTGTGTCTGGAACAGCTTGGCGAGCTTGCCGATGGTGGTGGTCTTGCCGGCACCGTTGACCCCGGCCAGCATCAGGATGAAGGGCTGTTCAGGGGTGATGACGAGGGGCGCTTGCAACGGGGTAAGGAGGTCGACCAGCGCTTCCTTGAGCGCCTCCTGGAGTTGCGATGCTTCTGTCAGTCCCTCGCGACGTACGCGCTTTTGCAGCGTGTCGAGCAGGAACTGGGTGGCGTCGACACCGACGTCGGCGGTGATGAGGACGGTCTCCAGTTCCTCGAACAGCTCGGCGTCGATCTTGCGGCCGACGCCGAACAGGCCGGCAATCTGTCCCCCGAGTTTCTCGCGGGTCTTGGCCAGGCCCTGTTTCAGCCGTTGCGCCCAACCGGCGCGAGCCGGCACTTCCGGCGCAACGGCGGATTCGGTGGAAGCCGCCTGTTCTGGCACTTCCGGCTGATCGGGAGATTTCGATTTGAAGAAACTAAACACGGGCAAGGAAGGTCTGCTATGCGGTCTGCAACAGCGCAGTATCTTATCATTGGGAACCATTCAACTTGAGGTGTAGGCAATGCGAAGCATGTGGGGAATGTTGCTCGGACTGTGTGTGGCCACGGCACAGGCGGCAATCACTGATGTCACCCTGGACAACGGCATGCGGGTGATCGTCAAGGAAGATCGGCGTGCGCCGGTGATGGTGTCGCAGGTGTGGTACCGCGCCGGCTCGGTCGATGAAGTCAACGGGACCACCGGGGTGGCGCATGTTCTCGAGCACATGATGTTCAAGGGCACCAAGAGCGTGCCGCCGGGCGAGTTTTCCAAGCGCATCGCCGCGGCAGGGGGAAAGGAAAACGCCTTCACCAGCCGCGACTACACCGCGTATTTCCAGCAGATGCAGAAGGACCGGCTGGAACTGTCGATGCAACTCGAAGCCGACCGCATGACCAATCTGCAGATCAGCGACGAACTGTTCTCCAAGGAAATCCAGGTGGTGATGGAAGAACGCCGCATGCGGACCGACGACAAGCCGCAGTCGGTTCTCTACGAGCGTTTGATGGCTGCTGCCTTTCAGTCGCATCCCTACGGCCGCCCCATCATCGGCTGGATGAACGACCTGGAAAACATGACTGCCGAGGATGCGCGTGACTGGTACGAGCGCTGGTATGCGCCGAACAATGCCACCCTGGTGGTGGCGGGCGACGTCGATGCCGACGCCGTGATCGCGCTGGCCAAACGCCATTTCGGCACCCTGCCGGTGCGTGAACTGCCGCCGCGCAAGCCGCAGCAGGAACCTGAACAATTGGGTATCAAGCGCATGGTGGTGAAGGCGCCGGCCAAGGTGCCGTACCTGCTGATGGCCTGGCATGCGCCGACCCTGCGCGACTGGCAGAACGACTGGGAGCCCTACGCTCTGCAGATACTGGCGGGCGTTCTGGACGGCAACGATTCCGCGCGGCTGCAGAAGTCTCTGGTCAAGACCCAGCAGATCGCTGCCAGCGTCGGCGCCGGTTATGACGCGGTGTCGCGTGGCCCGGGCATGTTCATGATCGACGCTTCGCCGGTCGAGGGGAAAACGGTCGCGGAACTGGAAAACGCGATCCGCAAGGAACTGCAGAAAGTGCAGCAGGAGGGTATCAGCGAGGCCGAACTGAAGCGGGTCAAGGCGCAGGTCATCGCCGCCGATGTGTATCAGCGCGATTCCCTCTTCTTCCAGGCCATGCAACTGGGAGAGTACGCCAAGGTCGGCTTGCCGCTCGAAGCGCTGGACGGGCGGGTCGACAAGCTTCGTTCCGTGACGGCCGAGCAGGTACAGGCCGTCGCCCGGAAATGGCTGCAGGACGACCGGCTCAACTTGGCTGAGCTCGATCCGCAGCCGATGAGCGGCCAGCCGCAACAAAGTGCCGACGCGGAGGTCAGTCATGCCCATTAAGCATTTTTTCCGCCTGCTGCTTTTGATCTGCGTCGTCCCTGCTGCGCACGCCGCGCTGAATATCCAGCACTGGCAGACGACGCAGGGCGCACGGGTGTTTTTCGTCGAAAACCGCGATCTGCCGATGCTCGATCTGGCAGTCGACTTCCCCGCTGGCAGCGGGCACGATCCCGCCGCCAAGCCAGGCATCGCGCATCTCGCGCATGGTCTGCTCGACCAGGGCGCTGGTGGGCTGAGCGATACCGAGATCGCCCACCGTCTGGCCGACAGCGGTGCGATCCTGGGTGGCCGCTTCGACCGCGACCGTGCCGGGGTGACGCTGCGCACCCTGTCGTCGCTGCCTGAGCGTGAGGTCGCCCTCGATGTGCTGACCCGGGTGCTGCAGCAGCCGGCGTTCGATGCGGATGTGTTGAGCCGCGAGAGGCGTCGCCTCCTGGCCGCGCTGAAAGAGGACGAGGCCGATCCCGGCGAAGTGGCGAGCAAGGCGTTTTACCGGGCAGTTTACGGCGAGCATCCCTATGCCCACGACGAGAAGGGCGATGCCGCCAGCATCGCGCTGGTCGAGCGCGCGGATCTCGAGGCGTTCCACCGGCGTCATTACAGTTCCCCGAATGCCGTGATCGCGCTGATGGGTGATATCGATCGCGCCACTGCGGAAGCCATTGCCGAACGCATCGCGGGCGGTCTTCCGCAAGGCGCACCCGTCTCACCCCTGCCTGCGCCAGTTCCTGCGAAGTCGCAGGAGCAGCGCATCGCCCATCCGTCGACGCAGAGCCATGTGCTGGTCGGTGCGCTCGGCATGGCGCGCGACGACCCCGAATTTTTCCCGCTTTTCGTCGGCAACTACGTTTTGGGTGGCGGCGGATTCGATTCGCGCCTGATGCGCGAGGTACGCGACAAGCGTGGCTATGCATACAGCACCTACAGCTATTTTTCGCCGATGACCCATGCCGGGCCTTTCGTTCTCGGCTTGCAGACCAAGATCGAGCAGACCGACGATGCCCTCAAGGTGGCTCGCGACACCCTGCGACAGTTCATCGTCGATGGGCCAAGCGAGGCCGAACTCAAGCAGGCGCGCGACAATCTCACCGGCGGCTTCCCGCTGCGCATCGACAGCAACAAGAAAATCCTCGACTACCTGGCGATGATCGGCTTCTACCGCTTGCCGCTGGATTATCTCGACACCTGGGTCGCACGCGTCGAGGCGGTCGACGTGGCCGCGGTCAAGCGCGCGTTTGCCGCACGTATCGACCCGGACAAGCTGGTGACGGTGGTGGTGGGGGCAGGGTCGGGCAGTGCCCAGCCCTAAGCCGTCCAACCGTGTGCGCATCATCGGCGGCAAATTCCGCCGCCGGATGCTTGGTTTTCCCTCGGTCGAGGGGCTAAGGCCCACCCCGGACCGGGTGCGAGAAACCCTGTTCAACTGGCTTGGACAGGACCTGCATGGCTGGTCCTGTCTCGACCTGTTCGCTGGCAGCGGCGCGCTGGGTTTCGAGGCGGCTTCGCGCGGTGCGGCACGAGTGGTGATGGTCGAGCGCGAGCGTAGCGCTTTCGAAGGCCTGCTGCACAATCGCGACCTGCTGGGCGCCAGCGATGTGGAGATCCAGCGCGCCGATGCGCTGGACTGGCTGGCGGCCCATCCCGATACCTTCGACCTGATCTTCGTCGACCCGCCTTTCGACAGCGAGCAGGCCGAAAAAACCCTGGCGCTGCTGGCGTCCCACCTCAAGCCCGGCGGGCAGCTTTACGTCGAGCAGCGAGGATTCGTCGAGGCGCCGCAGGGGTTTATCATCCACCGCAGCGGGCGCGCCGGTCAGTCCCACTTTGCGCTGTTGATAAAGGAAACCTGATGCTGATCGCTGTCTATCCCGGCACTTTCGACCCGATCACGCGCGGACACGAGGACCTGGTGCGGCGAGCGGTGCGACTGTTCGACGAGGTCGTCGTCGCAGTGGCGGAATCGCGCAACAAGCGTCCCTTCTTCGATATGGAAGAGCGGGTGGCGATGACACGCGAGGTACTTGCGGACGTGCCGCGGGTCCGGGTCGAAGGGTTTTCTGGCCTGCTGATCGACTTTGTCGCCGAGCAGGGTGCGGTGGCGGTGCTGCGCGGACTGCGTGCAGCGTCGGACTTCGAATATGAATTCCAACTGGCGGGGATGAACCGATATCTCAAACCCGACATCGAAACGATTTTCCTGACTCCGTCGGATCAGTACATGTTCATTTCCGCCAGCATGATTCGCGAGATCGCCCAGCTCGGCGGCAAGATCGAGCCCTTTGTTCACCCATTGGTAGCAAAGCGATTAAATGAGAAAATCAGCAAATGCTGATATAACCAGGAGCGTGCCATGGCTTTGATGATTACCGACGAATGCATCAATTGCGACGTCTGCCTGCCTGAGTGTCCCAACGAGGCGATTTCCCAGGGCGATGAGATCTACATCATCGATCCCAACAAATGCACCGAATGCGTGGGTCATTTCGACACCCCGCAGTGTGTCGAGGTCTGTCCGGTGGACTGTATTCCGCTGAACCCGGACTATCAGGAAACGCGCGAAGAACTCGACGCCAAATTCCTGCGCCTGACTGCCGCCAAGGTCTGAAAGGGCATCAGGCTGACCTGGCCAGGCATCGCATCGAATCTTCGTCCGCCAGGACCTGCAGGATGCGTTCGTTGATGCGTGCCAACTCTTCCAGTTGATCACTGACCGCTGCGCCGGTTGCCTGCAGCTCGGCAATGCGTTCGTCCAGGGTTTCGGTGGCGGCGTGAATCCGGCTGACGCTTTCCAGGCGACGCTTCAACTGAATCCTGTGCTCGCGGACCTGGATTTCCATCGGCGCGATCAGTGCCTTCAGCCAGGCTTCGGTTTCACGATTGGCGATCTCGAAAACCTGCACCACCTTGCTGGCCAGGGTCTCGAAGAAGCGCGCGGTGAGCTGGTGCTGTTCCAGGGTCAGCATCTTGAAGACGGTATTGAAGCGCTCGTCGAATATGCGCTCCAGCCGGGCCATTTCCTTGCGGAACTTGTTCAGGCTATGGGGGGGCGGATTGACCGCCGACAGACCATGTTCGTCACTGAACTTGTGGTACATCGCCGTCATCATGCTGTGGATTTCCTTGACCTGGTCGGATGCCTTGATCAGGTTGCCGTCGACGTTGGCAAAGAACTGTTCCATCGAAATCCGCAAGCCCTTGGTGAAATGGCTTCTTTCCATGGCTGCGCGCGTTTCCCGAACCTGGCTGCGCAATACTTCGGCGCCGATATGGCGGCGCAACTGTTCCACCTGTGAGGCATAGACGGCTCGCAGGGCGTTGAACTGCGCCAGGCCTTGTTCGAACTGCTGCTTGTCGTCGTTCGCCTTGGTCATCATGTGCAGGATGACGTCGCGGTTCTTGCCGCGCAGTCCCTGCAACTCCTCGACCTGGTCCTGGATGTTGGCGAGACGGGTTTCCAGCAGCTCGGTGGTCTTGATGACGACGTCTTCCACACTGCTCTGGGTGGATTCGCTCACCAGCGCCTGCTTGCAGGGAATCAGTTCATTG
>Ga0209287_10001551_pt1 | contig 11332 bp, 8 predicted proteins | sample PPLLak3cmMay2015_2_FD_187255 | JGI IMG/M metagenome (GOLD analysis project Ga0209287, IMG submission 187255) | Freshwater sediment microbial communities from Prairie Pothole Lake near Jamestown, North Dakota, USA - PPLs Lake P8 Core (1) Depth... | ecosystem: Environmental > Aquatic > Freshwater... | reverse complement strand
AAGAAAACAGCATGAAATCCAAGTAAATCCCGATGATCGAGTTCTTACTAAAAAAGAAATAATACAGGGGCTCAAAGGAAAAGATGGATTGCTTTGTCTTCTCACAGATATAATTGATAAAGAAGTGATAGAATCTGAACCAAACTTAAAGATGATTGCAAACTATGCTGTAGGATACAACAATATAGATATAAAAACTGCAAATAAATACAAGATTCCTGTTAGCAACACACCTGATGTTTTAACAGATACAACCGCAGAGATGGCATGGGCGTTACTTTTTTCGGTTGCTCGTCGCATTGTAGAAGCCGATAAATTTACAAGGCAATGTAAATTCAAAGGATGGGCACCAATGCTTATGCACGGACAAGATGTAACTGGTAAAACCCTTGGTGTTATAGGCACAGGTCGTATTGGTGTGGCTTTTGCATTAAAAAGCAAGGGATTTAAAATGAATGTTTTGTATTATGATCAAGTAAAAAATAAACAACTTGAAAAAGAAGTATCTGCAAAAAAAGTAGAGCTAAACCAATTATTAGAAGAATCAGATTTTGTATCTTTACATGTACCTCTTCTACCGTCAACTCATCATTTAATAGGTGAAAAACAACTAAAAATGATGAAGAAAACAGCGATATTAATTAACACATCTCGTGGTCCAGTAATTGATGAGAAAGCTCTTGTAAAAGCATTAAAAAACAACTGGATTTTTGGTGCAGGTCTTGATGTTTATGAACACGAACCTGAGATAAACAAAGAACTTTTCAAGCTTGAAAATGTTGTTCTCCAGCCTCATTCTGCATCTGCAACAACAGAAACAAGAACTAAGATGGCAATTATGGCTGCAGAAAATATGATTCTAGGATTAAAAGGAGAGGTTCCACTTAATTGTATAAACCCTGAAATATTTAAAAGTTAAAGTGTAAACGTCCAAACTTCAGGGTCATCAGGTAAATCTTCTTTTTCTATATCTATTTCGTTGCCTACATGAATTACATTATACGGGTTTTGTTCAAGAAACGCATCAATTCCTGCGATCGGAAGACTAAGTCCTCCTATTTTATAATGCATAGGAACAACAATTTTTGGCTTAATTCTTTTAATAACAGTCCATGCTTTTTTATCATCGACTGTAAAAGTTCCACCAATTGGTATAAATAATATATCAACTTGACCAATTTTAGATGCAGTTTCATCATCAAGTGTATGACCTAAATCTCCAAGATGACAAAAAGTAATGTTGTCCATTGTAAATTTAAACATTATATTGTTACCACGTTTTGCACCTTTTGTTTCATCATGAAAAGAATCAATGCCTTGAATCTCAACAGTATCAATAGATCGTTTGCGAGAATCAGTAACAACTTTACTACCAGTTTTTTCAACAGTTTTTACACTATTATGATCATAATGATCATGAGAAACAAGTATAATATCTGCCTGTACACTAGGTGCAGGAATGCCTATGCTTTTACCATCATGTGGATCAGTAACTATTGTTTTATCATTAGTTATTTCAAAGCATGAATGGCCATGCCAACGTATCTGTAACATATTGTTCTTTTTCTTCCCCCGGTAAACCATGTATAACACAAATAGATTATAAAAAAATTATGGCCTTAAGCGACCAAACTTGATATATTCAATTTTATTTTTGTTGGTACATGCAAAAATAATTTCTTTATTAACAGAATGAGCAAGGCGAATAGCGCGACTCATTTCAGACCAAGCACTTTTGAATTTTTCATCAATAATATGAACCAAGTATTCTGCATGTATTTCATCAGGGCTTCTAGTATAACATCGAAAATCAGTACCAAACTTAAAACCAGTTTTAACAATAATGTTGCGTTTTTTCAAATCACAATAGACATTAAACGCATCATCAAAAACATGGTCTATCTCTTTTATTTTTTTAACAAAATCCTTGCGAGAAACCACATTATCATCAATATTTCTAACATCTAAAACTTCTTCATCAGAAAGATATAATCCTTCAACAAAAGAAATACGCAGGCCACTGCCAAAGGGTTTGCCAAAAAACTCTTTTTTAAACAAATCATCTTTTAGTTTTTCATCAAAAACAATAATTGAATTATCAGTTAAAAATCCTTTATTTTTCTTGTATTTTTGTTTTTTATTAAAGCCTTTAAAATCAACAATTGAAACATCATAATATGTAACGTCACCTTCACAATCAACCACTGCAAACCAAAGTTTTGCATCTTTTTTTACAACTTTTTCAATAAGAGTAATAGTTTTTCTTACATCAAAAAAACTTTTCTCAGAAAAAACACAGACAAAAAACTCTTTTTTAAAATCAGAAAAAGTAACGCCTTCAAGTTCATCATAAAGCATTACAGAACGGCCTCTATTTTTCAGGTCCTTAAAAACAAGATATTTAACATCAAAATCCAAAATTTTTTTAGATGCCATAAATACAAGTTCTTCAAAACTTAGTTTTTTAGTATCTTTTATTATACTAATTTTATCTTCATCTAGTAAAAAACAACTTTCGATAAGATCAAGTTCAAGTTTGTTGTCACTAAGTGGATTGCCAAAATGACTTTTATTAAAAAGCCTGCCTACTTCTTTTGGTCTTTGTATAATTGTTTTTCCATCAACAAAATTACCTTGCATTTTCATCTTATAAAAACCCTTTAATCAGTATCTATCTTATTTGTTTTTCCTGTAATAATCTTTAATACTTCTTGGAACCTCATTATCTGGATAACTATACCCTTTGTAGCTTCTGTAATTACTTGTTTCTAAAATGTTTTTTTCTTTTTTACTTTTAACATCATTTTTTGATGTATCGTGTAATAAAGAAGCGATTATCAGGCCAAGTCCAAGTCCTCCAATTCCACCTAAGATAAAAATTATTACTATTATTTCAAACTGTGAGAAAATATTTATAGTGTGTTTTGGTGAATTAATTTCTGGGATGCCTTCGTATCTTGAGGAAATAGTTCCTTTGCTAACATTAGTAAAACTTAGAGCACCAGCAACCATTCCACTAAAGCGATAATAGAAAAGCGCTGTGGTAAGATCATCTTCATCAAGAAGACTTTGGGCATATTCATAATAACATACTGGTAGGACTGGTTTAACGCCATAACCTACACTTTTTAAAATATTAGAACTAGCACTAGTATTAATTCTAGTTATTTTCTCTTTGTAATCATCTTCATCACTTACACCAATTGTTTCAATTTCAAGATTTGCCTTTGTTATTGCATCAAGTGCTTCAAAAAGGGCTGCTGCAGGATAACCATTTTCTCTTTCAGTTCTCGCGGTATCAAGCATGTTTTGAGCATCAGATAGATAATTAGAACCAGAATCCATTTCATCTAAAAGAACACTTGAATAAGTTATAGCCTGTTGAGCTTCTTCTATATATTCAAGGGCAAGACTATCTATATCAGACGTGTTAATGTTGCCTGATTCATTAAAAAAACTTATTATATTAAGCCACCAGCCAACACTTTCACTGCGCTCTTTTGCTTTTGCAAGATAACTTAAACTAGACAAATAATTTCCTGCTTTATAGCTACTATCTGCGTTTTTCAGGTAATCATTTGCTTCAGATGCACGTTTCTGAGCACCGCCAACGCACTGTAAAGAAACAAAGTCAGTTATCTTACTATTTCTGGCTTCATTGTTTTTTTCCTCGCAGAAAAGGTTTATTTCATCAATAAGATTTTTTACGTAATCTGGTCTATCTTCTTCAGCTGTATTAAAATAATTACAGGCATATTGTACATAACGAGAGCTAATAAGCGATAAAAATGATTTAGTTGTACTGGTATAGTACATTTCACGGTCAAACCATGTTTTTGATTCATCAAGTAAAAGTTTTGCACCATCTATTTCATCTTTTATTTCACTAAGATGATAAAGCCAAGTGTAACGATCCCAATCGAAAATCCTGTTAGGAATATTAGAGCGAGAATCGTTAAACAAATCCAGTGTAGTGACATATAGTTCTTGAGATTCCTCAAGCAAAGAACTTGAAAGAGTAAAAAATGCGGTGGTATATTCATCTGTTTTCATTTCTCCATCAGAAACAACATGTTGAAAGTCATAACCTGTAAAATTATTAACAGCCTGGTTAATATCTTCGACTTCTACTACTTCTATATCATAACCTTTACTTGCTACATAATCATCAATGTTTCTTGTAACAGTTTTAATCTGAGTCTGAGTCCAGCCACTATTTGTAGTAGTCTCCTGAATTGTTTCAAGATATGTTCCTTGTCCTTTTGGAATTAAAAAACGTTTTGCACCAACATCATACGCAGCATCAACTTTGTATGGTATACCTCCGATAGGACCTATACTTCCATCCGGATTAATCATACCGGTCATAACAGTATGTTCATCTAAATGCCAGTTTTCAAGAAGGGCAATAGTTGCAACAGTCATAATGCCACCAGCACTTGGTCCACCGATAACTGGTGCATCAGTACGAACAACAAAAAAATAATCAAAAAAACCAGGATCAATACCGCAATTAGCATCGTTTTTTACAAGAGCACTAGCAACTTTTACTGCAAGACGAGCAGAGCCCTGCATATCCACTTGTGTCAAAGGAAGTGTATCAACAAAAACCTTACCACTACCGTTGCTCTGTATAGTAACAGTAATAGTTGACATAACACCAATATATCCTTCATCAGTACTTGCAACAGCTGGAGCATAAACTGTTACATTGCGATAAATAATAGATGAATTACCTTCATAAATTTCACCAGGATTAGGTGCCGAAATAGAGCTATTTGTAAAAGATAAAACAAGTAGCGCAAATACAACACCTATTATCACAAACTTTTTTGTCAATATTATACCCCCTAAATTAAAGTTAATGGCTAGAGGGACAATAAAAAACTCTACTATAAAACTTTATTCCCAAATTATTACCAAAATAATGGATTTATCTTTAATCCAATATTTTTAAGTAGGGAAACTAGATACCATTTCACATTCTAAGATATAAAGTTAATATAAAATAACTAAAAATAATTTAAAAAAGGAGACAAAAAAACAATGGTAAAACTCCACGAAATGATATTAAGAGACGCCCATCAATCTATGCTTGCAACGCGAATGAGAACAGAAGATATGTTACCAATTGCAGATAAACTTGACCAAGTTGGTTTTTTCTCAATGGAAGTATGGGGTGGCGCAACATTTGATGTATGTATACGTTATCTGAATCAATGTCCATGGGAAAGAATAAGACTACTTAAAAAAGCAATGCCAAACACACCAATGCAAATGCTAGAGCGTGCAATGAACACTGTTGCATACTGGAATTTTCCTGATGATGTTGTTAAAAAATTTATTTTTCTTGCAAAAAAGAATGGTGTAGATTATTTCCGTATTTTTGATGCATTAAACGATCTTCGTAACATGGAAATACCAATGAAAGCTGCGAAAGATGAAGGTGGGCATGTACAAGCATGTTTAAGTTACACTATTTCCCCAATTCATACGGTTGATTATTTTGTTGAAAAATTCAAAAAACTAGAAAAAATGGGTGCAGACAGCCTTTGTATAAAAGATATGGCAGGTATGATTTCACCGCAACGTGCATATGATATAATTAAAGGTGTAAAAGATGAAGGAATTAAACTGCCTATTGATCTTCACAGTCATTGTACTAGTGGTATGACGGGTATGGCTTATCAGCGTGCTATTGAGGCAGGTGCCGATATTTTAGATACTGCGATAAGTTCTATTAGCGGTGGAACAGCGGCTCCTGCAACAGAATCTGTTGTTGCTGCACTGCAAGGTACTGAATGGGAAACCGGTTATGATTTAGAGTTACTTATTGAGATTCGTAAATATTTTTTAGGCGTATGGGATAAATATAGGCATTTACACAGGTTTAATGCACTTAAAGTCGACCCAAGTGTTACACTTCATCAAGTGCCTGGTGGTATGCTTAGTAACCTAATATTTCAATTAGAGGAGCAAGGCGCTCATGGTAAATATCAGGAGATACTTTTAGAAACCGCCCGTGTTCGCGAGGAGCTTGGTTACCCGCCACTAGTTACACCGACAAGTCAGGTAGTTGGCGTTCAAGCAGTTATGAATGTTTTACATGGTCGTTATAAAGTTATTACAAAGGAAACAAAGGATTATTGTAAAGGTATGTATGGTAAATCACCTGCTCCGATAAAACCAGATATTCTAAAAAAAGTTCTTGGGCCTAAATGGAAAGAGGAGGTAATTGAATGCCGTCCATCAGACCTTTTAAAACCAATGTGGTCTCAGCGTAAATCCGAGCTTAAAGAGCATTCCGAAGTAAAACTTACTGATGAAAATGTTATGACTTATTGTATTTATCAACAAGTTGGTCTTAAATTTTTAAAAGGTCAAGCACAGGCAGAGTTTACTTCTGAACAACTTCCACTTCCAATTGATCATCCATTAACTCGCGGTATGGTTAAACAGAGTTTTCCTGAGGCTAAACAGATATGGCTTGAAACAGTACCGCCTGAGGAGCGTAGTGGTCATGCACAAATTCCAACAGAGTTTGAAGTTGAAGTCGATGGTGAACCTTTCGAAGTAAAAGTAATTCCAACTGGTGGCTTTTTGGTTGCTGGCGGAGCACCTGGTGCAGCTGCATGTAAACCAAAAGATGTTGAAGGTGGCGTTAAATCAAATATGCAGGGAACAATTCTTTCTGTTAAAGTCAAAAAAGGCGATAAAGTAAAACCAGGAGACGTAATAGCAACTATTGAAGCAATGAAGATGGAACAAGAGATTAAATCTGAGGTTGCAGGGGAAGTTAAAGAAATCTTTATTAAAGAAGGAAATCCAGTTGCAAATGGCGATCTTATAATGCAAATTCTCTAAAAAATGAAGAGGTTAAAATATGCTAAATAAGGTTTTAATCGCAAATCGTGGTGAAATCGCTGTTCGTATAATGCGTGCTTGTAAGGAACTAGGAATTTCAACTGTTGCAGTTTACTCTGATGCTGATGAAAAAGCTCTTTTTGTAAAATATGCTGATGAAAAATATAACATTGGTCCAGGTCCTGCAAGTCAGTCTTATCTTCAGAAGCAAAAAATTATTGATGTTGCATTAAAAGCTCAGGCTGAAGGTATTCATCCTGGTTATGGTTTTATGGCAGAAAATGCTGAGTTTGCAGAAATGTGTCATAAAAACGGTATTGAGTTTATTGGTCCACCTGTATCAGCAATGAAACTTATGTGCTCAAAAATTGATTCAAAAAAATCAATGATTAAAGCAGGTGTTTATGTTGTACCTGGTGTTACAGAAGCGATTTGTGATCATGAAAAAGCAAAGGATATCGCTCATGAGGTAGGCTATCCTGTTATGCTTAAGGCATCTGCTGGTGGTGGCGGTATAGGTATTCAAAAAGTTGATGATGAGCAGCAGATGGAAAAAGCATTATCTACTGTTCGTCAGCTTGCAAAAAATAGTTTTGGTGATGACGCTGTTTTTATTGAAAAATTCATTGAGGATCCACGTCATATAGAGTTTCAGGTTATTGGTGATAAACACGATCATTTAATTCATTGTTTTGAGCGAGAATGTTCTGTTCAAAGAAGGCATCAGAAGTTAATAGAGGAAACACCTTCTTGTGCGCTTACTCCAAAGCTACGTGAAGAAATTGGTGCGCAAGCAGTTCTTGCTGCAAAAACTGCAGGTTATTATAATGCTGGTACTTGTGAATTTATGTTTAAGGATGGTAAATACTTTTTTTTGGAGATGAATACTCGTTTGCAGGTGGAGCATCCTATAACTGAGGCTATTACTGGTGTAGATTTAGCTAGGGAGCAGCTTCGTGTTGCATCTGGTCTTGAACTTGAGTATGAACAGAAAGACATCAAACCAAGAGGACATGCAATAGAATGTAGGATAAATGCTGAGGATCCTTTGAATAATTTTATGCCAGCACCAAGTAAAATCATTCGTTATGCAGAGCCTTCTGGTCCTGGTATTAGGATAGATTCTGGTGTTTATCAAGGCTTTACTATTCCACCGTTTTATGATAGTATGATTGCAAAGCTTATTGTTTGGGCTGAAGATAGATCTAGATGTATAAATCGTGTGAAACGTGCTCTTTGGGAGTTTCAGATAGGTGGTGTTCGTCACAATATACCTTTCCATCAGGTTGTTATGAATAATGAGCAGTTTGTCAAGGGTAACTATAATACAAGTTTTATACCTAGATATAAAATACTTGATCAAGTAGTTGAACACGTTAAAAATACTAAAGCTCAATCATCTACGCCTAAGACTGCTGCTGCAATGGCCGCTGTTCAAGCAGTAATTATTGCTGCAAGTAATTCTAAAAAATAAAAATTATACAATCTATTAAAAATATTAAAACATTAAATTAGTGTTTTTAAAAAATTAAAAGAAATTTTTATACTTTATTTTTTTATAAGATCAAGTGAGGTAAGCTCTTCAGAAAGCTTTTCAACTGCTTTTGAGACATCTTCTGTTTGACGTGCACCGGTACAAACTATTTTACCGGAACCAAAAAGAAGCATTGCAACTTTTGGATCGCGAATACGGTATACAAGACCTGGGAATTGTTCTGGTTCATACTCAATATTTTCAAGTCCAAGGCCCATTGCAACTTCATTAAGATTTAATTCAGATCCAAGATCAGAAATAGCAACAATATTTTGTATAACAATCTTTAACTCTTTATCTTTGTAGACTTCTACATCAAGTTTTCTTAGTTTATCTGCTATTATATTTACTGTTTTTTGTACATCTTCAACATTTTTTGCACCAGTACAATTTGCTTTACCACTTCTGAAAAGTAGTGTAGCAGTTTTTGGATTGCTTAAGCGATATACAAGTCCAGGAAACTGTTCAGGCTCATATTCTGCTTCATCTAAAGACTGCGCTATCACGTCTAAATCTAACTTATCTGCAAAAGATGTAGACGCCACGATATTTTCAACTATTACTTCTGGCATAAATTATTTTTCCTCCCATATTTTTTTATAAAGCTCCGATTGATGAAAGTTTTTCTTCCATTTTTTTAATAGAGTTAGATGCATCATCAACACTTTTAGCACCAGTGCAAACTAGTTTACCTGAGCTGAAAAGAATTAGAACTGTACAAAATTCATCCATCTTGTAGGTTAAACCTGGAAAAACCTCTGGCTCATAATCAACATTCTGTAGTATTAATCCTGTTGCAATGCTTGCTAGATGGAGTTCTTTTTTAAGATCAGTTGAAACAGTAATACTTTCGATTTTTACTTCGTAATCTTTTTTTATTTCAAAACCAATTTTTTTAATTTCACTTGTAATTTTTTTAATTTTATCAATTGCATCAGTAGTTTCTTTAGCACCAGTACAAACGACTTTACCTGTTTCTAGTACAATCACCGCAATTTTTTCGTTGTCATAGTTAATTGATATGCCATTAAAATCTAAAGGATTGTAATTAGAACCAGCAATTTTTTCAGATAAAAGTTTGATGTCAAGTAGCTCTGAAATTTGAGCAGAAGCAACAATGTTTTCAATTTTTATTTTGGTCATAATATACAAGCCTTATAGTTTCTGAAGTATATAAAGACCTTTTATAAACGTTTGGATTGATAATAAGGAGAAAAAAAGAGTTTAGTATTTAAACTACCAAATATCGTCAATATCTAGGTCGCTTTGCTCTTCGTCTTTAACGTTTTTTTGCTTTTTTTTATCATCATTTGCCTTATCCAGCATACCACGAAATTCACTAGTTCGATATTCAATGCGTCTTTCGCAACTTGCAACAGCCAGCTCCCCACGTGTTCTTTCGATTAGTCCTCTGACCATGTCTTGTTTCTTTTTAATTGGCAGTAAACCTGAAGGGTAATCAAAACGAATAATTACATCATATATTTCTTCCATCATATTTAGACATTCATCTGCTTTTTTACTTTCTCCTTTACGAATGCTATCTAATGCTGTACGGCGAAGCTCACCAACAAGATCACAAAGACCCATAAGATAACTGCTGTATGTTGTCTGCAGGTCATCAGGATCAGGTAGTTCTTTTCCTTTTATAATATTATAAAGACAACTTGCTTCAACTAGTTCTTGAGCAGCATTTTCTACAAAACCTGCATGAAAAAGCTCAGGATGTGGTTTTGTCATATCATAAAGTGTTTGCAAGTTTGAAGATGCGTTTTTAATGTTGTTTTGTGCATCTTTCATTTTATTCTGATGTACACTTTGTATTGCTTTACGACAGGAAATAATTATTTCACGGCTATATCTAAGTGCTTGTTCGCGAATTTTATCTTTTCCATCAATGTTTTTCTCGATTTTATCTACTATTTTATCCAAGTTTTTCATACTATTAGATAAAAACAGTCCTCTCTCTTTAAGGTTTTGCATAAAAAAGAAATAAAAGAAGAAAATAGAAGAAAAAAAGATGATGTTTAGATTTTAAGTACGCGTTGTAACAGCTGGACTAATATCGGATGATTATCTAAGAAGTCAAGGATTGACCTGTTGAATATTTTGTTTTTTGATGTGGTGAGAGAAACTTGTATTATTGAAAAATCCTCAGGATTTTCCTTGTTTACTATCTTTATCTCTCCATCGAAATCTTGATTTTTCTGGTTAGGTGCAGTTACTGATACTTCAACGGTAAATGTTTTGCCTTCTGGTTTAAGATTTTCACCGTTTGAAGGGATAAACTCCCAATTACCCCAATCTGGATATTTACTTATCTCCCAATCAAGACATGATAATGGTTCGCCTATGTTTTCAACTGTAAAAGTTCCTGTAATTGTTTCTTTAGGATTTATCTTCATCCAACTTAGACTTCCAGTGCATTTTAAATCTGGTTTTGTCGGTATCCATGCATTTGTTAAACCTTTAATACAAAAATTTGCTGTTTCATCAAAATCATTTAAATCATACCATTCTGAATCTTGACGATAAAAACTTTGACCAGGTTTTGAACTAGATTCTACTATTACACCATTTAATGCTTTTATTGTTAGTAAAACAGGGACCTCGGAAGTTCGATCATACGGTTGCCCGCCATCAGAAAGTTTTAGATATATTATGAAATCATCACCCGAGGTAACACCCACAGGGTTACTAAGATCAATTGTGTGAAAACCCCTGTAATCAATAACACCTGTTTCTGAGGATAATTCATCTTTTAATGTTATATCACTAGATTTCATCAAAGGAAGGTTATTAGCTATAATTCCTTCTGCATAATCATAGATTTTCACATTATATTCTACGTTATCTGTTGCAGTATAAAAACTTACAGCCTGAATCATTTCATCGCTATTTGCAGTAAATATATTGAAAGCTTCTGAGCAATCA
>Ga0209287_10001550_pt1 | contig 11333 bp, 16 predicted proteins | sample PPLLak3cmMay2015_2_FD_187255 | JGI IMG/M metagenome (GOLD analysis project Ga0209287, IMG submission 187255) | Freshwater sediment microbial communities from Prairie Pothole Lake near Jamestown, North Dakota, USA - PPLs Lake P8 Core (1) Depth... | ecosystem: Environmental > Aquatic > Freshwater... | reverse complement strand
AGATAAAGAGAGGGGGGAGGGGTGATGGATCAACCTTATGATATTTTACCGCTGACAAATGATTTCAACTTTGGAAAACTGGGCCCAATTGATTATGCCCGCATGGACTTTAGAAATAGAATTGATGACCGATTTTTTAAAGACCTTGTTTCTGCATACTCAATGTCTTTGGACCAAGCGGTGGAGGCAATGAATTCCACTTGCCGAGATTTTAAAGAGGCGACAGCAAAGGCGATGCGGCGAGAGGGGGGGGACGTTTTGAAGTGACTTTCCGATACTATAAAAAATGGCAGGAAGCGAGAGCAAGGAGGAGCGATGATGTTTGAGCCGGACAAACGGTATTCATTGGGCTGCATTCAGGTGATGCTGGGAATCAAATCAAGGGACACGCTTTATAGTTGGATCAGGGATGGGCTCCTGGTTAACCGTGTCGTCTCTGGTACGGCGGTTAAGGTTAGGGTTAAGCTTGGCTCCAGGAAGGTCGGGCACAATTACCAGAGCTATGGCAGAGAGGTCGAGGCCTTTCTTTTGGCGATCAATCGATCTGCGGCCTAAAAAAACATACCCAAAACACCACAAAACACAGGAAAACTACAGAGGGAAACGAGTGATGGAGCCAGTATCATGAAGGCGATGTCTAAGAATCAGAAAGGAAAGTCAACCAGTCTGGCCTGCACGGACCAAGCGAAAGGGAGGCGGGGCAGGCCAAGGGAATACGACAGGGATGACATCCTGGATCAGTTCGAACGGTTTATTGAGGAGACAGACCGACCGAGTATAGACAAGTTCTGCGCGAAAGTGTCGATACCCAGGATCCCCCCTTCAACGTTTTATGAGTGGAATGAAGGGGCTGAGTTGCGGGAATTGGCAGAGGCGAAAAGCAGGGACGACCTGGTCGAGGGTGGTCTAACTGGGAGGTACAGCCAGATTATGGCTATTTTTGCGGCGAAAAATTGCGGCATGGCAGATAGGCAGGAGCACGAGCTGTCCGGGAAAATCCAGACTGACGGCAAGCTGGAAATAGTGGTTGTCAACACCAGCATCGATCCGATCACTGAGGACCAGTGGAAGGAGAGGCTGGCCAAAGAAAGCGAAAAGGAAAATGGATGAAGCGCATTGGCTTTATTCTATTTGTGGTTGGCATGCGGCTAATAGTAGGCAGTAGCTTTGCGCCGCTTCTGCATGACCAGAATCCATATCTGGCTCTCATTGGTGGGGCTGGATCTGGGAAGTCCGAGTTTTTGGGCGGAAAGGTTTTCTATCGGTGTCACGAGGAAGGCGATCACAATTTTTTCATCTTTCGCAAAGTGGGAAACACTCTCAAAAAATCTGTAATTCCGGTGATGACCACCATCCTGGACCAGAATGGGGTCCAGTATTCGTACAACAAAACCGATCATGTCATAGAGTTCCGGAACAAAAATTTTAAACGAAACAGGCTCAATTTCACCGGGCTTGACGACTCGGACAAGATCAAATCCTTGAAGGGAGCCACGAGTTTCGCCCTTGATGAGGCCACTGACTTTACGATCTACGACTTCATGCAGCTCGACCTCCGACTCAGAGAGCCTACAGGCCATTACCTGCAAATGATGATGGCTCTCAATCCGGACGAGGCCGCCGCTCCATGGATAAAAGAGATATTCCACGACAAAAAACCGGAATACAAGGATTATTGGCGGAACGCCACTGTCCATCATTCCACGTGGCGCGACAATCCCATAAACCTGGTGCGATTGAAGTACAAGCAAAAGCTCGATCGAATCGTCGATCCGGTTTACCGCAAGATCTACGTCGAGGGTCAATGGGCCCTGGCTAAGGGCATAATCTACAACTGGGATGTCCAGGAGCTGCCGACAGACAATTTGGCGTGGTACGACGATATCTTTTATGGGCTGGATTTTGGCTACAGCGTTGACCCTGCGGCCGTGGTGCGGATATATCGCAAGGCCGACGAGTACTGGATTGAGGAGCTGATTTATGAAACCGGCCTGACTAACGCCGATCTTGCGCGATTGATCAAGGCTAAGGGCGTACAGAGGCACCAGCCGATCTACTGCGATAGCGCTGAGCCCAAGAGCATCCAGGAGCTCAGTAACGCTGGACTCAATGCTAAACCAGCCGAAAAAGGGCCGGACAGTGTCAGGGCTGGGATTGACTATCTCAAATCCCTCAAGATCCACGTCGTCGATGGTTCGGAGAACCTGATCAGGGAGAAGGGCCGATACAAGTACTCGGAGGACAAAAGCGGGCAAAGCCTGGCCGTTCCCGTGGACGCCTTCAACCACGGCATGGACGCCACGCGATACGGGATCTATACACACAGGCGTGGAATCTGCGCCTCTGCCCCCGTGATCCACGGCAAGAGATTCGACCACTTTGATTTTTAAGGAGAACCCATGGGAATTGTAAAACGCTTTGCCGAGAAGCTGCGGCGCCCGCCGCTCGGAGTTCATGCAGACAAAGACGCAACGTCGTTCGCCTACGAGCTGGACAGCAACCCCAATGACTTCTACGAGAAATTCAGGACCAGTGGAGGCGTGGCTGAAGCCGCCAAAGAGATGGAGCGCTACGACCTCAAGCTGTTTGGTCTCATGCAGACCCGCAAGCTTGCCCTACTCAGTCTCAAGAGGGAGATCGTCGGGGACGACCAGGTGGCCGATTTCGTGCGTGAAGTCTTCTCTGGCCTGCGTGGGTTCCACAACACGATCTACGGCTTGATGTCATGTGTTCCCTGTGGTTTTTCTGTGGTAGAGAAGGTCTGGGAGGAGCAGGGCGGGCGCTTTGTCTACGCCAAGCTCAAAAACTGGACTCAAGACCGGTTCAGTTTCAAAAAAGAAACATCAGGTGAATATTCCCTGATGCTTGAGAACGGCTGGGCGGCCAAAGAAGCCGCCAACGGCCTCAAATTCACTGTGCTTACGCACATGCCGGAGAACAATCAGCCATGGGGCCATGCCTTGTATCAGAACGTCCACTGGTATTGGTACATGAAGCGGCACGGCGTGAAGTTCTGGGCCATATCCACCGAGCGCTTCGGGGCTCCGATCACCCATGCCACGATACCGGACAACGAATTCAGCAACCCTGGATCAAAGGTCAGAGAAGTTGTGGAGTCTTTTATTGCCACGGTGCACAAGACCAGTGCTCCATCTATTATCACGCCGCAAGGCGTCGAGATCGTGCTGAAAGAGGCCAACCATGCCGGAGCCCTGGCCAGCTATGAGGGCTTTATCAAGTTCCTCGATGACTCCATGGCCATTGCCATTCTGGGCCAGACGCTGAGCTCGAATGTCAGTGATTCCGGGGGATCCTACTCTCTGGGGAAGGTCCACGAGAGGGTCCGTATGGATATCTTGTCCGCAGATATCACAATGCTGGAAACCTTCGTCAATGACGAGCTGATCAAACCCCTGGTTGATTTCAATTTCCCTGATGTTGGCTCATATCCCAAGTGGCGCATTGTCAGGCCCGACACCGAGGACCGCAAGGTGCTGGCCGAAGTGATTAGTACTTTGGTTGGGGCTGGGTTTGATGGAGTGCCGATGAGCTGGATCCACGAGAAGTTCGGCATCCCTATCCCTGGCGAAGGAGAAAAGGTTCTGGTGCCACCCGCTCCGCCATTGCCGGCAATTGGTGATGGCATGACCGCCTCTGAGGTTGTCAGGCAGGAACAGATCCGGCTGTACATGGAGGACCTGCGAAAGGTGAAATGATCGACATTGACCGATATGAAGAGCGTGCCGTGCTGATCGCCACGGACATCTTTACCCTACAGGTAAAATCCTGGAACGCAGCCATTAGGAATCAGATGGATGGATTTGGCGACTACCTCAGCCTGCCTCCGGTGGACCCCGCATTTCAGAGGCTCACTGAAAAGGCCATGACACTCGCATATCTGGCAGGAAGGGCAAAGGTCAAGGCCGTCATTGATCGAACCAAGGCGAAGGTCAGGGGCCTCGAATTCGACGACAAGAACCCCTATGACCTAACGACATTCGATGAAGCCATGCAGGTGCTCAGGGGCAAGGGCGTGATCAGCCCCGTTGAGTTCAAGGCGGCATCAGGCAAGATCAAGGCCTGTACGTTTTCAATTCAGCGCATTGAGCGCCTGAACGCCATCATTGCCATCAAAGAGAGCCTCGCTGCTGCAGTCAACAACGGCCTGGTGTTTCGGGACTGGGTTGACACGCTCCCGGCCATCTGGGACGCCCACGGCGTGACCCCGCTCAAGCGCCATCACTTAGAGACCATATACCGGACCAACATGGGCAGCTCTTACGAGATCGCAAACGATGAGGCCACGAAAGACGACCCATGGGTTTGGGGATACGAGTATGTCGGCGTCCCCGACGGCAGAGAATCGGAGATCTGCAGGCCGTTTTTTGGCATGAAGCGGAAAAAAGGCGACCCGGTCTGGAATGTTGCCAGGCCGCTGAACCATTACAAGTGCAGGTGCACAGTTCTGCCACTGACCCAGTACGATGTCAAAGAGCTGGGAGTCAAGGAGACCGGGACACCTGAGACCGGGGGCATACCTGACGACTTCCGCCAGACACCCAGGACTATGGATGAGTACCAGCGGTTTCTCGGCAAATTGGTCAAAAAAAAAGAGGAACGGATTCGGGAGCTTGGCGACTTGCCAGAAAAAGTGAAAAGTAAAAAAGGCGAAATCATCCCCATTGACGTCTTGATCAAAGAAAAGAGCTACGACATTCTGCGTAAAACAAAAAATGCGTACGAAAGGGCGGTTTTGATCGGGCACAACGACCAGGTTGTGTTGGAAAAAAACGGAGACCGCAACACGGTTGATTTTTCAAAAAACCCAAACATTTTGGATAAAACAAAAATATTGCTCCACAACCACCCCAGCGGTAGCTGCTTTTCAACGGCCGATATATGCACGACACTTGTTCATGGAATCAAGGAAATCAGAGCAATTACTGGTGGAGGACCGTTCGGGAAGGGCAGTCATGTGTTTTTGAACCAATCACCACAATCAATGGCGGACGCCATGTGTGCCGACTTGCTGAATATTGATAAAAAAGTTTTTTTGGTTTTTACAAAAAACGTAATTGCTGGAAAAGCGTCTATAGACTGGGCAAACGAAAGACATGCGTTTGTGGTCATTAGAAGATTTGTTGCAAAATACAAAAAATATGTTAAATATATGTGGGAAGATAGAGAATGAAAAACAAAAAACCAGAGTACGACTACATAAAAGAGCGTGACGAACAGCTCAAGAGAGCCCAAAAGGGGGTACTTGTTGATATTTTCCCCGATTATTCAAAGGTTGGCAGGCAGGTAGTTGACAACAAGCCAATCTCAGAAAAGCAACAAAAATAATTCTCTCTCAAAAAAAACCTACCTAAAACACCCTAAAACACCACAAAACGCCAGAGGTAAAGCCTTTTTTATCCCTCTATCATGAGGGCATGAAAACAGAATGGGCGAATCTGTTTGGAGAGGAAGGGCCGGTATTTGTATCTGGCGTGGTTGCATCCGTTCATCCCGATCTGACCGATGGGAACATTGACGAACTGGTTGCCAATTTCGACGCATCAGTTCATGAACCCCCGGTCTGCGTAGGACATCCCAAAGACAATTCCCCGGCCTATGGCTGGGTTTCGAAGCTGTGGAAAGAAGGCAAAGATCTGCTTGCCGAAATGGCCTTGCTGCCTGAGTTTGCCGAAATGCTGAAAAAACAGGTCTTCAAAAAGCGCAGCATAGCCTTCTACACCGACTTCGAGGGCACCGGGAAAAAGGTCCTGCGTCACATCGGGTTTCTGGGCGGTATGCCTCCCCGGATCAAGGGTATGCCGGATCTCGTGTTTGCCGACGTTGACGGCGAGTTCTCGGAGGTTGAGCTGCGAGCCATCAGTGAATTGAATTGGAGGCAAAAAGACTTGTCCTCCGTTCTCAGAAACTTGAAAAACGATCTGATTGAACGGGTGGGGGCCGAGTCTGCCGACAAGATCATCCCTGAATTCAGCATCACTCAGCTTGCCGCCGAGATCAACCTCAACCATCCAAACCCGGACGGAATGCCCATCTATCAAGACGAGTCCAAGGAGGACAACACTATGAATTACACTCAGGAACAGCACGAAGCCCTGCTGGCTGCTGCCCTCGATAAACAAAAGAAGGACATCGAGGCCCAGTTTGCCGACAAGGTCAGTGTCAATCAGAATCGCATCAAGGAGCTGGAGACCGAAAACACCGGCCTGAAAAGCTCTGTGCGTGAATTTGCTGACAAGGCTGCGAAGGCCGAGGTTGAGCAGTTCTGCGACACCCAGGTCAAAGCCGCCAAAATGGCCCCCGCTGAAAAAGACGGGTTCGTGAACCTCTATATGGAGCTCGGAGACGAGGCCCGTGGCAAACTCAAGGACAACGTGGCCAAGCGGCCCGCCGTTCTGACTTTCGGCGAACAGGCCACATCTGGCAACGACCGGCAGCCCGGACAGAAGGGTTTGACCGAGGCCGACAAGCTTCTTGGCCTGACCGAGAAAGACGTCGAAAACTACGGGGACATGGAAGAATACCGCCCCGTGATCACCAAGTGAGGAAAACATGACCGCATTAGCCGAAAACTCAATGAAATCCCACAAAACAGGTGACCGGGTATCTTACCCAGTCGCAACCGGGGTCCACATCTACAAGGGGGCCGCTGTCTGCTTTAACGCAAGCGGCTATCTTGCCCCTGCAGCAAACACCACTGGCTTTGTCTTTGCTGGCGTTGCCCTTGAGGAGTGCGACAACACCCTGGGAGCCAACGGGGCTCTGTATTGTGAGGTCCACATCAAGAACGTCAGCTACCCAATGGCGACAACCGGAGCCGCGATTACCGATATTGGCAAACTGGCCTGGATCGTCGACGACGCCACGATCAGCATCACGAAAACCGCTTACGGCGTGTGCATGGGCCGTATCGCAGAGGTGAAGTCGGCAACAAACGTCTGGGTTTGCCTCAACGCCACCTTCAAAATGCCCGCCATATCTGAGCTGTCAGACGTCACCATCACAGCAGCCGCTAATGGTGAAGTGCTCAAACACAACGGCACCGTCTGGGTTGACGCCGCTGACGCGACCTAAGGAGAACAAAAATGTTAGGACTAACCGCCGAATACAAACGAGCGACACAAACCAAGACCTTCAAGGCCATCGACGAAGCCCGTCAGGGCCTGCTGTCAAACCGCCTCTGCATAGAGGTACCAAGCACCTCAGCTTCCGAAACCCACGAATGGCTGGGCCAGATGCCCGAAGTCAAGGAGTTTTTTGACGAAAGATCCATCGAGGGCCTCAAGAAGTGGGAATTCATCATTAAGAACCGCCATTTTGAAACAACTCTGGGATTCAAGAAAAAAGAGCTTGACGACAATCCCGAGATCGTTGCCCCGATGATCCCCGGCATGGCACTGACCGCCGCTGAGCACTTCGACGAGCTGATGTTCGACGTTCTGGCTCTGGGCGAATCTGCGCTGTGTTTTGACGGCAAGGCACTCTTTGCCAACGATCACCCTCTGGAGAACGGCGGCAGCTTCGACAACCTGCTGAGCGGATCTGGCGTCACGGCGGCAAACATCGCTACGGATTTCAATGCCTGGGTCGCCATGGCCAAGGCCATCACCAAGCGCAACGGTCACCCGCTGATCCGCAACATCGGAAAGCCCGTGATCCTGCACAGTCCGGCCCTGGAAGCCGTCATGCGCCTGCGCTTTAAAATGCCGACCTATGCTGGCGGCGAAACAAACGATCTCTTTGACCAGGCCGAACCTATCGCCTGCGGCGAACTGACCGGAAACGATTGGTATCCAGTTATTACCAGCCGCCCCATGAAGCCGTTTGTGTTGCAGAACCGGGAGAACTGGAAGTTTCGTTGGGAGGATAGCGAGGCCACGATTTTTCACACCGGGATGGTGTACTACGGCGGCGACGCCAGGTACAACATCGGCATGGGTCACCCCGCACTGATCGCTAAGGTCGACAACACCTGAGGCCCAAGATGTACGAAATCAGGTTGACGCTTCGATGCCCGCACGAACGCATGCTGATCGCCAGTCCGTGCATGACTGTGACCCGAAACTGGAGGCGTTTGGACCGCATAACCAAAACGATTGAGCGCCTACTGACTCGGGGCTATATCGAGCTCTGCGAGACTGGGAATGTGGGCGTAGTGCCGGTTGAAACGGCCGTGATCGTAGAGGTTGTTGAGGCCAAACCGGAAAAAGTCATCGAGGCCGAGAAGCCAAAGGCAATTAAACCGAAAAAGAAAAAGGGGAAATAAATGGCGTACTGTACCCTGGCAGACCTGCAGCTAGCCCGTAAAACCAAGACGCTCATCGAGCTAACCGACGGGACTACGGTGCCGGTCGCCGGGGTCGTCGCCGCTGCGATAGCTGCTGCTGACGCCGAAATAGAGGGGTGCCTCCGTGTGAGGTACTCCCTCCCCTTACTTACTGTTCCCGATGAGGTCAAGTTCTGCTCCATCGCTCTGGCTTTGGATTGGCTATACGACAGGCGAGACTCAGTCCCCGAAACCGTTACAAAAAAGGCCGCGCGATGGCGGACCTGGCTGGAAAACATTCGGGACGGCAAAGCCGTGCTTCCAGATGTCGACCAGTCCCTTGACACCTCGGCATGCCTGTCCGCTGACTATGAGGACAGGGCCTTTGACCCCGACACCCTGCTCGGCGGTGAATGATGGAAGTCAAGACCTCAGCCACCACTACGACCCCGGGCTTGGACCGCTGGGAAAACGCCATGGAGCGCAAGGCCTATCTGAGGTCCATCGGCAACGCTGGCGCAGCGGACATCAAGCGCAACATCAGTACCAGAGGCGCAAATATCGGCAGAGCCTGGCCCCCGTTGGCCTGGCGTGAAGGCGGACAGCGCCTCCGAGACGCCGGAACATTAGCCCAGTCCATCCATCCTGAGGTCAGCGGAGATAGCGCCATGGTGGTTGCCGTCAAGCAATCCAAAGGCGTGAACATTGCCGCCGTCCAGCATTTCGGGGCCCGAATCAAGATAACACCGAGAATGCGGGCGTACCTGCATCACATCGGAAAACACTTGAAGCGTTCCAAGACTCACATCGTGATACCGCCTACAGAGTTCATGACGTTCTCCAAGCGCTTCGAGCGTGAACTGCCAATGATTTTGGCTCAGGAGTTCAAATCATGAGCCTGCAAACAGTAACAACAGACCTGCAGGCCAAGATAAAAGCAGGGGCGACCGGATACGGAGACCGTGTCTATGTGATGGCAAGTCGAGTCGCGTATCTCTACGCAAACATCCATGACGAGCCGTCGGTGGTTATCGTGTACCAGGGTGGCGGCCTGTCAGATGAGAAAGGCTATATCCTGGCTCTGCAGTCGCACCGCTTTGAAATCAGCATCTTCCAGGCCATCTGGGACGAAGAGCGAGTCATGACAGACTCATCTGCTGGCCTTCTCAAGCTTCAGGCCGACCTGATCACCTTGCTTCACGGCAACAAGACCGGATATAGCAGCTCCACCGGTGTGCGTGGTGCCTGGGTGACAGATCTCCTGGGCGTCGTCGATTATCCGACGGCAGATGTCAACAAGTTTAAGGCCGCAATCGGATTCAATTTATTAATTTTGGAGGAATAACCAATGCGTAAAATCAAGTATATGGGGCCGATGAAGAAGATCAGATATCTCAAGATCGGTCAGTTTTTCATCGGACAGACATACGAGGTCGAGGACCGCATCGCCGTGTTGCTGCTCAGAGAACCGGGATTCGTTGAACCAAAAGACCGGCAACCCGAACCACCAAAAGAACAGAAAAAACCCAAAGGGGGTGAATAATGGCTACCATTGCACTAGGGATGGATCAAGCGCTGTGGGTCAAGCGAGAAACCACGCAGAACACCGCAGCGTGGCCGGCTGCCGCCGACTTCGTGCCGGTGATCGGTGACGCCCAGTTCAAACAAAAACCGGAAAAAGTTGACAGCAACGAGAAGGTCATGTCTTACTCCAGGACCGGGCGTGACGTCACCGGATATCTGCCCGGAGACTTTAGCTTTGAAATGAAGGTCAGGCCCAGCGGAACAGCCGGAACGGCCCCGATTGGAGACCCTATCTACGAGTCATTGCTGGGGAAAAAAACTGTGGTCTCAGAGACCAGCGTCACCTATGACCCGGCAGAAGTAGGCGACCCCGTGGTAACGTTTTCGGCATTAGTCAAGGACGGTCACGAGGTTTCTTTGTGTACCGGCTGTTACATCAGCAAGGCTACTTTCCCAATAGTTGCCGAAACCGGAGAGCAGGCCATTGGCAAGACATCTCTGAGCGGCGGGTTTCTGCGGAAGTACAGAGCTGGCACCGACATGCTCAATGCCGAGATTACCGGGACCGTTGGGTCTCCGATCACGGCTATCGTACTCAAGACGGCTGACGCCTACAAGCGCTATGACGTCGGGGCCAAGATCGTCGTCGGGACCGATGACAACGACGGGGCAGGGTACGTCATCTCCGCCATCACAGCCGCAACCAACACTCTGACCATTACTGGGGGCGTAGTTACCACCCAGGCGGCCAACGCCGTGGTTAAGGGCTGGACGCCAGCGATAACCAGCGCCGGAGTAACTACTTTGGGGGCGTTTGGTCTGGCCCAGATGGCAAAAGGCGAGGGTGCTTATGCCAACCTGGCCATCACAGAGGCCAGCGTCGAAATCGATAACGGGATTCATGCCCTGTACGAAAAAGACAACACCTGGTTTCCGTCAGCCATCGCCTACGGCAAGCGGACCGTCAGCGTAAACCTCAAACGTTTTTTCTATGAGGACGGCGGCGACTACGAATATGACAGTGTCAATCAGGTTGCTATCGGAGTGAAGCTGCCATCAGGAAACACGGCTGGGGAGCGCTACCGCCTGGAACTGCCTAATTGTGAGGCCGATTCTCCGGATTTAAGCGGCGACATGGAGCGAATGCTTGGTCTCCCGCTGCAAGCCCTGGCGACGGCGGCTCTGGACGATGAGGTCAGCTTGATATTCGACTAAGTAAGGAGAAACAGCATGATAAAAGGCGTCAAATTAGCAGTAGTTAACAAAGAGATCAATGCCGATTGGGGCGATGGTTTCGTTGTCAGGGTCAGACATGCCAGCAGGCGTGACACCATGGCGCTGGCGGCAGAACATGACCGTGACGTAAATCTTCGCAAGAAAAAAAAGGCCGGCTTCGACAGCGTTGTTTTCAATCTCAAACTGATGGATTTTTGCCTGATCGGATGGCAGGGACTGACCTACAAGGTGTTGTCTCAGATCACCGAGGGTTGGGATTTCAGTGCGGAAAAACAGGAAGCCGCCATCG
>Ga0209287_10001538_pt1 | contig 11416 bp, 6 predicted proteins | sample PPLLak3cmMay2015_2_FD_187255 | JGI IMG/M metagenome (GOLD analysis project Ga0209287, IMG submission 187255) | Freshwater sediment microbial communities from Prairie Pothole Lake near Jamestown, North Dakota, USA - PPLs Lake P8 Core (1) Depth... | ecosystem: Environmental > Aquatic > Freshwater... | reverse complement strand
TGTAGCAGATAAAACAAACAAATCACCAACTGTACCAAACTTAAAACTCATAAGATTCTCAAGAGTACCAGTTGTCACTAAAACCCCAGATACAATCATAAGCAATATTCCTATGTAATCAAAAGACGTAAGCTTATCTGATTTGAGAGTAAAAATACCAAATATAACGATAAACACGGGCTGCATATGAGCAATAATAACCGCGTTAACAACAGCAACTTGGGAAAGAGAAAAAATATACATGAAATCAGCAAAAAGCGCTGCGACAAGAGCTATGTAGACAACTGGCGCAACATCTTTTTTTGATAACTTCAAATCCTTTGGTTTTCTCTTAATCAAAATATAAACAAAGGCAACAAGTAAAGCAAAAATCGCACGTATTGTATTTGTCTGAACGAAATCCGATGTTTGATATGATAGCTTGACAAATATTGGTTCTATAGCCCACATGATACTTGCAAGAAGAATCGCGATTATTCCTATGGTTTTGTTTTTCACAAAACTGAAACTAAAAACATCTATATTCCATTTATGAAACAAAAATGTCAGATCTTTTATTTGAATTAATAAAAATGTAATGGGACTTTAATTCTTCCTGTTTTTACCAAATTTTTCTAGTAGTTTGTATCTGATAATATTATTATATGTAAATTATTATAGAAAAATTTATATATATTATGCTATATATGTGCCACAAATTTAGTGATTTAAAAAAATAAGGTGACAAAATATGAGAAAAATGAAAGCAATAATAGTAGTAATAAGCCTGTTGATGACTACCTTTGTGTTCACACCATCCGTTTTAGCTGATGGTAATTGGACTATTGCAACTGTTGATTCGACGGGTTTGGTCGGCGCGGATTGTTCGATTGCTGTTGGTTCTAATGGTTATCCGTATATTAGTTATATTGATCTGACTAATGGTAATTTGAAGTGTGCTAAGTGGACTGGTTCATCGTGGTATATATTTCCTCCTGTGGTTTCTGCTGGCGATTCTTATACTTCTATTAAACTTGATTCTAATGGTTATCCTCATATTAGTTGTTGGGATGGTGATGATGATAGTCTTATGTATGCTAAGTGGACTGGTTCATCTTGGTCCATTGAAACTGTAGTTTCTACTGGAAATGTAGGTTATCAGAATTGTCTTGCTTTAGATTCTAATAATAAGCCTCATATTGTTTATTCTGATGATACTAACCCTTATTATTTGAAATATGCTAAGAAGACAGGGTCTTCTTGGGAATTTTCAACTATTGAATCTGGTGCAGTTGGTTGTGTTTCTATTGATGTTGATAGTAGCAATTATCCTCATATTAGTTATTATAGTGGTTCTGACACTTTGAAGTACGCTAAGTGGACTGGTTCATCTTGGTCAATTTCAACTGTTGATTCAGCAACAGACACAGGGGTTTCTAATTCTATTGTTTTGGACTCTAGTAATCATCCACATATAAGTTATTATAATGCCGCTACTAGTATTAAGGATCTGAAATACGCCGAATATACTGGTTCTTCTTGGAGTTATGCTACGGTTGATTCCACTGGTAGTGTAGGTATGTTTAACTCTATTGCTTTGGATTCTAGTGGTAATCCTCGAATCAGTTATGTTGATACTACTAACTCGAATCTAAAATTTGCTAAACGCACGGGTTCTACGTGGTCTACTGAGGTTGTTGATTCAGCACCTACGTATATTGCTGGTACTGGGCTTGCTATTGACTCAAGCAATACGCCTCATATTTGTTATTATGATGCTGCCAGTGGTGTTAAGGATTTGAAGTATGCGAAGTGTGTTAGTACGGATCCTATTTTGTCGGTCTCAACAACAACGCTCAATTTTGGTACTCATCCTCAGGGTTGGACTGGCAGTCTTACTTTTACTATTTCGAATAGCGGTGGGGGTACGTTGAGTTATTCTCTTTCTGAGAATATTAATTGGATTTCCATTAGTCCTACGAGTGGTGAGTGTTTACCAGGTGAGTCTGATACGATTACTGTTAATGTTATCAATACAGGTAGCATGAGTGGTTATTATAGTGGTACAATTTCTATTTCTTCTAATGGCGGTAGTGCTAGTGTTTTTGTTGATGTAACTATTAATCCACCGCAACCGATTTTGTCTTATTCTCCTGTTTCGTTTAACTTTGGTACTCACAATCAGGGTTGGACTGGTAGTAGTTCTCTTGATATCTGGAACAGTGGCACAGGTACTTTGACTTATACTCTTTCTGAGAGTTTGTCGTGGATCACTCTTAGTTCTTATAGTGGTAGTTCAACTGGTGAACACGATGCCATTGTTGTTAGTGTTGTTGACACAGACGACATGCTGGGCCCGTATAGTGGTACAATTTCTATTTCGTCTAATGGCGGTAGCGGAAGTATTTCTGTTTATGTAGAGATACAAGAGGGACCAAACACAGAGCCTTATACTCCAAGTAATCCCTATCCAAGTAACAACGCAGTCGACATTCCAATTGTTACTACTCTGTCATGGGATGGCGGTGATCCAAATGGTGATGACGTTACATATGCTCTTTACATAAGTGCGTGTCCGCAACCTGATTATTTTGCACCATATGACGACACAGTAACAAATGAGTACTATCCTATCTGTCTAATGCCTGGTCAAACTTATTATTGGAAAATAGTTGCAACTGATGAACATGAAGCTAAAAGTTACGGTCCAATATGGTCTTTTTCAACGAAAACAGCGGAACAATTACCCACTCCAGATAATAGGCGACCAAATAAACCAACAACACCAACTGTGTATTATCCAGCTTTAATAAATGTTTATGATCCTTGTATATTTACTACAACCGTTGTTGATCCTGATGGAGACAATGTTAACATATATTGGGACTTTGATGAAGACGGCACGACTGATTTTGAGCTAATTAACGTTACATGTAATACTTCGAAAAGCATCTTATTTATATGGGACAAACCAACAGGCAGTTATAATATCAGAGTTATAGCAACAGATGTATTTGGTAATGCCAGCGTATGGTCCGATAAAAAATCAATTTTTGTTTATCCTGCGGAAGGTAACCTGCCGCCTACCAATGCTTCAGCGCCTGCAGGGGATAGCATAGTATACAAAGATTTACCTTGCACTTTTACGACGATTTCGTATGATCCTAATGGAGATGACGTTAAATATCAGTGGGATTTTAACGGCGAATTAACTAGTTGGGATGATGTTGATTGGGTGCCAAGTGGAACCTTGCAATCTTATACCTGGATATTTGACTATACTACAAGTGGTAATCCAGTTCCAATTAGGGTGAGAGCTAAGGATATAAACAATGTTGTTAGTAGCTGGTCTGACCCTGCATATGTAAGGGTTATAAAAAAGCAATCATCGACAATTTTTAACCGTAATACTTTCTGTGGTTTCACATACGGGGATATTTTTGATAATTTCCCTGGTTCAGGTCGTTTGATATACGCCAATGGAAACACTGGTGCTATTGTTACCGGTGCTTATGGTGGTTTTCCGTATGGGAAAGCTTGGAGTACCGCATGCCAGGGCATCGAGTTACACGTTGGTAGAACAAAGACCATTAAAGTTGATGCTGAAATAAGTTATGTCGGTGGCATAAATTCTATGTATTATGGCGCCCTTAAAAAAGTAATAAAGGTCGATGGGCCTTATGAGCCTGAACAGCAATATATAACAACGTTGGATGATACTATTGGTAGTATAGAAGACTTGCAGGCGATTTCAACTGCTATTGTAGGTCTTTTGAAGAATGGCAAAGAGTTCAATGTATGGAAATTGGTCGAAAACACTCTATGGATAGAGGAACATCAGAGATATTTTGAAACTGTTGCACAAATTGAAGATAAAGCAGTAAGCATAAATGGTTTTACTAAAATGACCTCAGAATCAAAGTATTATTATTCAACGAAGTTGAATGAGGTCATGACCGGCGGCGCTTATGTGCCAAAACGTGTTTCTTTTGAAACTGTTTTTGGTAAAGTTCCAAAAATAAAACCATTGAGTCAATCAAAGATAATGTTTGGAAATACAATGGCTGGAATACAAGTAGCGTTTGAGACATTGACTCTTTATGATTTAGCGACCCATTGGGAGATAGATACCCTTCTTAAAAAATTTGAAAACAGCGATAAAGCAAATACAATACACATAACTAATTCATTTACATTGAACGAAGGCGATCATACAGTATGGGCCGGTCTGCAAACAGAAGCAGAAGGTCTTGCAATGTTTTTTGGATTTGCATACGCTTCCGGATTAGTTAAATCTATTACAATAGAGGGGATATCTGAACCTGATACACCAACTTTAGATTGGCCTGATGAGATACATTCATGGCAAAACATTCCTTTCCAAGCGTACTGTATAGATCAAAATGGCGATCCGGTAAAATATGTTATTAACTGGGGAGACGGCACTACCACAACGACAGAATGGACACCATGCAACACAACAATAGATTTGCTCCCAAATATAGTTTAGGTCCCGATACCTATAACATACAAATACATACTATGGATTGTGATGAGATGGAATCAGAAGTTAACACATACACAATATATGTACCATTGGAATTAACACAAAAACAAAGCACACCACAGAGCACTCCACAAAGCCAGCCACAAACTCAACCAGGCAGTCAACAACAGATCCTACCGATATTCCAAAAAATCGCGATGAGCCAAAAACAGCAGACAAACGAATAAGCGCTAAAACTAGTTATATCTCTCTCCTTCTTTTTTCTTTATTTTTATAACTATTTTAAAAAAGAGCGGGCCCGGCGGGATTCGAACCCGCGATCTGCAGCTTAGGAAACTGCCGCCCAATCCAGGCTAGGCTACAGGCCCAAATATATCAATGACAACATAAACAGTGGTTTTTTAAAACTTGGCAGAAAAATAATCATTTCATTTATAATCCTTATAATTAATGTTAAACGACATGGAAGCAGAATCAACATCTGTTCCTTTATGGTTACGCAACTCGCTTAGTCTCACAGTCTCAAAAACCACGTTTTTATCCTGCAATAATTTAGTGACACCGGGTATATGACCATCGCCGACCAATGCTAAGACGTTATTGAAACGCTGACTAACATCAACTAATCTTTGTGCCATATGTTCATTGCGCTCATCAATCAAAACCCGTTTTATAGTTGGGAACTTCTCGCCTATCTCTGCGATATACTTGTCAAGGTCATCCTCAAATTTATCCAACTCTTTTTCAACACGTCCTTTGCTTATGAAAAACCCACCGATGCCAGTCAGAAACAGTTTGATTCTCTCAGAGAACTTCATTGATTTCAGCATCTTTGTGAAAAGAACCTGGGCATTCATATCAATGAACTCCACAGGTAACTGGTGGCTCCCTGCGTAGTTAATCGCTGTTAGCATCTCCTCACCAGCAGTCACGCCATACTTCTCAGCCATACTATCCTGAAATCTGGCTAAAAGCTTGTAAACAATTGGTAGATTCTTGCTATGGGTTTTGTATTTCTCAGGATCAGATGCTCTCATCATCAAAGCGTTATACCTCTGAGCATCTAACTCAACACATATGACCTCGGGGTTTTTTTCATCAAATATCTTAAGAAGTGCTGAAGAAAGATCAAACACGTGTCCTGTTCCTATTAATGTTATCATCTTTTTACATCCTTTTTTGTTTAATTTTATTTTTATTACACTTATTGTCGTCAATAGTCGAAAAATAAATCGACAATGTTAAATAACATTAGTTACAAATAGTATATCATGTCAAACGTAATAAATGATTATAGAATTGAGGAACTCTCAGTTCTATGGAGAGAGATATTGAAAGACCTAGGGTTTCTATAGAAACCCACCCCTTAATATCTATAATAATCTGATTTATATGGTCCCTCAATCTTGACACCAATATACTCTGCCTGCTCCTTCGTCAACTTAGTCAATTTCACCCCCAACTTATCCAAATGCAACCTCGCAACCTCTTCATCAAGAATCTTAGGAAGCATATACACACCAATATCGTGTTTTTTGTTCCACAACTCCATCTGAGCAAGACACTGATTAGTAAAACTATTGCTCATGACAAAACTAGGATGACCAGTAGCATTACCAAGATTAACAAGTCTACCGCGAGAAAGAACGATTATGCAATGTCCATCGGGGAAAATGAACTTATCAACTTGCGGCTTAATATTTAACTCCTTAATCCCAGGATACTTCTCAAGTTTATTCATCTGAATCTCATTATCAAAATGACCAATGTTACAGACGATAGCGCTATCCTTCATCTTTTCCATATGATCAATTCTGATAATGTCCATGTTGCCTGTTGCTGTAACAAAAATATCGGCGAAATCAACAGCATCCTCAATTCTTTTAACTTCGTAACCCTCCATAGCTGCCTGCAGAGCACAAATCGGATCAACCTCTGTAACAATAACACGAGCACCAAAACCCCTCATAGACTGGGCGCAACCCTTACCAACATCACCATAGCCACAGACAACAACAACCTTACCAGCAACCATCACATCTGTACCGCGCTTAATACCATCAGCAAGACTCTCCCTGCAACCATACAGGTTATCAAATTTTGACTTGGTAACAGAATCGTTAACATTAAAAGCAGGGAACAAAAGCGTCTTCTTCTCCATCATCTGATAAAGCCTATGAACACCGGTTGTGGTCTCCTCGGAAACACCCTTAATATCCTTAACAACCCTATGCCACCGACCCGGATCCTTACTATAAATATCCTTCAAACAAAGCATCAACTCCCTGAAATCCTCGCCCTCTTTTGAATAATCCTTGTCAAGCAATTTTGGGTTCTCCTCAACATCATAACCCATGTGAACCATCAAAGTAGCATCACCGCCATCATCAACAATCAACTGAGGACCTTTGCCGTTACCAAAATCAAGAGCCTTCTGCGTACACCACCAATAATCCTTAAGATTCTCGCCCTTCCAAGCAAAAACAGGAACGCCCTTTTTAGCTATAGCTGCAGCAGCATGATCCTGCGTGGAATAAATATTGCAGCTAGCCCATCTAACACTAGCACCCAACTCCTGAAGAGTCTCAATGAGAACAGCAGTCTGAATCGTCATATGCAGAGAACCAGTGATTCTGGCACCCCTCAAAGGCTTCTTAGAACCATATTTCCTCCTAATTGCCATGAGACCAGGCATCTCTGTCTCAGCGATGTCCAGTTCTTTTCTACCAAACTCAGCCTCATTCATATCTTTAACTTTAAAATCCTTTTCAACCATTTCAAACACCTTGCTTAAGTATCATTTTCGCGTCAACAACACAATAACCCTTCTCGTAAACAAAAACCGGATTTAAATCCATCTCATCAATGCGATCGATTAGATCCTCGCCGATTTTACCAACTTTGTTAATAAGATCTATCACCAATTTCTTGTTAGCCTTCATACCTCGGAATCCTTCCAAGAGTGCTTTTCCTTTGATTTCTTCCACCATATCCTCTGCATCGAAACTTTGAAGCGGTATAACACGAAACGTTACATCCTTGTAAAGCTCAGTAAAAATCCCACCAGCACCAAACATTATAGACATACCAAATGTTGGATCCTGGACAAGACCTATAATGATCTCAACACCTTTCTCTGCCATCTGGTCAACAAGTAAATCCTCTTTTGGGAACTTCTTACGAAAATCATTGAAAGCATGTTTAAGCTCAGCCATATCTTTTATGTTAAGTTTAACACCACCGACATCTGTTTTATGCAAAATTTTGTTTGAACATACTTTCAGAGCAACAGGGAATTTCAATTTTATTTTATTTAGATCTGCTTCGTTTTTAACAACGACATATTTAGTTGTGGAAATACCGTATGTTCGCAAAAGATCCTTTACCTCGTTCTCCGCAAGAGGCCCGCTTTTCTTAGTCATCTTTTCGATAATTTCTTTCATAATCAATCTTTCTTCCTGTTATCAACAACACGTTTTGCCTTCAAACCAGTCTCAGGAATACCATTGGGTGGTAAAACCTTCACCGTTGGAGTAAAAACAATCACAGTTTTTATCTCATTCTCCAACATCTTCTCCATATTAATTGCATCAATCTGGGTCAACTGTTTTTTACTCTCAACCTCAACAATCAAACCATCATTACCATCCTCAGTTGTTAAAACCATACGCCAGTTACTACCAACTCCAGGATGCTTCATCAAAACAGACTCGATCTGCCCGGGATAAATATTTGTACCACGTATAATCACCATGTCATCACTACGGCCTTTAATAGTGGAATGTTTCACATGGGTTCTACCACAATCGCATTTCTTTACATCAAAAATTTTAGCAATATCCCTCGTCCTATATCTAAGAAGAGGCATACCCTCCTTAGTAAGAGTAGTAAGAACAATCTCTCCCTCCTCCTCTAGACCAACCGGCTCCAGAGTTTTCGGGTCAACACATTCTATGAGAAAATGATCCTCCCAGAGATGCAAACCATTATGCTGGTCACAATCAGTTGAAACACCAGGGCCACACATTTCAGTGAGACCATAAATATCATGAACATCCATGTCCCATGCCTCAATAATTCGCTGCTTTAGCCCTTTTGTAAACATCTCCGCTCCAAAAAGGCCAGCTCGTACCTTGAGTTTTTTTGGGTCTATACCAATTTCATGTGCAACCTGGCCAAGTCGTAATGCATAGGATGCAACACCTGAAATAAATGTGGTTCCATAGTACTCCATCAATTTTATCTGACGCTCAGACTGCCCCATGCCAGATGGAATAACTAGAGCACCAACTTTCTGAGCACCATAATGAAAACCAAAAGCACCAGTAAAAGTACCATAGGGTATAGGATTCTGGAAAACATCCTTCTTAGTCAAACCAGACATAGAAAGACAACGAGCCATAACCTCAGACCAAACCTCGATATCACCAGGCGTATAACAAACAGTAACAGGAATACCCGTTGTACCAGATGATGCATGCAGCTCAATGCAGTTATCAAGAGATGTAGCCATCATGCCGAAAGGAGCGTTATCGCGTAAATCGTTCTTAGTTGTAAACGGCAACTTGCGCACATCGTCAAGAGTTTTAATGTCTTCAGGTTTTATTTTAAGTTCTTTGAATTTCTTCTTGTAAAAAGGGACATTATCATAAACCAGTTTCACAGTCTGCTTTAAACGCTTCAGTTGCAACTCTCTGATTTTATCACGCGTCAGCGTCTCCATCTTAGCATTGAATAGATGGTCCATCAATTTCTTCCCCAACGGGAAATGGAATCACTCTTATTAATTTTGGCGACAAATGCCGTATTTAAAAAAGAAAAATGGAGAGATGATTAATTGTTGAGTGGACTTATTTTAGCAGAGAAAGATACTAATTGATGAAGATTCGGTCGGCTTATAACATTCAGATTGTTTGATGGTAACACACTGGATTGAGTTTGTGAAACCTCAGAAGATGTTGCTCCTGCCAAAGGTTCACTACTAACACTAACATCTGCCCATTCGTCCTCAAAATAATCAAAAAGCATTCTACTTGGGTCCCAGTCGTCAAGATCAGGTGATCTACGCGAACCATCAGAGTAGTCAACCATTACATACATGTAACCGTAGTTCATGATGCTTTTATATGGGAGACAGCGCAACCAATCCATAAGTCCTGCAAAACCGTCTAACCTATTATGTCCAGGTATGGGCCAGAATCCAAACGTGTGGCCTAGTTCATGCATGTATGCACTGGCGTATATGATATCCTTATCCAGATAAGTTTTGTTTTTTGCCATGTTATCATGACCAAAACTTGCTATCTGAAAAGCGTTATTGCGGAACATATATCCTGCTGCACCTTCCGCTCTGTATGATACGAGACCATAATGAAATACACCCCTGCGCCAATTATTTTCATTCCCGTGCAGGAAATAATTGTAATATATTTGATTTAAACTATGTTGGTCAACCATGTATATGTATGGGATGATATCATGCCCACCCATGGTTCCGTAATCCAGATGGAAGATTATGTTTTGTCGATCAAATGCAGTTTGGATTAGCTCCGCTGCCTGCTCTGGGAAATAAGCTGTTTCGCCATTCGGACCTACTCCCATCAAGTCTAGCTCCACATAAACATCTTTTCTAAACGGATCAGAAAACCATGCTGATGTTAAGTACTCTTCATAGTTGTTTAAACTGTCACCATCAGGATCAAGTACGTTATGATTGTCCCAAACTAGAGGATCATATCCCAATTTCCATTCCCATTCAATAGGAATATCATCATTATCTGCGTCTTCGCCAATGTTACTTACTTCAGGGTCTGTTCCGTAATCATTTACTTCAATCCAATAAGGTATATCGTCTCCATCAAAATCATTTTGATATATGTTAAACCAGATTTCACAATCATCATCTTGTTGATAGATGGTGCCATCATCGCATCCACATAGTCTACCGTATCCACTCGCATCAGACAATGCATCGTCACCAGTCCAATGACCTGTTTTTATGCTATAAACAAGATTCACATCTTTGCTATCAGCATCACCACTTATATCGCATAATACATCTCCTGTGAGCTTTGTATTCCAGAGCTGAATTCTAATATTGACGAACTCTTCTTCATCTGGAACATTCAATGTTGCGCTCCAACCAGAGTCATATATGTATTTTGTATTTTCCCACACATCACTCTCAAACTCAACATCGTTTACGAAGACTTTTACATAAAAATTAAGTTCATCTTGGCTAGTCGTTGCTTTTTTACTTATAGTGAATTCAGAACTGCCTAGTTCAAGATTTTCAAAAGGGGCTGTTGATGAGCCATAATTATTACCTAATGCTTTCTGTATAGCACTTGGCATAATACCAGCATCTACGTCGATTGACATCGAGCCAGGAAGAGTTGAAAGCTTCTCTTCTAACCAGCGAATCGTTTGCAACTCTACTGTAACTTCAACATCAACTAATGGGTCAAAGTCTGTCCTATTTGAACTGTTGGCCAAAGAAGTAGTAATAGTTGTAATCGACGTCAACAACAGAACTCCCGCTATTAAAACAATAATGTTTTTTCTCATCATATCATATTGCCTCCCAATAAAATTAACACCAGTTAATGGTAAATATCCCCCTTACATAAAGGTTTCGTATAATTTATACAACTCTTTTCAAATAAAGAAAATTAAGAGGCATTAACACAATGCCATCTAATTGAATTCAATCGTTAGTTACCATGTACTAAACTTGTAAGTCGCGTTAACCCACCTGCTATCTGAATAGGAGACATTTACATGCCAGTAAATATCGGTTAGATTAGGTAACGGAGTTATCAACGTCGCAACGAACGTGTTGTTATACTGATTGAGCAATGTTATGTTGTTAACATACTTGCCGTGTATAGTAACGTTAAAAGGATCTCCCTCAGGGTCTTCGACTGTTAC